>Ga0182030_10008454_pt1 | contig 21292 bp, 15 predicted proteins | sample 812S3MmetaG_FD_121299 | JGI IMG/M metagenome (GOLD analysis project Ga0182030, IMG submission 121299) | Permafrost microbial communities from Stordalen Mire, Sweden - 812S3M metaG (Illumina Assembly) | ecosystem: Environmental > Terrestrial > Soil > Wetlands > Permafrost | place: Sweden...
CCTGAACCTGATGCGGTCCAAACGGGCCGGACCGCCGCACCACGGTCACGGTCTGACCGTGTAGCGGGTGATGCGGATAGTGAACCGTCAATAAAACATGGGCAGTGTGTGAGTGCTTTGCAATGCCCGACAGCCACGCGCGTAGCCGGGTTTTACGCATGGAAGGAGTTGGGCCGGTTTGTAAAGCGCGGCGAAAAGGGTATCCAGATTCTCGCCCCAATGGTTGGACAACGCCGCAGGAAAGACGACGCCGACCGCAACAGCAGCCCGGACGACAACAGCAAGCCCGCGCCCGTGCTGATTGGCTTCCGCGCTGTATATGTCTTCGATGTGGCGCAGACCGAAGGCGCGGACCTGCCCGAGTTCGAGCACAACATCACCGGCGACGTGGGCGAGCACCACGACCGGCTGACTGCCTTTCTCGAATCGCAGAATATAGCCCTCGAATACCGCGAGAACATCGCGCCCGCTCTTGGCGTCAGCTACGGCGGAAAGATTGCCTTGCTGCCGGGCCAGTCCAAGGCAGAGGAATTCGTGACTCTGGTCCATGAGGCGGGACACGAACTTTTGCATAAGAGTGACCGCCGCACCATGACCACCGCCACCGTGCGCGAGACGGAAGCCGAGGCCGTGGCCTTTATCGTGGGCCAGGCAATCGGCCTTGAGTTGGGGCGGGCATCGAGTGATTACATTCAGATGTACGCGGGAAACGCGGCGCTATTGGCTGAAAGCCTTGAAGTCGTGCAGCGCGCCTCTGCGGTGATTCTCGACGCCATTACTCGAGAGTCCGGCAATCCACGGAATGCGCCTTCGGCATTTTCGCCGGAGTCGCAAGACGCAATTGCGGAGGTGGCGTAATGAAAACGCTTCTCCGAATCCTTGAGCGGGCCGGAGGCTACCGGCCCACGCTCTACCTCAAGATCGAAAATCCGCCCTACATGGCCCTTGTCATCGAGGCCACGCCGGAGCCGGGACCTCTGAACCTGTCTTCGATTTCGGTTGCCCACTACGGCGAACAGAACGGCGACCTGATGCGCGACCCGGAGATGTGTTTCGAGTTATCCAAGCCGCCGATGTGCGGTCTGGCGCTCTCGGTCTACTACTACCGCAACGATTACATGGGTATCGAGCAGTATTCGCGGTTTCGGGATGAGAACCATTCCGTATTTGTTCCCGACCTCTACGAGCAGCACGAGATGTTTGCGGAGCAATGGGATCGCAATCTCCGCGACCAGCATTTTGTCGAAGCCTTCACGGACAAGTCGATTCGTGGCTAGTCCGCTCCCTGCGGGGCGGAACCGGCCCGATGTGTCTCCGCTCCGTGCGCCTTCACTTTTCAACCGCTCGAAAGGAGCTTATTCCAATGGAAACTACTGTTATCAATGCCACCGAATACCGCGACCTTCCACTCTCTCAACTCAACGAATCGAAGACCAACCCGCGCAGGGTATTTGACAACGCGGCCCTTCAAGAACTGGCAGAGAGCATCCGCAGCCAGGGCGTTCTTTCGCCTTTGCTCGTTCGCCCACTCACCGAGAACGGTTTCGAGATCGTGGCGGGAGCGCGGCGTTACCGCGCCGCGCAGATGGCCGAACAAGAGACTGTCCCGGTGCGCATCAAAAACTTGACCGATGCCGAAGTGATCGAGGCGCAGCTAGTCGAGAACCTGATTCGCGCCGAAATTCACCCGATGGAAGAGGCCGAGGGTTTCGCCCGGCTTTTGGCGTTGGATGAGCCGAAATACAGCATCGAGCAGATAGCCGCCCGTGTAGGCAAACAGCCGTCTTTCGTGGCATCGAGGATGAAATTGATTGATCTTGTGCCCGCAGCGGTCGAAGCCTTCTACGCCAGCGAGATCGGCGTCGGTCACGCTCTCTTGCTGGCGAAGCTGCCCGCCGACGAGCAGCAACAGGCGCTTTCGGCTTGCTTCAAGGAAGTCTACAGCGGCGGCCAGAACCCGGCGCGGATTCTCTTGCCTGTGCGCAATCTGCAATTCTGGATTGAGTCGAACGTCTTGCTCGTCCTGAAAGACGCTCCTTTCGATAAGCGCGATGCGCAGCTTGTGCCCTCAGCGGGCAGTTGCGCCGATTGCCCCAAGCGCACCGGGCACAACAAACTGCTTTTCTCGGACGACCTTGGAAAGCAGGGTGATCGGTGCGTTGACCCCAAATGCTACCAGTCGAAACTCGGGGCACATGTGGCAAAGACCGTTGCCGCGAAGCCCGAGCTTGTGCAGATCAGCACCGCCTACGGGACGCAGAAGGAAGGCAGTCCAGTTCTGCCGCGCAACAAGTACACCGCCATTCGCGACGATAAGCCGAAGTCGAACGACGAGGCGAAGCGCCCGGAGTTCAAAGTATGCAAGTTCACCACCGATGCCATCGTCACCGAGGGCAGCGAGATTGGCACCGTTCACAAGGTCTGCGCAAACCCGGCTTGCCCCGTACACCACCCGAAGAAGTCGCACGGCGCAAGCACGAGCGATGCGCGGTTCAAAACCGAGCAGGAGGAGCGGCGCAAGGAGGAAGCCATCGCCAATGCAACCGGCTTGCGTGTTCTCTCTGCCATCGGCGCAGCAGTCCCCGTGCGGCTGTTGAAGCGCGACCTGCTTTTTGTGGCCGAGCGTCTGGTGGACATGCTGGACGAAAACCGGGCAACGATTCTTGCCAAGCAGCACGGCATCAAGAAGGCCAAGGACAACGACTCCATCGGCAAGCTGTTCGTGGCCTTTCTTCGCCGCGCCGACGAGGGCACGTTGGGCCGCTCCGTGGTCGAGGCAGTCATTCTGCTTACGGCCTCACGCGGCAACGCTTCGCAGGTTTTGCGCGATGCGGCCACGGCCTACAAGGTGGATACCGATGCCATTGCCACGAAAGTCAAGCAGGAGTTCGCGGCGAAGGAGACAGCCAAGACCGCGAAGAAGGCCACACCGAAACCATCTGTCAAAGCACAGCCGAAGACAGTCAAGAAGTCGGCAGCGGCATAGCCCTCAATCCAACCGGAACACTCTGCGGAGCCTGCAATGTGGGCTCCGCATTTTTGTGCCCGCTGCCCGTCTTGCCCGCCCTCTTGCGATGCTCCTGCCCCCGGCAGGAGCGGCTTGTTTGGCCCGCCCGACTGTCAGCGCCCCTGCGTCTAATTTGCTTCTGATATCTGGTAGCCCGCATCTATATATGGATGTCACTGTCAATATGGCTCGCCAATGAAAATGTTGATCTCTTCTATTTTCTATTGCCTTGGCTCTTTGAGAGCTTCTCAGCGTAAGTCCAGAATTGGCCAATCGACATATCGAAATACGCGCTCACCGCCGCCATCACGTCACAGCTGATGTTGGCCTTGCCGCGCTCAATTCTTCCGACATAGTAAGTGCTATACCCGAGCAACGCAGCCAATGATACTTGCGAAAGACTCTTCGCCGTTCGCAGATCTGTCAACGCTCTCCCGAAGATTTCGTTTGGCGTTTTTGACTTTCGCTTGACATCTGCACCAAAAGGCTTTGCCACATGCCAATCGTGGCCGACGGCGCGTGTAATGTGATAGCAACTATAGTTGTTAGAACATTATGCATCCCAATAGATGCCACATTATCCCACGGGAGACGAGACAAACCCATCCTTCGCGCTTGCGAGGCTCTCCGCGAAGGTCCAAAATCGACTCAAGGGAAGCATTTCAAAGTAGTCCACAATGGCGAACATCACGTCGAACGACAAGTTCTCCTTGCCCTGTTCAATGTTTCGCAGATAAAACTCCTTGCAACCTACGGCGGACGCAACAGTGGCTTGAGACTTGCCCTGCCCTATTCGCAACTCCGTTATCGCCAAGCCAAAGATTTCTCTTGGCGTATCGGACTTTCGCGCTATGTCTGCTCCAACCCGTTTAGCCACACTGCAATCGTGGCCGACAGTCGCCGCTTGATATAGCAACTATAGTTGCGTATACTCAAATACAGCAACTATAGTTGGGCATTGCCGTCGTTCTCAATCGAGAATTCGAGTACGGAATACCGAGGATTTCGACTGGCACAGGTAGGTCAGAGTCTCAATCTAGTCATCTTTCATGATTTCGGTTCTGCAAAAGAGGCCGCATGAGTTCCGAAGCCGCCTATTTCCGGGATGCACTGGTTAGCACACCGGAAGTGCGCGATGCCGCCGACTGTGCGTCTGAGAACCTATTGGGGCTGGTCGATACTGTTGAGCCGCCGAGTGAGGGGATCCAGTATCCCTCTGAGTCCGTGATCCCGATTTGTGACCTCTCAGACAGACTGTTGTTGGAGCAGATTCAACAAGGAGACAAAGAGGCGCTGGGTTTTCTCTTTCGCCGTCATGCCCGCGCCATGCGCAACGTTGCCTGCCGAATACTGCGAAACGAGGCGGAGGCGGACGATCTGGTGCAGGAGGTCTTTCTCTTTATCTTCCGCAAAGCCGCCCTGTTTGACGCGACCCAGGGCGCCGCGCGCTCATGGATTTTCCAGGTGGCCTATCACCGCGCCTTCGACCGGCGGCGCTACCTCAACTCCCGCCACTTCTATGCCAGCCAGGACTTAGAGGAGACAGGCCGACATTTGGCCGACCCCAGGGATGAGCTTCCGTTCCACGAACTGTCGATGGAAGGCATTCTCGGAAAACAGCTTACGGCGAGATTCAACGCCCGGCTCACACCGGAGCAGCGGGAGACCATCCGGCTGTACTTCTTCGAGGGATACGCCCTCAAAGAGATTGCCCAACTCACCGGGCGATCTCTCGTCAACGTCAGAAGTCATTACTATCGCGGGCTGGCACGGCTGCGCAAATATGTCCTCCCGGAAAAAATGCGGTCAAAGTGAGCGAAATATCACATAATAGCTCCAGTCAGGGAGCTTGGAAATTGCCGCCCGATCCACATGAAGAGTTTGAAGAACTCTGCGCCCTCTCGACCACCGGAGAGCTAACGGCGGAGGAATGGGCGCGGCTGGAGCGACATCTGACGCACTGCAATGCGTGCAGGGAGTCCCAGCGTCTGTTTGAGCGCGTAGTGGCCATGGCAATCCCGGCGTTGGCGGAAGAGGATGGCGCGGACCACCTCGATGGCAGTTCGCCCGACTCCTGGTCGATCGAAGAGGCTGAAGCCGCCTTGATGGAATCGCTACGCGACGAGCCTTTGCCACCTGCTCGCAAACCGATTGCCCCAGCAACGCCCTCTGGCTGGAGACGTGTGCCGCGCTACGCAATAGCCGCAGGGATTCTGGCAGCTTGTAGCTTCACCGGCTACCGCGTGGGCGTTTACATGGAGCACGGAAGAGATTCAATTGTCGCCACACCGCCCCCATCTGTGAAGACTATTCCGGTTCCCATCAATCAAACGGTGACTGCCGCAGTTCCGCCAGCTGCAGGGACACTCTCGAAAGATAGCGAGGCCGCCACGTTACGGGAACAGGTTCGGCTCAACCAGTTGGAGATTGCCAAACTGAAAGACGCCCAGAGCCAAATGGCGGGCGAGTTGGCAAAAAGAGAATCGGACCTGGACCGTAGCTTGCAGGAGCGAGCAGACCTGGAGCAACGACTGGCCCTTGCGCAATCCAACGCACAAAGCCTGCAAGCTAGACTCGACCTGATGACCGGCCAGAAGCCGCCTGACACCGTGGAATCGCTTGCTCTCAAGGCACAGGTCAACGACCTGAACATGGCGCTCAAAGATAAGGACAGGGAGATTGCGCATGAACAGGACTTGTTAGCGCATGACCGCGACATCCGAAACTTGATCGGCGCGCGCAACCTCTATATTGCCGAAATCTATGACATAGCCAAGACGGGCGACACGCAGAAGCCGTTCGGCCGCGTGTTCTATACGAAAGATAAGTCGCTGGTCTTCTATGGCTACGATCTCGACCAGCAGCGCGGCGTAAAAAAGACCAGCACGTTTCAGGCGTGGGGCAGGCGCGAATCCGACCACAATGCCGATGTGAGCCTCGGCCTCCTCTATCAGGATGACGCCAGCCAGAAACGCTGGGCGCTTAAATTCAATGATGCAAAAACAATCGCGCAGATCGATGCCGTCTTCGTTACTGTAGAACCCGAAGGCGGCAGCACCAAGCCAAGCGGCAAGCCGTTATTGTTTACATACCTTCGCATCGATCCCAACCACCCGTAAGGCCAAAGATTGTTCGGCAGCAAAGCATTGCATAACAATCAGCGTCACAGTTCAGCGAAAGACTTTCGTAGACCGGATGAACCAACATCGTTCCGGTCCCCTTGAGGAGTCCACGCTTGAGATGCCTTCGTTCCCTCTTTCTGCTGTTGTTGATTCTCTGCGCCACACAATTTGCGCTCGCTCAATCCACCGATGCGACAATTAGCGGATTGGTCCTCGATCCATCAGGCAAGGTCATTCCAGATGCCGACATCGAGATACTCAACGAATCGACCAGCGTACATTACTCCGGCAAGACGAATGGCTCCGGAATCTACATGGTCTCCATTCTTCCTCCGGGAGAATATCGCGTACAGGTGTCGAAGTTTGGTTTCAAAACACTTATCAAGCCGGGGGTTGTATTGAATGTGCAGAGCGCAGTGGCTCTGAATTTCACGCTTCCTCTTGGGGCCACTTCCGAATCCGTGACCGTGAACTCCGGTACGTCGTCCATCAACACAACAGATGGCTCCGTTAGCACAGTTATCGACAGCAAATTTGTCCAGAACATCCCTCTTAACGGGCGCAGTTTTCAGGACCTGATTTCCATGACACCCGGCACTGTGACGGAAAGCCCGCAGCAGTCCGGGCAGAGTGCCGGTTACTACGGAGACTTCAGCATCAATGGCCAGCGCACACAGTCAAACTACTACACGGTCGATGGAGTCACTGGAAATACCAGTCCTGGAGGCGCGTCCGGATTCCCACAATCGGCAACAGGCGGAGCGGTTGCCGCTTCGACCGCGTTGGGGACAACCCAAGCTCTTGTTTCCGTGGATGCCTTGCAAGAATTTCGAATAGAGAGTTCCAGCTATTCCGCGGAATTCGGCCGCAGCCCCGGTGGACAAATCTCCTTTGAAACGCGCTCAGGCACCAATAACGTGTATGGCAGTGCATTCGACTATTTACGCAACAACTTCTTCGATGCAAACGATTGGTTCAACGATCACTATGGGCAGGCCATGGCGTCATTACGGCAAAATGACTTCGGAGGAACGGCTGGCGGCCCAGTGCTGCTCCCGAGACTGTATAACGGCCGCGACAGATCATTCATTTTCGCATCTTACGAAGGACTGAGGCTAACCCAACCTCAAGCCGCGACCATTCAATACGTTCCTGACACTTTCATGCGGCAACAGGCTCCCGCTGCGCTCCAGCCAATCCTCAACGCATATCCGATACAGAATGGAGTTGACTACGGAAGTTCGACCAGCCCGAATCTTGCCGAATTCATCAAAGCATATTCGCAGCCCAGTCAGATCGATTCCACGACCGTTCGAATCGACCACAACTTCGGTCCGATGTTATCGGTGTTCTTCCGCCTTGGCGATACGCCGAGTTCGACATCGACCCGGTCGCTATCGACACTTAGTCAAACAATCGTCGCTTCCCATACCTATACGCTCGGCGCGACCAGCCAGTTTATGCCGACCGTCGACAATGCGTTCCGGCTCGGATACACAAGAAGCAACGCTACATCGGAAGGAATCCTCGATGCTTTCGGCGGCGCCCAGCCGGTGAATTTATCGCAAGAAATGGGAGTTGGCTCCTATCCCGACGCGCAACCTTACTTTCTCTTGTACATCGGCGGGGTCGGATCGGCGGAAATATATCAGGGACCTGCACGGAATGTCGGGCGCCAATGGAACATTGTGGACACATTCAATCTTTCCGCCGGTCGCCATCAACTAAAGGCCGGACTCGATTACCGGAGAATCATCTCTCCGCTCGAGCCGCCCAGCATTCAACCTTACGTTCCGTTCGAGAGTGTGAATTCGATCCTTACCAACAGCGCGACCTTCAACGTCCTCGCGAAATACGATAGCGCAACTCCGGTCTTTGACGAGACATCCGTGTTCGTGCAGGATGCATGGCGTCCGGCAACGCATGTGAGCATCTCACTAGGCCTTCGCTGGGAGGTGAACCCGCCACCGACCGAACGGCATGGCAACGACGCCTTTACCTTGTCTGGCAATATCGATGAACCGGCCAGTTTGGAGTTGGCGCCTCGCGGCACGCCCCTCTGGCAAACCAGTTGGTTCAATCTGGCGCCTCGCCTGGGCGCGGCATGGACTGCACACAATGCGCGCGGAGCCGAAACCGTTCTGCGCGCTGGCGGCGGCGTGTTCTTTGACACCGATAACGAATTGGCTACCCAGGGTTTTGTGCAAGGACTCGGATTCAGCGCCGAGTCCGTCCTATTCAACTCGCACCTGCCCATAACGCCGGCACAACTGGATTTTGAACCCACCGCGGACCCTCCCTACACCAATTCGATCGTGTTTGCATTTCCGCGTCATTTCCAGCTTCCCTACACTCTCGATTGGAACGTATCGCTGGAGCGGGCGATAGGCGAATCGCAGTCGATGACGTTATCGTATGTGGGTTCGAATGGCAGACGGCTAATTCGGGAACAGTCCCGGTCCATCGAGAGCCTCAATCCGAATTTTGGAACCATCTATTATGTTCCAAACGGCGTCACATCGAACTACCAGGGATTGCAGGCCGAGTTCAAACGAAACGTTGCGCATGGGCTCCAGGCGCTTGCTTCCTATACGTGGTCGCATTCCATCGATTTCGGATCGAGCGCCTCCGAACTCACAGTAACTCGTGGCAATTCCGATTTCGACATTCGACATAACCTGCAGGCAGGGGTGAGCTGGGATATTCCGACTCTGAAAGGAGCCCTGGTAACAAGATCCCTGTTCAATGGATGGGGATTGGATGCCCGTGCAATGAGCCGAACAGCATTTCCCATTACGCTCGAAGGCGCCCGCCTGACAGATACGTCCACGGGTAATTCGTACTACGGAAACGTCAACCTTGTCCCAGGTCAGGCTGCTTATATTTATGGACCGCAATATCCAGGCAGGCGAAGCATAAACCCTGCAGCATTCAGCACCCCAGCAAGCAATGACCCAGGCGATGCTCCAAGGAACTTCGTGCGGGGCTTTGGGGCGACCCAACTCAATCTGGCGGCACGCCGAGAATTCCGGGTGTCGAATCACTTCATTCTCCGGTTTCGTGCGGAGGCTTTCAATCTCCTCAATCATCCAAACTTCGGCTACGTAGATCCATATTTGACTGACAGTACATTTGGCCAAGCGACGAAGACGCTCAACCAGAGCCTGGGTACGCTTGCTGCCCAATATCAACAAGGCGGTCCCCGGTCCATGCAGTTTGCATTGAGGCTTATGTTTTAGCCGATGCTTGATCCACATCGACTCGGTCCGGCTGATCACTTCAATGGACAACCGCAAACAACGACTGTTCTATCCGTCTTCAAGGAGAACTTGAATTTGCTCGCCAGAGATCGACTGCCCCCATTTCATGTATTGGCCGAGTGGCCTTGCGGTGCCGTCATGCTCATTCTGATTCTCACAGCGACCTGCTTTGCGGAGGATCGCAGATTCACGGTGTGGGATTCAATCGCAATGACGAGGTTCAGCATTCCGTTCACGCGTGACCCGTTGGGCAAGGCGAGAGTATCGCCGGACGGGCGCCATTTTGCCGTCGTCACCTCGCGCGGCCTTCGCTCGAACAGAATAGAATCCACAATCTGGCTTTTTGATACGGATACGGTGCGGGCATTTCTGCAAAACCAAAGTACAGCTTCAACCCCGCAACCCATGCGGTTGGCCACATACTCGGCTGTGCCGCAGGTTCTGTACCTAGATTCCTATAGCTCGATTGTCTCGGAGATCCGATGGTCGCCGGACTCACGATCGGTCTATTGCCTCGCGCAAAACTTGCGCGGAGAACATCAATTGTATCGAGTGAGTCTTACAGATGGATTCAAGCGCGAGTTGTCTCCCCGCGGATACAGCGTTCATTCGTTCGACGTAACTCATTCAGGAGTTGTCTATACCGCTTCTCGAACAGGGGAACGAACAATCGACAGTCATTACCGCGGGTCCGCGCTCAATGCCGATGCCACCGCACTGACGGATTTGCCCGTCTCCATTGGGGATATACTGTTTCCGCAGAATCGAACAAATTATCGCTTCTTCTTTACGTGGGTTCGCCACGCGGGCAGTGCTCTCCGTATTCGTTCGAGCGGCCCTACAATTGACGACTACCGGTCGCATCCGTTTGCTGTATCGCCGAACGGAAAACTCCTCGTTGAGCTATTGCCCGTAAAGGAAATTCCATCACGCTGGAGTCTCTATCGGATGCCTGGGGCCACCGAGAATCTTCACGTCGAAGATCCGCAAATGGTCTCGCCATTCAACATGAATCACATGGTGCGGTATTCCCTGATCGACCTGACGACCAGGAGAGTGACGCCTCTCATCGATGGGCCATCTGCAAGCACGCTAGGCTCGGCGGATATAGCCGGCGCGAAATGGTCGGCAGACGGGACGCACATCCTCATTACGAGTACATTCGTGCCGCAGAATACTCTTGGCACTCTTGACCGTAGCGATTCGATTATCCCGTGCGCCGCCGCGGTCGTGGACATCCGCACCCGCGTCGCTCAATGTGTTACTCCAAGCCGGTTCAATCCAAAGCTGGGGCCAAATGCTTCCGAACCGTCTGCCGAACTCATCGATGCGCGATTTGGCGAAAACGATCATCAGGTCCTACTTTCCTTTCTGGAGAAAGGAGCGACAAACGCCGAGAGGTATGAGTTCCTGAAAGGTCACTGGATGCCAGCTTCGGCGGACGAAGTTCTGGAAAACGTCCCCTCGGGGACGAGCGGTGAAACAGGTTCTGCGAATGGAATTTCCTTGTGGGTAAGACAGGATCTCAACAGTCCTCCGGCATTATGGGCAACGGACAAGAGGTCTGGAAGCCGTGGGGAGATTTGGAATCCGAATCCCCAGTTGCATGGCGTCAAAATGGGAAACGTGTCGGTTTACCATTGGAAAGACAGCGGCGGATACGAGTGGGCTGGCGGCTTGGTGAAGCCCGTGGATTATGTTGAAGGGCAACGGTATCCCCTCGTGATTCAGACCCACGGATTTCAACCGGATGAATTCCTCTCGGACGGATCGTATACGACGGCGATGGCCGCCTTGCCTCTTGCCAGCGCCGGAATCATGGTGCTACAGGTGCCGGATCGTCGAGAACATGCCGGAACCATGCAGGAGGCATCCGACCATGTCGTATCGTTTGAAGCTGCCATTGACAAACTCGTGTCGGAAGGCCTGGTTGACCCGGCGAGGGTTGGGCTGATCGGATTCAGCCGGACATGTTATTACGTCTTGAGTGCTCTGATTAGGGACCCAAGCCGCTATGCAGCTGCGACGGTTGCCGATGGCGCGGATGGCAGTTACATGGAGCACAGACTGTATCGTGCCCACATGGGGACTTGGGATATCGGGATATATGGGGGTGCGCCAAATGGGCCTGGATTGCGAAGCTGGGTTGACGCCGCGCCCGACTTCCATCTTGACGCTGTCGGCGCGGCACTGAGAATCGAGGCCATCGGGCCAGCCTCGCTCCTCGGAGAATGGGAGCTATACTCGGCGTTGCGTGAGCAAGAAAAGCCCGTAGATCTCGTCTACATCCGAGGCGGACAGCATATCCTTCAGAAGCCGTTGGACCGCATTGCCTCACAGCAAGGAAACGTCGATTGGTTTCGATTTTGGCTGACAGACCAGATGTCCTCGCCACAGGAGGTACCTGATCTAAACCGCCGCTGGCTGCAGCTCAGGGAGCTTGCCAATAGGAGACATTCCGGATCTGCGAACCCTATGTAGAGCACCGACACCTCTGGGTATGACCGGGCTCGCTGGGCCCCGCGACCGCACGGAGCCCAAGCAAGGTTTGGGTCAGTGGCAACATTGAACCACTGACCGGGCTATTCGTCAGCCTCGTAGGCACTTGCCGGCGTGAGATCGGGACTCTGCCCGACGTTATCGGGCATGTGAATGCCCTTCGAAGTACCCTGAATTGTGGATGACGCGCTGGTTGTTTGCAGGATTGTTGGCTTGATATAACGCATGGTGTCTTCTCCTCTCATTTTTCTGGATTCTCCAAACCGACGGGGTCAAGAGTGCAACCGAATCAGGCGGAGGTTTTTTGCTCTCTGACTGGAGGGCAATCTCTGTCTTGAATTCGAAGCATTGGATGTCTGGTTCCGTTGGAGGCCAAGCTAACCAGCCAAAGCTCCATCGATATTGCCCGCATGAGTTGCGCGCAATGGCTTGGGTCCTTACCGATCATGACGAGATTGAGCAGTGTTCGCACTGCGATGGGATCGATGAAGCCGTAGTCGGCAGACAAGGAATCCGAGAATAGGTGCTCGATGACAGGCGCGTTCCTTTGAATGGAAATGAAAGGGCCGCGGACCACGACCGCTTTGCGCCGGCGTTCCAGAATCTCGGCTGGAACAATATCCTTGAGAGCGCGACGCATCAGCGAGCGTCTCCTCCCAGGCCGCAGGAGCTGCGAGCGAGGAACGCTGAATAGGAAGTCCACCAAGTCCCTATCGAGATATGGGTACCGCCACTCGCGTCTTGTAAGAAGCCGCGGAAATCGATGCGGCAGCGTCTCCAGCATCTTCCACCATGTGCAGGCGTTGTTGATACTGTTCGGAGGAAACCCGATGAGTCGCTTCGGCAGGATATTGGCATGACTCCCAATGCAGCTTCGCCGCAGTTCGGGCGTCATCCATCCGGGGATCTCATTGAGGCGAACAGCGGGGCTCTGGTAGAGGCCCGTTGCAAAGCGCAATGTCTCGGCAACCGTTTGAACGATCGAGGTTCGATTCGTTATCGACCACTCGATGGAAGCCCGTAAGAATCGGCTCAGATCTCCCGATGCGAGATAGCCGGCCAATTCTGGATGCGGCGTCGGGACCCCGCCAAGCAACTCGTCCCCGCCAATTCCCGAAAGAATTGCACGGTAACGATTCGCTTGATGCAGACTCTCAAAACGTCGCTCTCGTTCGATGGACGAGCTATCGGCCCCCGGAAAGAGATACTCTCCGAGAGAGCCATCGTGTGGCCGGAACGTCTGAGGGATGAGAGAGGCATCGACGTGAATGCCAGTCTTGCCGCGCGCCCTTTCGACAAGAGAAAAGTATGGCCGCTCGTTCCAAGCCGGTTCCGAATCATCGTAGTAGGAAATCGAATCGATCTGTGCCCTGGGCGGATTGCGGGAGGCTTGCACCTTGTCTGACATCGAGAGAACGGAGGTAGAGTCCATCCCTCCGCTCAACTCGCCGAGAATGGGAGCACCAGGCCCCGTCCGGCGTTCAATGGACTGCCGGAACAGCGAACGGAAGTGCTCTTCATACTCGGAGTCATTCTTGCATCGAATCGTATTCGTGATCATCCATTGCCAATGGGGCTTGCGGGTGAACTTCCCATCGCGGAAGACGATGTAATGGGAGGGCGTTACCGCGTCAATCCCACGATAAGGCGTCAAATCTCCAATCGATTGGCCCGCCAGGTAACAGGCGATGAAATCGCGATTCAAATTGCGAGAGCTACACCCGTAGAGCAGGGTTTCCATATAGGTGGACCAATAGACCGATTCATTGTCCATGGAAAAATAAAGCGTCCGTGTTCCCGCGTGATCCCTTGCCAGATAGAGAGAACGATCTTGCTTTGACCACAGAGCAATCGCCCAATCTCCGACAAACTTTGAAAAGCAATCCTCGCCCCAGCGCTCAAATGCCGCAATGACGATTCGCGAATCCGCAGTGCTCCGATCGTGAATTTGCAGGAGCTCGCATAGCGCAGCGTGATTATCAAGCCTTCCGTCGAACGTCAGCATCCTTCCATGTTCATCGAGTACCGATTGCGATTCGAGGTTGGACCGCTTGTGAGTATGGTAGGGTTGAAGCCCCATGCCGATCCTGCCGTTCGCCCGCACGAAGGTTCCGTCCAGAGCATATTCGGCGGTGGCCTGAGAAAGTTCAATCAATTGCCGTTCTTCGACCGAGTGACCTTCGGGCCGACATATTCCAAAGAGAATGCTCATCGTGACGGCTCCTGCCCTAACAGCGCTCAAGTTCCTGATAGATTTCCCGCATATAGGGTTTGTCGTTGACGATGGCGCCGGCGACCTCAACCCAGGCGTGGGATTTGAAGGGAAGCATCTGGGCACCAATGACCATCTCTGCGCGAATTCCGTGCTGTCGCAAAAGAACCGCCGTAGCGGCCGAACGCTGCAAGCAGAGAACCTGTTTCGGGTAGAACACACAGGCAATATCCATGACGTGGCAGAGCTCGTCTGCACGGCGAGGCCGGACGGAATTGCGGGCTTCTGTCTTTTTCTTCTGCACCTGCTTGTACAGCGTTTGGAGATTGCCGAACGCCATCACACACTCAACCCACAACAGATGCAGATAGCATTCAGCCAATAGCCTTGTCATCGCGCCCCTCCCAGTGAACGTCCATTTCCAACTCCCTGCACAAGAACGCGAGTCTTCGCGTCAGGGCATCGACGCGCACCGAGAGAGGCAGCACCGGCGAGTGCCCCCGTTCCTCGCTGTAATCCACCAGGACTGGATTTGACTGCCCTTCGCGTTCCTGAAGCCTCGCCGCCATTTTTCGCACGTGAGCCGGGTTACAGCGATCGTCTCTGTCGCCGCAGACGAAGAGCGTGGCCGGGTAATCGACATTCTCTTGAACATGGTGGTAGGGCGAATATGCATGGAGCGCATGAAAATCCTCCGCGTTCTCCACGCTGCCGTACTCGGACTGCCACTTGGCGGCCTGGTCGAAACGTTCATACCGCACCATGTCCAACAGCGGCGCGATGCACAAGACAGCACGAAATAGATCGGGACGCTGTGTCATCGCAGCCCCAACAAGAAGGCCGGAGTTCGAACCTCCATAGATCGCCAATCTCGCGGCGGAAGTGCGGTCCTGCGACCGCAACCATTCCGTCGCGGAAATGAAGTCGTCAATTGACGTTTGCCGGTTGCGTGCGCGACCGGCATCATGCCATGCCGTGCCAAACTCGCCTCCGCCGCGAATGTGCGGGAGGGCGAGAGTCGCGCCAAGCTCCATCATGATTGTGGCCAGGACTGAAAAGCAGGATGTCATCGGCACCCCAAAGCCGCCATAGCTGGTCATGACGATTGGATGTGTCCCGGAGCCAGCCAATCCGTTGTGTCCAACAAGGGTGATGGGAATCTGCGTTCCATCTTTTCCAGCGCAAGAAAGCTCGCGTACCTCAAGACGTTCCAGCTTTGTAGGCGGCACGCAATGGATGTCGAGCGGATGAGACCTCTCGATTTCAAATTGATATTCAAAGTTCTGCGGTGGTTGAGTAAAAGACTCATGACTATAAAAGAAGCTGGCCCCCGGTGAAGCAAGTTGTGGCAATAACTGAATTGTTCCATTGAATGGAAGGTCGGCCTCGCCGGCTTCTCTTCCCTCAATGGTCCAACTTCGAATCGAGTGGAGGCCGTTATCAAGATAGTTGATGAAGAATCTGCCACCGGCGATCACGATCTGGCGTGGCGATGTCTCGCCTTCCGGGACAACCACATGAATCTGTTGTTCGTCCATAGCCAGTTCGAGAATCTCGCCATTCACCGCTCTCTCGTGGGAGAGAACAAAGACCCTTCCCGCATGAAGGATCGGACTGTGCGGCAGCTTCTTGTTTATGAAGATCGGCCTCCAGTCTTCATCTCGCTCACGAGAGGCAATGAAGAAATCGCAAAGTTGGTCCGGTCCATGCGCGTGTATCCAAATCGCGCCGAGATGAATCGCGTCGGCGACCAGGAAGAGCTTACCTTGCTGGGTACGGGGACGCTCAAACACCACCCGATCTTCTGTTACCCCGGAAAGCGAATGGAATTGGATGAGATGACTTCCGGCGCCAGTGAGGGATTCCTGGCAATAGTAGAAGCCACCAGTATCGGTAGCGAATGTGAAGCCCCGTGCGTACCCTCTTCCGACGCAATCTGGAAGAATGCGCCCGCTTCCCACATCGACGATGCGAATCTCTTTGGAATCCGCGCCTCCTTGCTTGACCTCGTAGGCAAGCAACGAGCCGTCAAAAGAGATGCGGTGAATTCCTGCCGAAGTGAATGGTCCCTCCAGTGAAGGATCGACTAACACACGGTCAATTCCGGTCGCGGCATCCTTCACATAGATGCAAGCCTGCTCTTGATCCCTCAACCGGCGGCGGTAGAAGTACCGGCCTCCAGTCTTTGCAGGTTGGTCCACGACTTCGACATTCAAGAACTCCTGTACGCGGCTTCGAAGTTGCTTGAGAGTGTCGCTCGCCGCAAAATAGGCATCGCACCGCACTCGCTGATTTTCTATCCACTGCGCCGTCTCCGGCAAACCGCGATCTTCAAGCCATCGATACGGATCGATGACTTCAACACCGTGTAGCGTCTCTGTGACCGAACGAAACGGAGGTGCGCTCAGTGACATAGCGCCTCCAGCAACAGCGGGTCCTGCGCTGCACGGTCCATATGGCGCGCGAGGCTTCGTGCGTAGCTCTCAACATGAGGCAGATTCCGTCTCGATGCATAGAACCATGTGCTGCGGCCATAGAGGCTAGCGAGCATGGCCAACAACGGAGAAAACGCAAACGCTTCATCAATTGCAGATTCTTCGAGGAAGCCTATCCAACATTGCTTGTAGGCCTCCCACAGCCTGGGACGCCAGTCCTCTCCACTGCGAGGCTGGAGTAGGCATAGATACTCGAAGCCGAGAAACGGGTTGCCAACGCCGGCTTCGCACCAATCGGTAAAACAGCAGCGCATTCCTTTGAAGAGAAGATTGCCGCGGTTGACGTCATTGTGAACGAGCGTGTCAGGAATATTCACATCTTCCATACGGAGGCAGGCATCGCGAAGAGCAGCTTCCAACCGGAAGATGCGATGCCGATCGAGCCGCGTCACCTTGGTCGAGGTCTGCTTCGCCATTGCCTCCTGAAGGTATTCCGTCAGTTCCGGAAGATGGGTCCGTAGTGTTCCGATACGCTGATCGAGGGCGCCCGCAGCCAGGAACTCACCTGTCCGGCCAATCGTCCTTCTCTGCACTCGGGACATCGAATTGACAACCTCTTCGAGCACTGGCGATTCCATTGAGTCGAGGGGTTGACCGGCATCCTCCATCAACCAAGCATTCCAATCCTCACGCGCGGCGATTTGACGCGGAAGATACTCTGGACACAACTTTGCAAGCATCCTTGTGACGTGGAATTCATGCGCATTCGGCTCGCCCGTTGCCTTGAGCCAATACGCGGAACCGGTCTGCGTTGAGAAGCGCACCAGTGCAAAACTGCCACTGGCGTTGAACTGACGAACCTCTCCGGTAAATTCAATGTCTTGACCGAGTTCCGCGCGCATCCAAGCCATCGCCTCCCGAGTCCAGCCGATGCGAGAGAACGGCCTATGCGCATTCCCGGAAAGGATGGCTGTGACCGCCTCTCGTTCTTCGCTGGTCATCTCCTCCCCGGAGATTTCATCGATGCTCGCGGCGGTCAGGCTGTCGTGCGCCCTTGAAAACAGGATCTCCACAACTGCGCAGGGAGCGGAATCCACCTTGCTTGGAAGAAAACCCAGAACAATGGAGCGCAGATCCCAGTCAGCTTCGATGGCCCGCTGAAGCTGTTCAGCCGGGCGCGTCCACCGTGGAATCGTGACGCGCGGCAGGCGCAATGCGCCGTCCGTGCGGTCTACCCATATCGCCTGCGATCCGATTCGTACCAGGACCAGCCGGTATTCGTTTTGTTCGAGCATGGCGTTCTGTGCGAGCATGGCAGAGCCTCTGTTCAAGCGGTGAGGAGATGTTTCGATTTCAGTTCATCGAGGAAGGCATGCACATCGCGATCAACCATGGCAGGATCTGCGCCCGTCTCGCTTGCAAGCTCACGGATAATCTCATCGATCAGCTTGCCTTGCTTCAGCTTTTCCCACACGTAGCCTCCGGTGGAATTGAGCATGAGCATGGCGTCGTGCTCGATATCCAGAATCACGGCTCCATCGTGATCGATGATGGAACGAAGGTGCGCAGCCGGAGCAGGCATCTTAATCACCTCCTCGAAACCGGTTTCGGGGGATCCGGTTTCATGTGGAAGTGAGAGTACGACGGAACCACCCGAGCTTTAACAGGAATATTTAATTCCGGCCACTATAACGGAGGACGGGCTCTAAGCGGTTGATTTTTCTGGAGCTGCAATGCCGAATCGTGTGCGACTTCGTGCCGCAAAATGGCCACAATAACGGAATCGCAAAAACTCTCGTCGGCTTGGAAAGGTTAGCGAGGAGACGCCACGGCGACAATCTGACCAAGAATCTCCACCTGTCTCCTGCGGAAAACCATCCTCGGCGTGCCGGAAGCCGAAGGATGCGGAAGCAGTACTAAATCGGTTCCATGCACCTCAAGGTATCCGCAAATTGTCTTGCCTTCATGTCGTAATGCGAAAATGGGCCGATCCCAGTTGTGCCGATAGTTCTCCACGTGGGTGGGAGGGGTGAATTTCATCTCATCTATGACAACGACGGAATTTGGAGGGATGAGAGGATCGAGCCCCTTGAACCAGGCGGTTTGATTGATGCGAAGAATGCGGTTTCCCCATTGCCCAAGGTCGGGCATGGCCATCGACAGCAATGTTGGCCATTCGCCCCATTCGTCAAGCCACGGCTGCCAGCGCGATACCGGATCGGGCGCCGCTGCGGGAGGAAAACCGCGGGGAAGGTCGTCGAACGTCGTTGCCCTCATCATGGCCTCAAGTGAATAGTGTTGGGACTCATCCGACCACAGGCCGACAATGCGAAGAACGTCCGTGAAACGAAGCGAGTTCATGAGCGTAAGGCCGATGAGCACAGCAGTTCGCGGCATTCGCTCCTTTTCCTGTTCGTATCGGCGCAGTGTTCTGGCGCTGATGCCCGCACCGAGGCGGGATTCGAGGATCTCGCTTGCCATTGCCAGATGCGCCTCCGTGATACCGAAACGTTGCCTCTCTGCTGCAACGAGATTGCGCAAAGAGGTGTGCTCCCACGGGAGAATCAAAGGCGCAGGTTTGTACGTGCGGCGCGGCAACGTAACAGAAGGCTCCGCGACCGGCAGACGCACTCCGAAGGACGCTACACGACCGACAATACGGATCTCGCCAGGATACAGAAATTCGTGGGGGCCGGCGTAGTTACGGTCCTCGGTGATAATTGAAAGTTTGTGCTGCCGGACAACACAGCCGCAGCAAAGATACCCGTTGCCGTGCTGCAGAAAATACATCCGCTCCGGATTCGGATTCTGCCGTTCATGTTCGCCAATGGGCCGAATTGCGATGTGGGAACCGGGAGGGACCTTCGGCATCGCGCGTGTGTCGCTGGTGCCGAGTTGCGCATAGTGAAATCCATCCTTCCGCCAATGTGGTCCGTGAATGGCGCGAATCGGAACTCCTTGCTGCCAGCGCACAACGAGGTCGGAGAGAAACGCTGTGTGTTGAAACGCGCCCTCCTGTCCCAAAGCGCCGGGAAGATCGACAGGCCGGTCCCGATGGAATGGGTAGGACTCGACAAACCGCGTTCGTCCGGCGTTGAGAATCGCCTCGACGCCGCGCATCCTGTCGAGTCTATATCCGAAAAGCCTGAATGCCCCGCCAATGGTCAATGAAAAACGCTGCTTCAGGGCCTGCAACTGACGTGGCGTCGGCGTTGTGCCGAATTGGCGGAGATTGGACAACAGGTCCGGACTCAGACCTGCGCCTTCCCGGCTAAGCCGCTCCACTGCCTCACGCGGACCTTTTCGAATCAGGGCGAAAAACCGAGATAGAACCTCGTGTGCCCGTTGGGGGAGAACAGGATCATACACGGGGAGTTCACCTCTCTGAGAGAGTCTTCTGCCAAAGATCTGTGTCGTCGAGATCAGGGGAGAGAGGCTACCGCCAGGCTCTTGGGGCCCGCCTCTTTTTCAGTAAAACGAAAATGAGATCGGAAACCCTTTTTTAGCTTGCTCCAGGGGCCGGACGGCAGACTGGAGCCCACTCAACCAGCCTTCTCAATCTCTTCGTCGGCCATTGGCAACAGCATCTGAACCGGCTTCCTCTCTTGCTGGTAGCGCTTCATGAATGCGCGGACAAACTCGCTGACCAGCGGCGAATTGTTGCTGGCCAGAGTAGCCAGATGCGTCTCAAGCCGGATTTGAGTGTCGACGAGAGGGCGCGATGTGAGTTCGCCGTGAGCAACACGCGCTGCCCCCGTCGGTGTAAGCCACCCGACCGAAAAGCCATCCCTGACGAGGCCCGGAACCTGCTCGGCGTGCATTACGAGGTGAACTACATTCGGTGTGAGTTCCTGCATTTTTGCTCGATGAAGGATCAGATCATGCAGGTGTGGGTGAACGTTGCGGTTGAAAAAGACCCACGGATACGGCGCTAAATCCGCCAGACCTAGCGTTTTCAGCGCCGCAAGCGGATGCCGTTCAGAAAAGGCGATCATGAACTTCCGCACGCAGAGCATGGCGGTAGTGATTGATGGCATTGCAGGCGGCGAAGCCACCAACGCCACATCCACCTCACGCTGTTCGAGCTTCCTCAGAAGATCGCAGGAAAAGGCGGATTCGACTTCGACCACCAAATTGCGATAGAGACGCAATTCCATCGTGCGGAGCATCTCGACCAAGTGAGGCGGTTGAAACGGAGAGGTTCCGACACGAAGCCTGTTGAGGTGCGCGTGTCTGGCCTGGCGCGCTTCATGGATGGCCCGATGAAAGAGATTCACGCTCTGCTGCGCATACTGCGCGAAGAAGCGCCCAGAGTCTGTAATCTCCGCACCGGTATGGTTGGTTTCAAAAAGTTTCAGTTGCAAGCGCCGCTCGATTACCTGTAGACGCTTGCTTATGGCCGGTTGCGTCTTACCCACACGCTTCGCAACCTGAGACAGTGTGCGCTCTTCAGAAAGCGCAACGACCAATTCAAGGTCGTCGATTCGGGTTTTGGTAGCCATTTGTCATGCACCTCATCCTGGAGTCAGTCGTGTGCAGACCAAAGCAATTTGCAAGCAAGCTACCGTCCCGCCAGAGTGGCAGGACGCCCCGAATGAAATGAATTTACCCCAGTTTTCATCTCGTGTCAAACAGGGTGTCTTGGAAATCAACTCGCATCCGGCTTGGAATTAAAAGCACTTTCGACTGCAAATAGGAGGAATGCCCTGTGGACCAGCCAGTAGCGTTTCAATCCACGCGCCCACACGGGGCGCGAC
>Ga0182030_10008455_pt1 | contig 21291 bp, 19 predicted proteins | sample 812S3MmetaG_FD_121299 | JGI IMG/M metagenome (GOLD analysis project Ga0182030, IMG submission 121299) | Permafrost microbial communities from Stordalen Mire, Sweden - 812S3M metaG (Illumina Assembly) | ecosystem: Environmental > Terrestrial > Soil > Wetlands > Permafrost | place: Sweden...
CTGCGCCTATGGATAGCCTCACCTGAGACCCCACTGACTGGAGAGCCGGATGCGGGAAATCCGCCCGTCCGGTTCGGAGGGAGGGGTGGCGCGCAAGCGCCATCCCTACCCCTATCAAACGCTCCGCGAGGCAGCCAGCCGCGCAGGCATTCGCGAAGCGTTTGGAGTGCGCCGTATTCCGGCGCTTTTGGGCGCATCCGCCGACGGGAGCGCGGAATTGATTATTGCACCGGCGTTTACCCCGACGCTGGCTCCGAGCGACGGCAGGACAGGTTGCAGGGGGGTGGGGGCCGGAGGCGGCGAGCTTCGAACTGCACGCTCGTCTTGTAGGGGGGGGGGCACCTCCCTACGGAACGCGGTCGGGCGTCCCTCCGGGACGCTAGTCACTTAATCTGGCGAACCCAACGATGAGTCGTTGGGCTTTGGCTCAAATGTCTCTCCGGGACGGCTTCACCCGTCTGCGACGGGTCCTGGGAGGCACACAATTCCAGAAGGGCGGGATAGTGATCCGGCTGCGGTGTCTGTCCGACGGCATGCTGGTCACGGAGGCGCCGGCGATCCGAACCAGACGATTTCGATCCGGGTGACGCCGGCTTCCGTTCCCACCCACTCCGTCGAGATGGCCCAGCAGCCTTCGTGGGATACCACTGCCGGCACAGGAGAGCGTCACCACAGGTTCGCTTCCAGGTGGAACGGTCACTTTGTTTGAAAGAACCCGGCCCGGCGCACGAATTCTCCCGGACAGCGTTTACGATTATGCAGACTCATAGCGACACAAAGACCTCGGGCGGGACGCAGGGCACCGGCGGGATGGCTCGCGCGGGAAGATATCCACTAACTTCCAGCCGCTACCGCCGGCTCACCTCAATCCTGGTGCTGGCAACCGCCTGGTCGGCAGCGGCACAGCCATTTACCACCCTGAAGAGTTTCGGCCAATTGGCCAGGGAGACCGGTCTCCGTCCCGCCGGGAGCCTCGTGCAGGGTGCCGACGGAACGATCTATGGCACAGCGCCGGAGGGGAATGGGAACGATCAGGGCACCGCGTTCAAGCTCCGCCCGGACGGGACGGGTTTTACGGTGCTGAAGGGGTTTACCAACAGCCTCGAAGGTGCGGAGCCCATGGGGGGGGGGCTGGCGATTTCCGGCAACACGCTCTACGGCACGACCGAGTCGGGCGGTACCAATGGATCGGGGACGGTGTTCCAGGTGCACACCGATGGCAGCGGCTTTGCCGTGCTCAAGCACTTTGCGGGCACGGATGGATCGTCTCCCTCGGTCCGCCTCACGCTCGCGGACGGGGTGCTTTATGGCGTTACGCAAACCGGTGGGAGCCAGAGTGCCGGCACCGTTTTCAGAATTAACACGGACGGCACAGGGTTCTCGAACTTGAAGACCTTTTATTACACGGATGGGGCCTATCCGAGCGGGGCGCTGACTCTCGCCAACGGTGTGCTTTTCGGCACCACCAGCCAGGGGGGCGCCGGTGGCGGTGGCACTTTGTTCAGCCTCGCCACGGATGGCAGCGCGTTCGCGGTCTTGACCAACTTCCCGGACAGCGGGCCGGGTCCGAGTTCCCCGCAAGGGGGGCTGGTGTTGCAGGGAGGAATGTTCTACGGAACGACCGGGGCCGGGGGGGCTAATAACGCCGGCACGGTCTATGCCGTCAACGCGGATGGGACGGGCCTGAGTTCGCTCTTGGATTTCACGGCCGGCACCACCGGCTCCGCGCCCCAGGGCGACCTGGCACTTGCGGGCGACACACTCTACGGCACCACCCAGTACGGGGGCACGAATGACGGCGGGGTCGTCTTCCAGGTGAACCTCGATGGCAGCGGAGCCGCGGTGCTCCACACCTTCGGCGCGTACTCGGACGGCTCGCTGCCGGCTGCCGGTGTGCTGCTCGCGGGGGCTGCGCTCTTCGGCACGACGGTGAACGGCGGCAGCATCAATAGCGGCACCATCTTCACCCTGGGTACGGACGGCTCCAACTACGCCGTGATCAAGAGCTGTGGCAACAGTGATCTCTTTATGCCCCAGGCTGCCCTTGCCGTGGGCAACGGCCGCCTCTTCGGTCTGGCCGTCTCGGGCGGCAACTTCGGTTACGGCGGGCTGTTCAGCCTCCGGCCGGACGCAGGGGCCTACCAAGTAAACCGCCCCTTCGGCGGGCTCGACGGCCTCTCCCCGTACGGCAACCTGACCGTGGTCAGCAACGTCGTCTATGGCACCACCCGCTCGGGGGGAAGCGCCCGCCAGGGTGACATCTTTCAATTCAACACCGACGGGAGTGGGTTCTCCATCCTGCGGAACCTGACCGCCTACGATGCCGCCTCGCCCTGCGGGGGCCTCGTGGCGGTGGGCGGCACCCTCTACGGCGCATCGACCGCGGGCGGCGTTTACCAACACGGCTCGATTTTCGGGATCAACACCGACGGCTCCGGCTTCACCGTGCTCACGAGTTTTGGCGGGTCCGGAACGGCTCCAGAGAGTCCGCAGCACGGGCTCACCTATGCCGAGGGCGTGCTCTATGGCACGACCTCCACCGGTGGCACCGGCGGAGGGGGGACTGTTTTCAAGATAAACGTGGACGGGTCGGGCTTCACGGTGCTGCGGAACTTCGCGACCGCCGATGGCTATTCCCCCTCAACGCTGATTCTGTCGGGGAGCACATTGTACGGCGCCACCAGCTCGGGCGGAGCCAACTACGAGGGGACGGTCTTCCGAATCGATACAAACGGCATGAACTTCCAAGTTCTCCTGGACCTCGATAATACCACGGGCGGCACCCCCCCCGACGGCGTTGCCCTGGTGGGGAACACGCTGTACGGGACGACCACCTACGGCGGGACGACGGGCAACGGCACGGTCTATTCAGTGAACACGGACGGAACCCTGCCCGCGGTGGTGCACAATTTCACCGGCACGGGCAACGACGGCTCGTTCCCCTCCGGGAACCTGGTGCAACTGGGCAACACGCTCTATGGCCTGACCGAATATGGCGGACAATTGAACGAGGGCACGCTCTTCTCCCTCCCGGTCGCGGGCATCGACACGAGCTACCCCTACTATGGCTTTAGCGCCGCGCGGCTCGGGCTGCCCCCGGGCGCCAACCCGTTCGTGCTGGCTTATTTCGCGCCGCCAGGCCTGAACCTGGTGTTGTCAGCAAGCACCGACCTCAAAGCATGGATTCCTCTTTCCACCAACCTGAGCACAGGTGCGGACCTTGTGTATTATGATTGGGCGGCGACGAATTATCCGCACCGCGTTTACCGGGTCCAAACCCGGTGATCGGGTCCGGCCTGGGTCCCGGGCCAAGGGGGGGATTCGAGGCTGAGAGCTGGGCCAGGAGTTTCGCCCGGAGCTCTCCCGGGATGGGCCCGGACGGTGAATGAACCGGTTAGCGGCCTGGCAAGGGTTTGTTGGCTCAACCGCCCGTGGGAGACAGCCGCCAGGAGCGGCGCCGTTGGGAGCTGAACCGAACGCCGGAGCCGGGAGGACCCTGCCCCTGGCAGCCCCATGGGGCCAGCCGATTCACAGCCCTGGCCGGCGCCGATCGTCAATACCAGCTTGACCGCCGGGGGGACGTGTGGAAGCGTCGGTTATGAAAAAAGCCACCAAGAAACCCACCGCAACAACTGCCAGGAAGAAACCGGAACACAAGCCGGCAATGGAATGCATCCGGATTGACTGCCACGACCGCAAGACAGCGGAAGAGCTGGTGGCGAAGTTGATGGCCGCTGGGGGATGGACTACCGAAAAGGGGACATGCTACATGGCGGCCGGGTGTACTGGCGGGTCCACAACCTCCACTTTCGGCAATTGCTATGCAGGCAGGCCGGTGAACAAGAGTTGGAAGTCACCGACCGGAGATTGCATCACATGGTGAACGGGTGCCGGCCGCCGACCCTTCGATAGCGGCCAGTCCGCTCCCGCCGCGCCGGGGAGGCGGGGCGTACTGATGGCGTGTGTTCCGCTACGGGGTCGGCGTTCCCCAAGAGCTCACTGCATGTTGCTCGTGTTGGGTTGGGGGTGGTGTGGCGTTTCGCGGAGTTGGCTGGCGTTGCTGCGGGACGGCCCTTCCGGGATGTGCGGTGTCTCCCGCGGGCAATCCACCCGGAGTACCGCATTGGTGCCGCCAAACGGGTTTGGCACGGTTTCCTTCGCCATGGGGTCGCTCATCCACTGACCATCCACCACGAGCCGGTATTCGTAGGTTCCGGCGGGCATGACCGTTCGCTTCTCCCAGCGACCCTCCCCCAAAGGATGCATCGGTTTCGTCGTGGCGTCCCAGTTGTTGAATGACCCCGCGACACAAACGCTGGTGGCGGTGGGATGATTGAATTCGAAATGAACCGGCACCAATCGAGGCCCTGCGGCGGTGGCGTGTCCGTGATGCTTGCTGGTTTTCATAGTGGTCGGGCGTTGCTGGCTGTCCTTGGGCTGGTCATTCATTGATGCCCCAATGGGAATGGGGGTCGCGGGCCCGGGCGATCCCCTCATCGCTTCGGACGAGAATCAATCCATGGCGCTCGGCGAAAGTCGACAGCTCGGGCGTCGTCCCCCCAAAGACAGTGTTGCCGGCGCCGCCGACCCACATGGCCAAAGCTGCCGCCATGATCTGGCGCCGTTTGGCCCACCTTTCCAGCCAGTCGAGCAGCCAGGCAGCCAGCGAGTCGGCCTGGCGCATCGCGAGCAGGATCAGGTGGGCTCCCGCTGCCTCGGCCAGAGCTTGCTCGGCCGCCGCGGGCATTTCCAGAATATCGAGGCGCCAGGGCATGACCACCCAATGCACGGTCTCGTCGGCCCGTTCCGCCACCCTTCTCAGCATCGCGCCCGCCTTTACTGCGAATTCAAAGCGGTCGTAAAGGATGACCGCGTTCATGGTCCCCTCCGATGCAAGATCGGCTGGGGTTTCACTTGCATTCATAGGTTGTTGTTTGGCGTGGACTAAATCCGCGGAAGAAGTTCAGGCCGTGCGGCGGCCCTCCGGCAATCGGGTGTTCTCCGATGGCCCGAGCCGCAAGCCGGCCTTGCTTCGAGTCTGGGGTGGGCCGGTCGGTCGCCCGTCTCGGTGCCCGAGGACGGCGATCTCCCTGGCGCGGCAGGCAGCTTCCCGGTCCGGGGATCCACTCTGTGGGGGGGAGGTTTTCACGTTGCGAGCCGGGGATACAGGCGCGCGCCCACGCAGACCAGTATGACCGTGGTCAGCAGGATGACTGCATAATCGCACCCCACGCCGTAGTCACTCGTGCTGCCCGCCAGCATGAAAGTCCGGAGGCCATCGACGACATAGGTCAGGGGGTTTAGGTGGGAAATGGTCTTCAGCCAGCCGGGCATGATGGCGGTCGGGTAGATCGCGTTGCTCGCAAAGAAGAGAGGCATGGTGAGCACCTGGCCGACGCCCATGAAGCGCTCCCGGGTTTTCACGATGCACGCGATGACGAGGGAGAAGGTCGAGAAGAGCGTCGCCGCAAGGATCACCAGGCATACCACGTTGAGGAGCGCGACCGGGCTCCAATTGAGCTTCACCCCGAGCAGCAGTGAGAGCCCGTAAACAATCGCCGCCTGCGAGAGGGTGCGAATCCCCGCTGAGAAGCCCTTTCCGAGGACCAGGGCGGCGCGAGGGGTTGGGCTGACGAGGAACTTCTGCACGATGCCCAGATCGCGCTCCCAGATGACGTTGATGCCATAGAAAATGGCGACGAAGAGAACGCTCTGAGCCAGTATCCCCGGGGCGATGAAATCGAGGTAGGGGACCTTCCCGGCGGGCATCATCCCACTGCGCGAGAAGACCTGCCCGAAGATGAGCAGCCACAGCGCGGGTTGAAGGGCGCGGGTTACCAGTTCGGTGAAGTCGTGCCGCAGCTTCCGCAACTCAAACTCGGTGATGACGAAGGTCTTCCCGAAGAAGGCGCATGGCGGGCGGATGAAGGAGGCCGTCATGGGGTCGGGGTTATCCCAGGCGCTGGGACGTGGCGCGTTCGGAAGTGACGTCGCGGAAGGTGCCGCCCGAATCCAGAGCGGTGCCGGCATAATGCATGAAGACCTCGTTGAGCGTGTGACCGCCGGCCCCCAGCGAGGATTCGAGTTCCTTGGTGGTGCCCAGGGCAGCGACTTTCCCCAGGTGCATGACGGCCAGGCGGTCACAGTGGGCCTCCGCCTCCTCGAGATAATGGGTGGTGAAAAACAGGGTGGTGCCATACTGGGCCCGTAAATCCATCAAATGCCTCCAAACTGCGTCTCGGGCGATCGGATCCAGCCCTACGGTTGGCTCATCGAGGAACAGCACGCGGGGACGGTGCAGCGTCGATTGGGCGATCTCCAGGCGGCGGACCATGCCCCCGGAGTATTGGCCGACCAACCGGCCACCGTCGGCAGTGAGGCCCATGAACGCCAGCGCCTCACGCACGCGCGCCTGCTGCTCGCTGTGGGGCAGGTCGTAGAGCTTTGCAAAGATCAGCAGGTTCTCATAACCGGTGAGCGAACCGTCCACCGAGACGGCCTGCGGCACATAACCGATGGAGCGGCGAACCTCGACCGCTTGGCTGGTGATCGAGAAGCCAGCCACACGCGCCTCGCCCGAGGAGGGCGGCAGGAGCGTAGTGAGCATCTTGATAGTGGTGGTCTTGCCCGCCCCGTTGGAGCCGAGCAAGCCGAAGACCTCACCGCTGTTGACCGAAAGGGTGAGCGAATCGACCGCGGTGAACGAGCCGAACTTCCGCGTCAGCGCCTTCAACTCGAGAACGGGATCGCTCATGGTTCTTGGGAGGGGTGCCGTCGGCGCCGAGCTTGACACCCCTCACTCCGTATCCACAGGCAGCGGCTCTGGCTTCCCTCCTCGGACTGGGGATTGGTGCCGGGGAGGCTGCGCCTTATGGCGGACGGAATCACGCTGGAAGTGATCCACAACCTTCGCCACGATTTGTGCTTCGGTCATTTTGTCCGTCGTTTGGAGTTTGACGGTCCGGGACGCGTCGGGATGTTTGTCGAAGCGCTTCTGCAGTTCGCCCTTGGTCTCGCCGGGGCCGAAGATCAGAATCGATTCGGCGTTATGGAGCCGCGCAACGATCGCGTCATAGTACCGCGCAAGCTGGCCGGTGTACTCCCTTTGGCGGGAATCATCGGCCGGAACCTCCTGGGATTCGAACCGGCCATGGCCGGGCTCCCCCGAACGCCGGAGCTGTTTTTCCGCGGTTGAGTGGAGGTGCTCGATTTTGGGCTCGGTATCGGTGAGCTCCACAATAATGGCCTCCCGATGGTCAATCCAAAGCCCTGCGTTTGTCTTCATAATTGTCTTCTTGAACTGCAACGAGCCCCGGGTGCGGCCCCGCAACCACCGGCATGCCGTTGCGGGAAGGGGAAATCCGGCACATCGAGTTTGGGAAAGCCCTCACTCCAAGGCGGCCTGCCGGGCTTGATCATGTTCGGCCTCAGCCATGCCTTCATCAGTCAGTCGTTCATTATCGCTCCGTCCCTCCTCATCCTCGTCCTCACCGGGAGCGACGGGCACTTTGCTCCCGGATGAGCCCGGCACCGGATCCCAACGCTCTGATTCGGGCGCTGATGCGAGCGCCTCCGCAACCGGATCCCCGGCCACAAAGCCGGTCAGTTCCTCCTTGGCCAGGCGCTGGTCGGAGCGTGAAACCTCGCGGGTGGAACGGTCATCGATAGTCGCCAGTTCGGCCGCGCGTGCGCGCACCATCTTGTGAGTTACCGTCCCGATGCCGGCGGAGTTCTCCGTCAGCTCACCTTGCTTTAGGGGATTTTCGTCCATAGATTCGCGTGGTTTCGAGATGGTTGCGTCTTGGGTGGCAATTGGTGGACGCTTCGCACACGGGGAGACCGCCCGTGGCCCCCGGTGGTACCGGGGTTGGCCCCGGCCAACCCCGGGGTCATTCGTGGTGGCTGCCGTATCGCCGGCAGGTTTCAATAACCCATGCCGCCCATGCCGCCCATCCCGCCTTGGTCTCCGGGGTTTGCGGCGGCCTCTTCCGCTTTCGGTATTTCCGTCACCAGGCATTCGGTCGTCAGGAGCAGCCCGGCGATGGACGCGGCGTTCTGCAACGCCGCGCGAGTCACCTTCTTCGGATCGACCACGCCCGCCTTGACCAGATCCTCATAGACGCCGGTCGCGACGTTATAACCCTCGTTGCCCTTGCGCCGTTTGATTTCCTGCACGATCACGGAGCCCTCCACCCCAGCGTTATCAGCCAACACGCGCGTGGGGTACTCGATGGCGCGTTTGACGATCGCCACCCCGATGCGCTCGTCCTCGTTCTCCGGTTTGACGGTGTCCAAGGCCGTCAGGCAACGCAGCAGTGCCACGCCGCCTCCCGGTACGATTCCCTCTTCCACCGCCGCGCGGGTCGCCTGCAGGGCGTCTTCGACACGGGCTTTCTTTTCCTTCATCTCGGTCTCCGTGGCGGCGCCCACGCTGACGATGGCCACTCCCCCCGCGAGTTTGGCCAGGCGCTCCTGCAACTTCTCCTTGTCGTATTCTGAGGTGGTTTCCTCGATCTGCCGGCGGATCTGATTGACCCGGCCTTGAATCTCCGAACTCTTGCCGCCCCCTTCCACCAGCGTGGTGGTTTCCTTGTCCACCGTGACGCTCTTGACGGTCCCGAGGTCGGCCAGGGTAAGGGTCTCGAGCTTGAGGCCGAGGTCCTCAGTGATGAATTTGCCCCCGGTGAGGACGGCGATGTCCTCGCACATGGCTTTGCGCCGATCCCCGTAACCCGGCGCCTTCACCGCACACGCGTTCAGCGTGCCGCGCAGCTTGTTGACCACCAGCGTTGCCAAAGCCTCCCCTTCGACGTCTTCGGCGATGATGAGGAGCGGTTTGCCCGACTTGGCCACCAATTCGAGCAGGGGAAGGAGGTCCTTCAGGCTGCTGATCTTCTTCTCGCAATTGAGGATGTAGCAATCGGCCAGGTGGACCTCGGTCGTCTCCGCACTCGTGACGAAATAGGGCGACAAATAGCCCTTGTCGAACTGCATGCCTTCCACCACCTCGAGGGTTGTGTCGATTGACTTTGCCTCCTCCACGGTAATGGTCCCGTCTTTGCCCACTTTGTCCATGGCGTCCGCGATAATCTCGCCGATGGTGGTATCCCAGTTGGCGGAGACCGTCGCGACCTGCTTTATTTCCGCCTTGTCCTTGACCTTCTTGGCGATTTTGTCGAGATGTTCCACGGCGGCGCTGACGGCCTTGCCGATGCCGCGCTGGATGCCGATGGGGTTCGCGCCGGAGGTGACGTACTTCAGGCCCTCACGGAAGATCGCCTCCGTCAGGATCGTGGCAGTGGTGGTGCCGTCACCGGCGTTGTCGCTCGTCTTGCTCGCGGCCTCCCGCACCATCTGGGCGCCCATGTTCTCAAAGGGATCCCGCAGCTCGATTTCCTTCGCGACCGTGACGCCGTCTTTGGTTACCGTGGGGGAGCCGTATGACTTGGCGAGCACGACGTTGCGGCCCTTGGGCCCCAGCGTCGCGGCGACAGCCTTGGTGAGTTTGGAGACCCCGCGGAGCAGGGTTTGACGAGCTTTCTCGTCGAAGAGCATTTGTTTTGCAGCCATATTGTAAATTGGTCGATCGGTGGTGGTTAGCTTGGCTCGGGGATGGTTATTCGAGCACGGCCAGGATGTCCTCCGTGCCGAGGATGCGGTATTCCAAGCCGTCGAGCTTGATTTCCGTGCCACCGTACTTGCTGACAAGCACACGGTCGCCTTTCTTCATCTCGAAGGGCACTTTGTTCCCCTTGTCATCCGTCTTGCCGGTGCCCAGGGCCACGACGCGACCCTGCACGGGTTTTTCCTTGGCGGTGTCGGGTATGATGATCCGGCTCTCTTTGGCTTCCTTTTCTTCAACCGCTTCCACGAGGACCCGGTCACCGAGGGGTCTGATGTTTAGTGGCATAATGTGAGGATCTCCTAGTCTTTTGCCAGAATGCGAATGCTGGCGTCACTGGCCGCCACCGCCTTGTTGACTTCGGAGGCTGCGGCGTTTGCTTGTTGCGACTTGCGCGCCTGCTCCAGTTTGCGCACGCGCTCCTCGAGTGTCTGAACCTGATCTTGCAGGTGCTGTATCTGTTCCTTCATTGGATTCCTTTGATTGTAGTTGGAGGGGCCGCCCCGAGGCGGCCAACGCTGCCATTGGGAGAGGCCTCAGGGGCGTGGGATTGGTGGTGTCCCGGGTTAGGCGGTGGTTACCTCGATTTGCTGCGGCTTCGGTTTCTCGGTCTTGGCCAAATGGACGCTGAGCACCCCGTCTTTGAAGTCCGCACTAACCTTGGCGGGGCTGGCATCATCCGGGAGCGAGAAGTTGCGCACGAAAGTTCCGTAGGACCGTTCGACTCGGTGATACTTCTTTCCCTTCTGGTCCTTTTCGAACTTGCGCTCCCCGCTGATGGTCAGAGTGCCTTCCTCCGCTGTCACCTTCACATCCTCCCGCTTCACGTCCGCCAATTCGGCTTTGATGAGGTACTCTTTGTCGTCTTCGCTGATGTCCACGAGCGGGGCCCATTCCGCGACCGCCATCGGTTCTTCGTGTCCTTCCGACAATTGGCCCGGGGACCGGGTGAACATGCTGCCCAGACCGTGTTGAAGCGCCTCCAGTTGCCTTAACTGGTTCCATCGTGTCAATCCATTCATAGTGTTAACTCCTGTTGGCGTGTGCGTCTCCGAGCGTCGCGCCCGCCCGCCAACGATTCGGGAGGCGACGACTTCCGTGAATTCCATGATTCGGGGGAGCTAGAAGCGAGCCAGCTTCGTGAGCGATCGACTAACCTATTGAGCCCAAGATAGTTGGAGCGCGGGGGCTCGGGTCAGAGGCGGGCTGACGGGGGCTGGTTTCGGGCAGTTTACACGGACGACGGCCTCCCATCGCGCGTTTTGCAAGCAGTCGGTGATCTCCCCCCGGGTGCTCCGGTGGAGGGGGCGGGCTTTCGGTTCGGGGCCGCCCATGTTGCCCTTTTGCACGATGCGCACCAGCCCGGGGCTGAATCTACCTTGCGAGCGGGGTGATCGCCTGGACCGAAGTGGGCAAGCCAAAGCGGCCCATGAGCGACCAGCCGACGTCCGTAGGGTGGGCGTGAACGCCCCGATCGACCGCCCAGAGCCGCGGTTTGCCGTGGAGGGCTCCGAGGGGGCCTCGAACGCCAAACCAGAAACCACCGCATTGAATGTGGCCGCGGACGCTCGGAGGGCGCCAAGCACCATGGCCCCGATGACCCCCGCACCGGCTCGGGCATCCCTTCCGATCACCCTCGCGGCCGGCGGAGACGCGAACTGGACTGTCGGAGTTCGTGCCCGCCGCTCGCCCCCCCTGCGAATCGGAACGCGGGAGGTTCCCTTTCCCCGATGAAACTGGCCATTCCCCGGCGGACTTGGCCAAATTGGCCGGGCAGCATCCACAGGGAATCCGGGAGGAGGCCTTTCTTGAAGGGATTGTCGCTGCGGCGGCGTATTGAAGGTGGGATTGAACAGGAAGAAGCAGTACGAGTATTGGAAGAGCATTTATGAAAAGCGGCATCACCTCGTCTCTGATGGTCATCGCAATCGGTTTGGCGGCAGCGCCGGCCTCCTACGCCCAGGGCTGCTGTGGCGTTGCGGGCACCAACCAAACCGCCGCCTGCTCGATGGAACGGATGGCCGCCGTCAGCACCCCCGGCGAACCAGTCGCAGCCCCGACCGGGAAATCAGTCTTTATGCAGCCCGTGCAAGCGGTCTATGACGGCTACATTGCGGTGCAGGGAGCCCTGGCGCAAGATTCGCTCACGGGCGTCAGCCTCGCGGGCACGGCGATGGCGAAGGCAATCCAAACCGATTCGATGAAGATGCTCGCGCCCAAAGTGGCGCAGCAGGCGGAGACACTGGCAAAAGCGAAGGACCTGGCAACGGCGCGCGACGCCTTCAAACCGTTGAGCGACTCGCTCATCCAGTACCTGAACGCGCAGAACATTCCGGCCGGAACCTATTACGTGGCCTACTGCCCGATGGCCAAGGCCAGTTGGGTGCAAACTGACAAGACCATCATGAATCCCTATATGGGAAAAGGGATGCTCCACTGCGGGCAGATCAAGCACTGAAGGGCGGAATTCAATGATGCGGCGGGTTCGCCGGACTGGCCATGGCTGGCGTGACCTCTTCCACCGCGGATCTCCCCAGGGCGGTAACCGTCTGCGGGGAGCCGCCCTTCCCGGCACACTCAGACACGACGATGGTCAATAAGATGAGCTCCCGATCGAATCGCGTCCTCGGTGTCCTTGGTGTTCCCGCCTTGGCCTTGCTGCTGGCCGGATGCAAAGGTTTTCCGACCACGGGAGAGCAGGAAAGCCGCGCCCAGGCGCGAACCGCAGGCGAATCGTACCGGCCGAAGGGGGAAAAGCCCGGGCTGCCGGTCCTAACGTCCACGTCCAGTCTCTCGAATTATCTCAGCTACGCCTTGCTGAACCAACCGAAGGTTGAAGCGGCGTACTACGACTGGAGCGCGTCCATCGAACGCATCACGCAGGCACGGTCATTCGCCGACCCCCAGTTCACCTTCCAAATGGACATCCAGAACGTCATCACTTCCATCATGCCCGGGCTGATGGGGGCCATCCCCTGGCCGGAGAAGCTCCGGGTGGGGGCGAACATCGCCTCGGCCGGGAGCCGGGCCAAGTACCACGCCTTCCAAGCCGCGGTTCTGGCGAGCGCGTTCGACGTGAAGCGAACGTATTACCAACTCCATTTCCTGGCGGAGAAAATCCACGTAAATCAGGAAACCCTGAAGCTGTTGGCTGACTTGGAGAGCCTCGCCCGGACCCAAAATGAGGTCGGCAAGGTCACCCTGCAAGATGTGCTGCGCGCCCAGATCGAGGAGGATCGCCTCAGGACGGCGATTGCCAATCTGGAGGATGCCCGCAGCTCGCTCCAGGCTCAGTTCAAGGCGGCACTGGGACTGGGAGCCGATGCGCCGATGCCCCCGATTCCTAGCGAGTTCGAATCCACGACGCTGGACCCCACCGCGGACAAGCTCTTCGAGAAGGCCCTCGCGCAGAGTACCCGACTCCAAGGTTTGGAAGCCGAAGTGCGCGCCGCGGAAGCCAGCCTGATCCTCGCGCGAATGGGGCGGCTCCCTGATTTCAGCCTCGGGCTGATGGGTGACGTGAAGATGAATCCCACCCTTTATCGCCCATTGGGCACGATATCGCTTCCCATCTGGCGCGACAAGATCGCGGCACAAATCGCCGAAGCCCAGGCCAACCACCGGTCGGCTCAGGCACAATTGTCGGGCGAACAAATCGCGCTGGCGGTGGATTTTGCCGAGCGGTCGTTTCTTTACCGCGAGGCGACCCGCAACCTGGCACTCCTGAACGACCAACTCTTGCCCAAGGCTCGTCAGTCGCTCGAAGTGGCCCGGTCGGGTTACCTGAGTGGCCAGATCGATTTCTTCAACCTGAGCGACGCCGAACGGACTCTGCTCGGGTTCCAATTGGACAAGGTCGAAGCGACCATGCAGCGCGAAATCGTCCTGGCGGAGTTGTCCCTGATCATCCAGGGGATGCCGCCGAGCAGTGCTCCCATGGGCTCTGGGACGTCCACCGTGCCCCGCGGCAACGGGGCCGCGGCGAAGAAAATGGGCGGAGGCATGTGAGCCCGGGAAATTCCACCAATCGTATGAAGTCCCACACCTCGGGCGCGAGATTCACCGTTTTCCTCCTGGCCGGATCGTTGTTGGCAGGTGTCACCGGCCTATTGCTGCCCGGATGCGGCCCGGCTCACGCCCCGGCCGGGATCGGGGACTCGGCCAAAACGCTTTACACCTGCGGCATGCACCCCGCGGTCGTGCAGCCGACGCCTGGCAACTGCCCCATTTGCGGGATGAAGCTGACGCCGGTGCGCAAGCAGGGAGCCGCCCCCGGAGCGGTGGCGGCGGGCGGGCGGAAGCTGAAGTTCTACCAGTCCACCATGAACCCCGGCGAGACGAGCCTGGGGCCGGCCAAGGACAGCATGGGCATGGACATGGTGGCGGTGTACGAGAGCGACGGCGGCGCGAGCGACTCCCAAGTGATCAGCGTTGAGCCTATGACGACGCAGGATATGAATCTTCACACCGCGACGGTCACCCGGGGGCCGCTGCGGCGCCTGGTGCGCACCGTTGGCGCGATCGAATACAACGAGCCGGGGCTCGCCGATGTTACGACCAAGTTCAAGGGCTGGGTCGAGAAGCTCTTCGTGGACACCACGGGCCAGCAGGTGCATCGCGGTGAGCCGCTGTTCGAGATTTACTCCCCGGAGCTTTACAGCGCGCAGCGGGAGTATGTGCTCGCGCTGGAGGGCAGCGATTCGACCGGCGGCGCTGCGCTGAGGACGAGCGCGCGAACCAAGCTCAAGTTCTACGACCTCTCCGCGGAGCAGATCGCCGAGCTCGAACGCACGCGGGAGCCGAGCAAAACGCTGCGCGTGTTCGCGCCGCAGGACGGGTTTGTCCTGGAGAAGATGGTGGTGGAAGGCCAGATGGTGGACGCCGGGATGAAGCTCTACCGCTTGGCCGACCTCGGGCTGGTCTGGGTGCAGGCGCAGATCTACGAGCAGGACCTCGATTATCTCAAGCTCGGCCAGGAAGCCACCGTGACCCTTGGTTACCTGCCGGACCGCGAGTTTCGGGGACGGGTGACCTACATCTATCCGAACGTGGATGAAAAGACGCGGACGGCGCGCGTGCGCATGGAGTTCCACAACCCCGGGTACTTCCTCAAGCCGGGTATGTTCGCCACCGTGGAGGTCCTGTCGGAAATCGCCCCTTCGGTCCTGCTGGTCCCGGATATGGCAGTGCTGCGCAGCGGCGAGCGGAACACGGTCTTTCTCGCGCTGGAAGGGGGCCGGTTCGAGCCGCGCACCGTGGTGCTCGGACCGCAGGCCGAGAATGGCACCTACCAGGTGGTCAGCGGATTGAACGAGGGCGAGCGAATCGTGACCTCGGGCCAGTTCCTCCTGGATTCGGAGAGTCAGCTTCGCGAGGCGATCGCAAAGATGAGCGGCCCCAAAGGCGCCACCCCTGCTTCCAGCGGCGGGCATGAAGCTCACGGGATCACGGGCGGCGCCCCGACGGGCCCGCCTCCGGCGGCAACGGGCCCGGCGGCACCGCAGTCCAGCGTCGTCAAGTACATCTGCCCGATGCCCGAACACGTCTCCATTGAGTACGATCACCCGGGCAAGTGCCCCCTGTGCGGCATGACGCTCGTGCCGGTCACCAGTGCTGCCCTGGCCAAAATGCACCCCGGCGGCAAGCTGCTTTACTACGCCTGCCCGATGCCGGAACACAGCGAGGTCCATGAGTCGAAGCCCGGCAAATGCCCCAAGTGCGGCATGACGCTGATCCCCGTGTTGGAACTGCCGGAGCTGGCCCAGCCTGCCGACACCCACGCGCCGGTCGCACCCCCCATGCCCGCCGGGCTCTACACCTGCCCGATGGAAGCCGACGCCGACGTCGTCTCCGAGAAGCCCGGCAAGTGCCCGAAGTGCGACATGGACCTGGTGCTTACCGGCACGGTCTCCCATGGGAAAATCGCGGAGGAGAACTGGCGCAAGGCCCATCAGGGTGCCCCGCCCAAAGAGGCCGCGGCGCCGGAACAACACCCGCACTGAGGGCCACCCATGCTCAAAGGCATCATCGATTTCTCCCTCAAGAACCGGTTCATCGTCCTCTTGGGGACGCTGGCGCTGGTGCTGGGGGGCGCGTACGCGGTGAAGAACATCCCGCTGGACGCCATCCCCGACCTGTCCGACGTGCAGGTCATTGTTTATACCGAGTGGCCGGGCCAGGCGCCGCAGATCGTGCAGGACCAGGTGACCTATCCCCTCACCACCAAGATGCTCTCGGTGCCCAAGGCGAGGGTCGTGCGCGGCTACTCCTTCTACGGCTTCTCCTTCGTGTACATCATCTTCGAGGATGGGACCGATCCTTATTGGGCGCGCACCCGCGTCCTGGAGTACCTCAGCGGACTCAGCGGGCGGTTGCCCCAGGGGGTGTCACCGAGCCTCGGCCCGGACGCGACCGGCGTCGGCTGGGCCTTCATGTATTCGATCAACTCCACCAACCGCGACCTCGCCGAACTGCGCTCCATGCAGGACTGGTATCTGCGCTACCAATTGGCCTCGGTGGAAGGCGTGGCCGAGGTGGCCTCGATTGGAGGCTTCGTGCGCCAGTATCAGGTGACGGTGGACCCGACCCGGCTGCGCGCCTACAACCTCTCCATCTCGGACGTCGCGATGGCGGTCAAGCGGAGCAATGGTGAGGTGGGCGGCCGGTCGATCGAGCTCGCGGAGAAGGAGTTCATCCTGCGCGTGCGCGGCTATGTCAGCAAGCTGGACGACCTGCGCAAGGTCACCGTGGGCCTCGGGGACAAGGGAGTGCCGATTCTACTGGGCCAGGTGGCCGATGTGCAGTTCGGGCCGGACATGCGCCGCGGCATTGCGGAGCTGAACGGCCGGGGCGAGACGGTCGGCGGCGTCGTGGTGGTGCGCTATGGCGCCAACGCGCGCCAGGTGATCCTGGATGCGAAGAAGAAGCTCGACCTCGCGATGAAAGGACTGCCGCCCGACGTGACCTATTCCATCGCCTATGACCGCAGCGCGCTCATCGAGCGCGCCGTCAAGACGCTGGAGGAGAAGCTGCTCGAGGAGAGCATCGTGGTGGCGCTGGTGTGCATCGCCTTCCTCATGCACTTGCGGAGCGCCTTCGTGGCCATCGTCATCCTGCCCATTGCGGTGCTCATGTCGTTCCTGGTCATGTTCGCCCAGGGCATCAGTTCCAACATCATGTCCCTGGGCGGGATCGCCATCGCCATTGGCGCCATGGTGGACGCGGTCATCATCATGATCGAGAACGCCCACCAGCACATGGAGCACGACCAGGGCAGGAAGCCCCACTGGGACATCATCCGGGACGCGGCCGTGGAGGTGGGGCCGACGCTGTTTTACTCGCTGCTCGTCATCACGGTCTCCTTCTTCCCGATCTTCATGCTCACCGAGCAATCCGGCCGCATGTTCAAGCCGCTGGCCTTCACCAAGACCTACTCGATGGGCGCGGCGGCACTGCTCTCCATCACGCTGGCGCCGATTCTGATGGGGTTCTTCATCCGGGGCAAAATCCCGGCGGAGGAAAAGAACCCGATCAACCGTCTCCTGATCTGGCTTTACCATCCAGTCATTGATTTCGTCATCAAGTGGCGCTGGGCGGTGGTCACGCTGGCGGCCGCGCTGGTCGTGTGGGTGTTCTTCCCCTCGAACAAGCTGGCGGCCCGCCTGCTGCCGGACGGCCCCGTGAAGGAATGGGCGTTCAAGGCCGGCCAGCTATTCCCCTACCAGAACATCGGCTCGGAGTTCATGCCCTCGCTCTACGAAGGGGACCTGCTCTACATGCCCACCACCTTTCCCGGTCTCGGTGTGACCGAGGCCCGGGCGATCCTCCAGCAGACCGACAAGATCATCAAATCCTTCGCGGAGGTGCAGAACGTCTTCGGCAAGGTCGGCCGCGCCGAGACGGCGACGGATCCCGCGCCGATGGACATGATCGAAACCACCATCATGCTCAAGCCGGAAGAGGAGTGGCCGGTGGTGGAGATCAAGGACGCGGATGGCAAAGTCACGGCCCGTCGCCGCCGCACGGTTGACGAGCTGAGCGACGCGATGAACGCCGCCATCCAGTTCCCCGGTCTGAACAACGCCTGGACCATGCCGATCAAAACGCGGATCGATATGCTGGCGACCGGCATCAAGACACCGGTGGGGATTAAGATTGCCGGCCCCGACCTGGCGGAACTGGAGCGCGTGGCGGCCGCCGTCGAGGCGGTCGTGAAGACAGTGCCGGGCACGCTGAGCGCTTTTGCCGAGCGCACCATGGGCGGCAACTACATTGAGTTCAACATCGACCGCGATGCCATCTCCCGTTACGGCCTCAACGTCGCCGACGTCCAGGATGTGCTGGAGGTCGCCCTGGGCGGGATGCCGCTGACGACGACGGTGGAGGGCTTGGAGCGCTACGGCGTGAACCTGCGCTACAGCCGCGATTTCCGCGAGAACCTCGGTGCCTTGCGCGAGATTGTCATCCCCACGCCCACCGGTGCGCAGATTCCGCTCGGGCAAATCGCGAAGATCGAGACCGTCCGCGCCCCCATGGGCATCAAGAGCGAGGCCGCCGTGCCGAATGCCTGGATTTACGTGGACGTGAAGGGCATTGACGTGGGGACCTACGTCCAGATGGCCATGCGCGCCGTCAATGAGGCCGTCGCCCAGGGGGAGATCAAGCTCCCCTCCGGCTACAACATCTTCTGGAGCGGTGAATACGAGTACATGCTCAAGGCGAGGCAGAGGCTGCTGATCGCCGTGCCGCTGACGTTGCTCATCATCGTGCTGATTATTTTCCTCAACACGCGCTCGGTGATCAAAACCGCGATTGTCATGCTGGCCGTGCCGTTCTCGCTCGTCGGAGCCATCGGCATCCTCGCCATCCTTCACTACAACCTGAGTGTCGCCGTGTGGGTTGGCATCATCGCCCTGGCCGGGCTGGACGCCGAGACCGGGGTGGTGATGCTGCTTTACCTCGATTTGGCGCACGACGACTGGAAGAGCAGGGGAATCCTGCGCAATGTGGGTGACCTGCGGGACGCCATTTATCACGGGGCCGTCAAGCGGGTCCGCCCCAAAGCCATGACCGCCTGCGTGATCATCGCCGGCCTCGCGCCCATTCTCTGGAGCCACGGCACCGGCGCGGATGTCATGAAACGCATCGCCACGCCGATGATCGGCGGGGTCATCACCTCCACCGCGATGGAGCTGCTCGTCTATCCCGCCATCTATTACCTCTGGCGGTCCCGAGCCCTCAAACCCCAACCGGAAGCCGCTCCCTCACTCGCGCGGGCGCTTTCAGCTTCAGGGCAGTGAGGCTCCGCGGTGCGCCCCCAGCCGTCAGGGGCGCCCCAGCCCGGATCCTTGAAGACCCCGCCAGCCATGAGTGGGGAGGCGGTCCCGCCGGCCGAGCTGCGTGCAGCCAACCCCGCATGCCTGCCACGACCGACAGATTCCCCGGTGGCAGCGCGGCGCAACCACCGAGCGGTTCCGCCTGGACGGCCGCCCAAGAAAGGAGCCGCCGGGTCACCCCGGCGGCTCTTGCCTAACACCCCACCAAGAGGGGCAAAGAACTACGGCACCTGTACCCGGAAGTACTGGGCAGACCCGGTGGCGGGCAGGGTAGCCGGGTTGGCGGTCCCAACGGGCTGCCAATCGACAGAAGGCCCAGACAGGGCAGGGCTGGACAACAAGGTCCCGCCGGCGGGCGTCTGTTTCCATGCCCATCTAAAATTGCTGGTAGAACCTGACTTGGTCCCCCCGGCCAGCGCCACCCAAGGCATGATGACCAACGGCCGGCCAACCTCTTCCACCTCAAATCCTGTTTGTTTTTTTTTACATTTCCTCGATAATTCGTGGGATGAATAAACAAATCGCCGTTCTGATCGCTGTGCTAGCCCTGCTCAGTCCAGCCGAAGATGCCGCTTTCGCTCACCCCGCGTCTGGAATCGTGGTTGACCAGCAGGGCCAGATCTTTTTCATTTATAGCCGACATGGTGTTTGCAAGCTTAATGCGCAAGGCGAACTCAGCTATATCCACCGCACGGGAGGCGGGCATTGGCTGTGTTTGGACCCGAAGGGCAGCTTTTCGCACACGCAACCCAAGTATTTCGAGAGGATCTCACCGGAGGGCGCCAGGCCGGCCCTTATCTTCGCGGACGGCGGTTCCCCCATTGCTGTTCTCCCGGATGGCGGCCTCTATTACGTAAGCGGCGTTGAGGAGTTGACGCCTGGTGGGCTGCAGGTCGCACGCAATTCGCCAGGCGGAGCGATATCGGCCTTGGCAACCAGCCTGACAAAAGTAACCGAGAAGCCTCTCACAGGGTTGGCGTCCGCGCCAAATGGAGAGCTCTACGTTGCGTGCCCCAGCGCCGTCTTCAAAATGACGAGGGACGGAGCATTCTCCACGCTGGTCGATCCCATTCGTTTGGATGGGTGCGATGTGGACTACCCAGACAACAATACCAATAACGCCCTCCCCTATCTGCGCGGTCTGGCAGTGGATAAACATGGAACGGTCTTTGCAGCCGCCACAGCGTGTCATTGTCTCGTGAAAATAACACCTGACGGCAAGGTTGAACCGATATTAAAAGCCGATCGGCCATGGTCGCCCACCGGCGTCACCGAACAGGACGGAGATGTTTACGTCCTCGAATATACTCATGCGACCGAACCTAAAGAGGAAGGGTGGCTGCCACGTGTGCGGAAGATTGCACGCAATGGCGCCGTCACGACGCTAGTGACAATTTCGTCCGCGACGAATATTCCGGCGGAAAAATGAATATCTACTCGCTCAAATCAGCCGCTTCTTCCGGCGAAACGGAAGCCGGCGATTCGCCTGGTTCCTTGCCCGCAAACGGATGGACCGGTGACCGATGCAAGCGCAAAGCCGTGACCGGAACAAGTTTGAGTCCCGCCAATTTGCGCCGCCGGTTGACCGCCCTGAGCAACCCGCAGAACTGGGCGCGCACCGGCGCATAAGGATCGAATTGCAAACTCCGTAGCGCGGAGCAAAGTTCCTCAACGCTCAGATGAGGGGCCGCGACCTTAAAGCGCAATTTCAGGGTTCATCCGCAAAGTTTGCACCTAACGTCGTGAAGACTGGACCGGTGACGATCTGAGGTTACCTTGCGGCGTGAACCAAGAATTGCTCGAGAAGGCCTTTGGGGTGAGTCGAAATTACCGGTGCGTGCGTGTCGATTGCCGGTCAGGGTCGGTGCAGTTGCGCCTGGAACTGAAACCGAAGGCACTGGTCTGCCCGCGCTGTGGAACCGGCGACGAGGTGATTCGCAAGGGGCGTCGCTGTCGCGTCCTGCAGACCGTGCCGATCGGCCTCAAGCCGGTCTATTTGGCCACCGAGGTGCCCCGTTGCCTGTGCCGACGGTGCGGGGTGATCTTTGAACTCGCCCCCCCTTTGTCCGGGCGGCGGTGCACTACACCCGCAAGCTCGAGGAGTTCGTCTCGCGCTGGAGCCGGGTGATGACCATCGACGACGTGGCCGACCTGGCGGGACTGGGCTAGGACGCGGCCAAGCGGATCGTCAAGCGGCGGCTCCGGCGGGATTACGGGCGGATCGACTTGCGCGGGGTCAGGCACCTGTCCATCGACGAGATATACGCGGGGCGGCGGCGGGGCTTCTACACGCTGGTGCTGGACCTGGACCGGGGGCGGATCCTGTGGGTGAGC
>Ga0182030_10008457_pt1 | contig 21290 bp, 21 predicted proteins | sample 812S3MmetaG_FD_121299 | JGI IMG/M metagenome (GOLD analysis project Ga0182030, IMG submission 121299) | Permafrost microbial communities from Stordalen Mire, Sweden - 812S3M metaG (Illumina Assembly) | ecosystem: Environmental > Terrestrial > Soil > Wetlands > Permafrost | place: Sweden...
GATGCCGCCGAGGTCTACGTGGATGAATTTTGCGCCGAGGGACCGAACCTGCTCTCCGGCAGCGGCACGGACGTCGTAGGCTTCAACGACTGCGCCGAGACGCCGCGCAGTGGCGATGGCCTGCAGGCCGGCAACACCCGCTCCGATGACAAATACGCGTGCGGGAGGGACGGTTCCGGCGGCGGTGATGAGCATGGGAAACAGGCGCGGCAGGTGATCGGCCGCAGTGATTACGGCCTTGTATCCAGCGACGGTTGCCATGGAGGAGAGCGCGTCCATGGCCTGGGCGCGACTGATACGGGGGATGAGTTCCATGCTGAACAACGTTACCGGCCGTTGGATGGCGGCGGCAAGCGCCAGCGGCGAGTCCAGGGGCTTGAGGAAGCCGAGAACGATGGCGTGGGGCTTAAGGCGAGCCTGATCGTCGGCGCTGGGGGCGTTGACTACGGGAATCAGGTCGGCGTTCGACAGGATGGAAGCACGATCGGCTGTAACGATTGCGCCCGCTTCGGTGTAGGCGGCGTCGGAAGCGCCGGAGAATGCGCCCGCCCCGGACTCGATGGTGACGTCGATACCCTGCGCCAACAACGACTTCAAACTGGCCGGAATGAGAGCAACACGAGTTTCGCCTTGAGCCGATTCTTTGAGAATGCCAACGAGCAAGGTGCCTCCGCAACACGCAGGGACATTTCAGGTTAACGGATGGATGCCACCCGCATGGTAGCAGGGCCTACCCATCCTGCATGATTATTTCGGAAATGGGGAGGGGTTGCGTGTGACGCGAGTCACCGGGGGGAAGTCTTGCACTACCCTCGGGAAGGGTAATCGCCTGACCTGGCCCAATTAGACCCTTGCTGCGACCGCCCGTGGAGGTCGTCCGCCTTTGGCGCCATTTGCCCTTGCCGCAAGACGCTTGGCGTCGGTTTTGGCGCTTCCGCCTCTCTTGCCGAGTTGCGCCATCCACCGACGGTTGCCATAGACTCCCTCGACGAGTGCAGAAACGTAAAGATCGACGTCGAGAGCGGGAAAACTGATGCCTGTGCCACGGCCGAGGAGCTCGTAGTTCTGGATTTGCTCGTGTGTGGCATTCCCAAGGCCTTGCACGTCCTCGATGGGAAGCACAAGACGACGTCCGTTGCTGAGCGAGACGATGAGCAGGTTGAGCCCTGGGATGTGCTCCACGGCTCGCGCACGCGGGTCTTTGTCGTGGAGCCTTGCCCGCTCCAGCGCGGCTGCAATTTCGGCGTCGGTCGTAGCAACTTCATGCTCAGCCATGATGCTTCTCCCAAAGCGATACCAGTTGGTCAAAATGCTTTGCTGCCAATGTCAATACATGGCGCACATCCGACTTGCTTCCATCGCTCGGCCTGACCGCGTCGGTGCGCGAGGCAAGCGCAACCATGCCGTCCGCTCGAAGATCGACGATGACCTCTACCTCAGCGTAGAACCCATGCACATGCCGAGGCTCGTGATCCATGGTGTAGGCAGTAAACCGTACGCCTTCAAACCGGATCGAAGCCATCTTTTCTCATTCTAACCCAAACTGGTTGGGTTATTTTGTTTTGACAACGAAAAAACAAGAAATTGCAGCGCTACTTGGGCAATGGCAAGGTGCCGGTGACCTTGAATGTGGCTTCGGATTTGGCGTCGGTGTCCTGAGGTTGCGCGCCACCCAGCGTGAGGGTGTACTTGCCGGGCAGGATGGCGCGGTCGCCTTTGTCGTTGACGCTGGATAACGAGCGGGGATCGATGGAGATGGTTACCACGCGCATTGCTCCGGCGGGGATTTTAACGCGCTGAAACCCGACCAGCGAATGAATGGGGCCGTTTTCTTGCGGGGTGTTGAGGTAGGCCTCGACGACTTCATCGCCGGCGATGGCGCTGGAGTTGGTGACGGTGACCGTTGCGGAGATGGGATCGCCCGCTTTGAGGGTGTCGACGGAAAGGCTTACTGGGCCGTACTTAAACTTGGAGTAGCTGAGCCCGTAGCCGAATCCCCACAGCGGTTTGCCTTGGAAATAGCGGTAGGTGCGGCCTTTCATGCTGTAGTCGGTGAAGGCGGGCAGGCCGTCGAGGCCGGCATAAAAAGTGATGGGCAGGCGGCCGGCGGGGTCGTTGAGGCCGGCGAGTGTGCGGGCAATTGCATCGCCGCCTTCGACGCCCGGATACCAGGCTTCAAGGACGGCGTCGGCGTGCTGGTTGGCCCAGTTGAGGGCGACGGCGCTGCCGCTTTGCAGGACGACGATGAGCGGTTTGCCAGTGGCGGAGAGCGCTTCAAGGAGCTTTTGTTGAGGCGCGGGAAGGTCGAGGCTGGTGCGGTCTCCGCCCACGAATCCGTCGATCTTGATTGGCATCTCCTCGCCTTCCAGTTGCGGTGAGAGGCCGACGAATGCCACGACCACATCGGCCCGCTTTGTCTGGGAGACGGCCTCGGCAAGTTGTGCTTCCGCGGGCGCTTCCCACTTGAGGGTGAGGCCGCCGCCGGCTTCATCGCCGGAGTGGGAGTACTCGATCTGGAGGTCGTGGGGATTGGCGTCTGTGAAGTCGACGGGAATTACGGGGGTTTTGGCGAACTGCATGAGCGGGGGCGCGGTGGGCGAGGCGCCCGGCATGGTTTTGAAATCGCCCATTGAAGAGAGATCGCCCGCCTGGCGAAGGCTGCCCTCGGAGAGAACTTTGCCGTCGAGGATAAAACGATAGGTCTCGGTGGGCGAAAAGGGGAAGCTGTCGCCTTGCTCGAGCGTGAAGACATAGTGGCCGGGAGCGGGGACGGTGAGCGATCCGCTCCAGCGAACGGAGTAATTGTGAGTGGCCAACTGCGGGACGGGGCGCGCGTTTTCCCAGTCGGCCTGCACGGCGGGTTGGGTGGTGATGGAGACGGGGCGGCCAGTCCAGTCTGGCGTGGCAAAGAACTCGGTTCTGAGGCCCTTGCCGAGACCAAAGGCGGTGCGTGGAACGGGAACGCCAACTCCAACGGCCAGGGTGGAACCCTGCGCATAGAGAACTGGCGACTTGGGGAATTGCTGCAAAATGCCGTCGAGGGGCGTGACCGGATGGAAGGGTGTGCCGACGTAGTTGCCCAGGATGGAGGGCAGCAGGTCGGCGGTGGGGCCGATGACGGCGATTTGCCTGGGCGCATCCGCAGGGTTTTTGAGCGGTAGAGCACCGTTGTTTTTGAGCAGGACAATGCTCTCCTCGGCCGCTTGCAAAGAAGCCTGGCGGTTGGGATTGGAAGCAACGTCGCTGAATGGAATTCTATCCAGCGGGCTGGAACCCTGCGGGTCAAACAGGCCAAGCTGGAAGCGCGCGGTGTAGAGGCGCTCGGCGGCCTGGGTGACGAGATCTTCTGAGACCAGGCCCTTGCGAACCGCTTCGGCGAGGGTGTTGAAGCCAGGGGTCCACATGCTGCAAGAGAGATCGGTTCCGGCCTGAATGGAGAGGACGGCGGCGTGGGTAATGTCCGGCGCCTTCTTGTGGCCTTGATTCACGTCGACGATTGCGCCGCAGTCTGAAACGACATAGCCCTTGAAGCCCCAGGCGTCGCGGAGATGCTCTTTGAGCAGCATTTTGTTGGTGCATGCCGGCCACTCGTCGATGGAGTTATAAGCGCACATGACAGACTGCACTTGGCCTTCAGTAACGGTGGCGCGGAAGGCGGGCAGGTAGGTATCTTCCAGGTCGCGGGGGCTGGGATCGACATTGAAGCCGTGGCGCAGGGATTCCGGGCCGCTGTGGACGGCAAAGTGCTTGCTGGTTGCGACGGCGCGAAGGTGGTTGAGGTCGCCGCCCTGTACACCGGAGACGAAGGCGACGCCGAGTTTGCCGGTAAGGAACGGGTCTTCGCCGTATGTCTCTTGCCCGCGGCCCCAGCGTGGATCGCGAAAGATGTTGATGTTGGGCGACCAGAACGTGAGTCCAAAGAAGATGCGGTGGCTGCCCTCGCGCTGCGCCTGGTTGTACTTGGCCCGGGCCTCAGTTGAGATGACGTTGCCCATGGCGTGGACGGCTTCCGGGTCCCATGTGGCGGCCATTCCGATGGCTTGTGGAAATACTGTGGAAAAGCCGGCGCGCGCTACGCCGTGCAGGGCTTCGCTCCAGGTCTGGTAGTCGGGAATACCGAGGCGGGGAATGGCGGTGGCCCAATCTTCGAGCTGACTGGCTTTTTCATCGAGGGTCATTCGGCCAACCAGGTCATGGGCGCGCTCGGCAGGGGTGAGTTTGGTGTCGAGATACGGGGCCTGCTGAGCGGGTGCGAACGCGGCGACGACGGCGACGGCGAGCGTGAATAGAGAGGCGCGGATGAAAGGCGGCATGGATGGATTCCTCTGGGACTCTGAGGGCGGCGCTGGCTTGATGGCGCAGCCAAGTGTACAGCCTATACCGCCAGCCGCCGCGCCTTCTCCCGCTGTAGCCGTTCGGCCAAAAAAACCTTGAGGAGAGATTGGTAGGGGACGTCGCGCTGGTTGGCCAGTATCTTCAAATCTTCGACCATGGCCACGGGCAGCCGCACGGAAATGGTGCGCAAGGTGGGCTTGAGCTTGACGAACTTCACCCTTCGCGCTTGCGACCAATCGACGTATTCGGTCGAGTCGGCAGTGGACCAGAACTCGAACTCTTCGTCTTCGTTCTTGAACTCAGGAACCTTCTTCATGCCGTCTGTACTCCTCAGCTTCCCTTCGATTCATGTCGCGGACCGAGATCACCCGGATCAACTTGCGCCGGATTGTGTAGGCGACAAAGAGCAGCCGTCCGCGCGAGGTGCGCCCCATTGCCCGGTAACGCTTTTCTCGCGAAGAGTGCCCAACATCGCCGCGCACCACCAATGGGTCGTGAAAGAAAACGTCCTCGGCCTCTTCGGGTGTTACTTTGTGACGTTCCCAATTCTTGACTGTGTTCGATTCATCCCAATCGAATCCGATACACTCGCCAAGCGGGTCGCCCGTAGCCATAGTTTGTATATATCACATATACACAATTCTTGGAAGGTTTTCAAGTCTCTGTTAGCCATGGTGAAGCTGCTCAAAGTGCTTGATCTTCCTACGGAGCTGCTCGATTAAATCAAGGTGGCGTAGCGTCGGCAGCAGGGCGCATCGCCTAATATGCTTCATAGAGGCTTCTTCAAGTGAATCACTCCAAGCGAGCGCAAATCCTCTCCCAGGTTCTTGAATACGTCAACCGCGGCGATTGGGACCACCACGGGGATTTTTTGGTTTTCGGCAGGGACGCTTTTGACGCATACGTCTCTCAAATGTCCGGTGAAAGAACGGTTGAGAGCTCGGAGCACGACGAATCCATCAATTCGCTAATCGGATTATTGAGCAATCTGAAGGTTGGAGATGGCGAGCACGAAATCGCCAAACGAACCTCTCTTAATGGTCCTCCGAAGGACTCATCAATAGCCGAGATTGAGAAATGGGTTTCTCAACTGCCGAATGAGGAACGCAAATGGGTTGCGGACGCATTGCAGGGGTACGTGAATTCGCAGGAACACCCCAGCCCGGAAAAACACTCCGCCGATTCTATTGATGCAGCGTTAGCCTCCGCAGCTTTACGGAACTTGGACGACGCCGTGGGCCGCCTCTCAACCTTCGATGTGATCGGTCCGATAAATATTGGATTTGGTGGACCGAGCGGCGCAGAGTACTTCGAAGAGGCACACGGCTGCGACCTTGCTGGCCACAGGATTGCTACCGCAGTCCTATGCCGGGCGATGCTCGAAGCGGCCTTGATCGAAACGATTGACCCCAAAGGAAAAATCAAGCAGAGTTTGAAAAGCGGTGAGTCGTATATTGGGAAAATGGTCGATGAGGCTGCACGACTTCACCTTGATAACGAGCGTGTCATGGCTGCAATTGAAATTAAAGACGCCGGTAACGACGCGATTCATAATCTCCGCAGATTTAGGCAAAAGTATGAACTCCGGATGAGATGCATTGTCGATAATTTGCGCAAAGTCTTGATTGACCTTTATGAGAGGTGAGAATTGAGGAATGTTTTGAATCGCTAAGAACATCCCTCGGTGGCTAAAGCCGGTGCAATTCAGGCATTGGCGTTTGGCACGACTAAAGTCGTGCCCTTTCAAAGCTCATTCCTCGTACGCTGCAAACCTTGAGGCGATTGTCCTTTCCCTATTCCCTATTTCCCCGTTCCCTCGGTTATGGTCACAATCCGGTCTACGCCGGGCACTGTGAAGTTCTCCACCTTGCCGCCGGGCCAATGCACTTCGATCGCGTCTACCGTTGTCGCGTGGCCAAGCCCGAAGTGCGGCTTGGGATCGTTGCTCGATAGATAACTGCCGCCGCTGAGTACATCGCCGCGCTGCTTCATCCCGTTGGCCGTTACGTAGATCGTTGCGCCGACCGCATCGCGCGGGCTCTTCGGACCGCCGACGAGCTTGAGTTCGAGCCAGTGGTTGTGGTCCGGGCTCACGTTGCGCAGCAGCACCGGGTGGCCGTCCATCACGTTGATTACCGCATCCAGCTTGCCGTCGTTGAACAGATCGCCTACTGCCATTCCGCGGCCGGCAATCACATCCGCGAGGCCCGTTCCCTCGACCGCAGGGACCGGCTCAAAGCGCTTGCCCTCGATGTTATGGAAGAGCATAGGGCGCTGCTTCCAGCTTGTGCCCCAGTTGTACTTGTCCGCTTCCGGATACACATGTCCGTCGGCCATCAGCAGATCTTTCCAGCCGTCGTTGTCGTAGTCAATGAAGGCGTCGCCCCAACTTAGGAATGGAACCGATATTTCGGCAATGCCCAACTGGTAGCTGATGTCGGTCAGGTTGCCGTCGCCCTCATTGCGGTAGAAGGGTTTGTAGTCGTCGCTGAAGGTGGTGTCGAAGACCGCCAGTTGGCCGTTGTTCTGGTAGTCGCCCACCGCGATGCCCATGGACGCGGTTTCACGGCCTGCGTTGTTCAGCGCGAATCCCGAGGCGTAGCTCACGTCCTCGAAGGTGCCGTCGCCCTTGTTGAGATACATGTAGTTGGGCGTGGAATCGTTGCCCACGAGCAGGTCGATTTTGCCGTCGTTGTTAATGTCGACAAACACCGCGCCCAGCCCATAGTAGCCTGGCTTGTCGTCTACGCCTGCCTTCTCGCTCACATCGGTGAAGGTGCCGTCGCCGTTGTTATGGAAAAGATGATCCGGCTCGCCCTTCAGCCCTCTGGGTCCGCAAGCTACCGCTTCACCCCTGAAAGTGCAGAAGCCGTTGTTGCCACCGTTTTCCTTGCTGCTGGGCAGGTTGTTCCAATCCCAGTGAACGTAGCCCGCAACAAACAGGTCCAGGCGCCCGTCGCCGTCGTAGTCGCCCCAGGTTGCGCCGCTGGACCAGTTGCCCAACTGCACGCCAGCCTTTTCAGCAACGTCGGTAAACGTTCCGTTGTGGTTGTTGTGGTAGAGGCGGTTCTTTCCTACATTGGAGACAAAGATATCCGGCCAGCCATCGTTGTCGTAGTCGGCGATGGCCACACCCGTACCCCAGCGGTCGTTGGTGACGCCGGCCTTGGCCGCCACGTCGGTAAAGGTTCCGTCGTGGTTGTTATGGAAGAGCGCGGCATGCGGCGGCGTCTCCTTGCCTGTTAGCGCGTCCACGGTGGAGCCGTTGACGATGTAAATGTCGAGCCATCCATCGTTGTCGTAGTCAATGAGGCCCACGCCGGAGCCTTTGGTCTCGACGATGTAATCCTTGGCCGGGGTACCCATGTTGTGCGTCCAGTGCGCGAGGCCAGCTTTTTCCGACACGTCTTCAAAGACGATGGGGCCGCTCTTCACAAAGCCGCCCTCTGTGATGGGTCTATGCTGCGCGTCAACCAGCGCTGGATGAGCCGAGCTGCCCGATTGCTCGCCGCCCTTTGCGGCGGGTTGCGCACCTTCGGTGGGTTGCGTGGCCTGTTGGCTTGGGGGAAGAGAACCGGGAACTGTAGCCTGGCCGCAAACAAGCGCGGGAATTGCTGCCGCCAGCAGTCCTAGGAAAGTGGTGGTACGGAGTGCCTGAAACATAGGGAGCCAGTATACGGGGCTGGATGGGGTGAAGCATCGACCGAAAGGTGGAGGGAGGCTCAGGTCAAGCCCACAGCAGGCGGCCGGGCGACGTCAGTCCCTCATCGTCTTCAGCTCCGCAAGCGGTGAGGGTGCGCCCAGCACCCGGGCATCGGCGGCCAGGTCGGCGATCACCGCGCTGGACAGAACATCGAGCATGGCACGTTGCGCTTCGACCCAAACCGTGTGCGCGGGGCACCATCTGGATCTGCCGCAGGATCGGCTGGAGATAAGGCAGACGTTCAGGCGGACAGGGCCGTCGATGGCTTCAATCACCTCGCGCATCGACACCTTGCGGCCTCTCGGCAGGATCGCAAACCCTCCGGACTGGCCACGCTGCGAAGTGATGAGGCGGGCACGCGAAAGAGCCTGCAATACCTTGGAGAGAAAGCTCTCCGGCGCATCCGTGGCATCGGCCAGCGCGGGCAGAAACTCGCGCTCATGGGCAGGCAGCGTGGCCAGGTGAATCATCACCCGAACCGCATAATCGGCGGCGCGCGTCAGTTGCATCGACGAGTTGGTCTTCTTCATGGCATCGTCCAGGCGCACAAAAACGTCTTCCCGCCAGCAGAGTAGCTTAGCTCGTCACGAACCAATGTGCTTGTCGTCACAGACCGCGATTTGCAGGGCAAGTTAACTTTTTCTTTCCGTTTGAAATTGGAGAGAAACAGTCCAAATTGCCGCTGTCTTGCCCGGCGAGCCCGGTGAGTGAAAGGAAGTTCTAAAGCGCCATGCATCCATATCCCGCTGTCGATCCAATCCCTCTGCCGGCCCCGATATGGCTGCTCAAGCTGCTGCATATCGTGACGCTCGCACTGCACTTTGTAGCCGTGGAGATGCTTCTGGGTGGCCTGCTGCTCGCGGTCCTGCTCAGTCTCTTCCGCAGCTCGCCTTCGTCTCTGGTAACCGCGCGCGCGCTGGCCCGCCGCCTCACAGTGGTAATGACCTACGTCATCAATCTGGGTGTGCCGCCTTTGCTGTTTGCCCAGGTGCTTTACGGGCGCGCCCTTTATACCAGCAGTGTGCTGATCGGCATTTACTGGATATCGATTATCGGGATGCTGATGCTTGCGTACTGGCTGCTCTACAAGTTTTCCGCGCGGCTTGAGGCAGGCAAGTCCGCGTGGTGGGTTGGCCTGATCGCCTGGCTCATTGCGGGAAGCGTGGCCCGGCTGCTTTCAACCAATATGACGCTGATGCTGCGCCCGGAAGTGTGGCGCGATATGTACTCCGCCTCCGCACTGGGCGCATACCTGCCGACCGGCGATCCCACGCTGACCCCGCGCTGGCTTTTGATGCTGGCGGGCGGATTGTTCATTGGCGGGCTGTGGCTGATCTATCTTGCCGGCCGCAGCACTTTCACCGCGGAGGAGAAGCGCTTCGTTGGCGGACTTGGCGGCAAGGTGGCTGCGCTGTTCGGAGTGATCTATCTGGCAGCGGGATTATGGGCGGCGAGCGTGCAGCCTGAAGCGGTCAAGGCCGGGCTGGCAACGCATAAGCTTTACCGTTTTGCCGGCTTTGCGGGCTATGGCTGGCTGGCCCTGGTGGTGGTTGCGGTGCTGCTGGCGGTGTTTGCGGGATTCGCTAAAGTCTCCGCGCATCTGGCAGGAATGCTGGCCTGGGCCGCTGTGCTGGTTGCGGTGCTTACCGAGATCACTTTCACTGTCTACCGCGACGGAGTCCGCGACCTCACGCTGCTCAGCAAAGGCTACGACGTGTGGGATCGCGCGATCTCCACCAACTGGTGGGTCGTCGGAATCTTCCTGGTCCTGTTTGTTGCGGGACTGGGTGTTATTGGATGGCTCGTGTCTGTAGTGGCGCGGGCAAGAAAAGTTATGGAGGCGGCAGCCCAATGAGCGATCAAATTATCCTTGGCGGACCCATCCCCCTGCCCGAAGAGTCGCGCCTGAAACCCGTGGCCGAGGAACCTGGTGAAGTCGCTACTCGCCGCTTCTTTCTGGGCGCGGCCGGCGCAGCGGGGCTGCTGTACACCGCCGCGCTCGCGTATCCCATTTATCGCTACCTGGCATCGCCGGAGGAGATGGCATCGGAAGCCGCAGCCGTCACCGAGGTGACGCTGAAGGACGCGCAAAAGCTGCCGCCGGCATCGGTGCTGATGTTCAAGTTCGGCACCGCTCCGGCCATGCTGATTCATCACGAGGACGGCCGCTGGGTGGCGCTGAGCGCTGTGTGCACGCACCTGGGCTGCACAGTGAAATATGAGCCGCAGGCCGACCGCATCCACTGCGCTTGCCATGGCGGGGTCTACAACCCCTACACAGGCGCAAACGTAAGCGGGCCGCCGCCCAAGCCGCTGAAACTCTTTAAGGCCGCCGTCAACGACACCGGAGTTGAGGTTTCTCGCACCTGACCACTGTTCACTTTTTCACTTCTTCACTCGTTCACCGCTATCGAGGATTCGGCGCATGACCACAAAACCGCTAACCGCCTCGCTCTACGACTGGGTCGATGAGCGCCTGGGCCTGAGTGAACTGGCCGCCTTTGCCCGCCACAAGACCGTTCCGGTCCACGCCCAATCTTTCTGGTATTACTGGGGCGGCATCTCGCTTTTCCTGTTCCTCGTCCAGTGCTTCACGGGCGTGCTGCTGCTGGTTTACTACCGCCCTGGCGCAGAGGCATACGAGTCGGTCCGGCAGATCACATTCGTGATGCACTTCGGCTGGCTCATCCGTTCCGCACATGCATGGACTGCCAACCTTTTTATCTTCGCCATTCTCGTGCACATGTTTTCGGTCTTCTTCATGAAGGCCTACCGCAGCCCGCGCGAGTTTGGCTGGCTCAGCGGCATGGCCCTGCTGGGCATTGCATCGGTCTTCGGCTTCTCCGGCTACTTGCTGCCCATGGATGAGCTAAGCTACTTTGCCACCAAGGTCGGCTTGCAGATTCCCGCAGCCATTCCGTTTATCGGACCCGCCATAGCCAGCATGCTTCGCGGCGGTCCCGATGTGAGCGAGTTTACAGTGCAGCGTTTCTTTGCGCTCCACGTGGTTGTGCTGCCTGCAATTTTTCTCCCCCTGCTCGCGTTTCATCTTTGGCTTGTTCAGCGCCACGGCAACGCGTCACCGCCGAGCGAAGAAACCAAGGCCGCCAACGAGCGCAAGAGCATTCCCTTCCTGCCCAACTTTATGCGCAAAGATCTGGCCATGTGGCTCATCTCGCTCAACGTTCTGGCGCTGCTGGCTTCGGTGTTTCCATGGGCTCTGGGCAGGCAGGCCGACTCTCTTGTTCCCGCTCCGGCCGGCATCCATCCCGAATGGTATTTCATGAGTCCATTCGAGATGCTCAAGCTGCTGGGCGCCATTTTGCCCGGCGAATCGGGAGAGATTGCGGGGCTGCTGTTGTTTACCATCGGCATCGCGCTTTGGATTCTGATTCCGTTCTACGACACCGGCAAACCATCCGGGCAACGCGGCCGCGCCGCACACTACTTCGGCCTGCTTGCGGTGTTTGCGCTGTTGGCCACCACGGTTATTGGGTATTGGACGATTCGGTAAGGCAGCTGCTAGCTCTTGGCTTCTAGCTTCTAGCCAATCTTGCAAAATCGAAAAGCAAGGTATCGGCATGAAAGAGCTAGAAGCTAGCAGCTAGATGCTAGGAGCTAAAAGAATGAACTATCCATTCTGGGACATTCCACATCTCGGCTCGGGCTGGGTGATCGGCATCATCGCCATCTTCCACGTCATGATCTCGCAGTTCGCCGTCGGCGGCGGCTTTTATCTTCCGCTCGCCGAACGCAAGGCAATGCACATGGCCGACCCCGAGACCCGGGCCGCATGGCTGGCGCAGCTGGTCAGTCACTCAAAGTTTTTTCTCATCCTCACCGGCGTCTTCGGCACCATCTCCGGCGTAGGAATCTGGTTTGCCATCGGCCTTACTCATCCTGAGGCCACTAGTACGCTGATCCATAACTTCGTCTTCGGCTGGGCCATCGAGTGGGTCTTCTTCATGGTTGAGCTCACCACCGCTGCCGTCTATTACTACACCTGGAACAGGATCGACGAGAAGCTTCATCTCACGGTGGGCTGGGTCTACGCCGGCGCTTCTATCTGCACGCTTATTATCATCAACGGCATTCTTACGTTTATGCTGACGCCGGGCGACACATGGCTCGCGGTCGCGGGAACCGGCAACGAAGCCAGCAAATTCTGGTACGCCTTCTTCAATCCCACTTACTGGCCAAGCCTCTTGCTGCGCACGTGCGTGTGCGCCTCGCTGGCCGGCATATGGGCTCTGATCACCGCCAGCCGCATCGACGGAGACAAGCAGCCTGCGCTGAAGACCTCGCTTGTGAAGTGGAGCGTCAAGTGGCTCGTGCCGTCCTTCGTCGCCATCCCATTCCTAATGATCTGGTATCTCTGGATGGTGCCCGCATCGCAGCGCGCCCTGCTCACACTCGGCATCGACACTATTAACTCCGGCACCTTCTCTACCGTTACCCGCATCGCGCTCATCATCATCGTCACCTCGGCCACCATTGTGGGCGTGGCCTACTATCTGGCTTATCGCAGCCCCAGGGACTTCAATCTCTCCCACGCGCTGGCCCTGCTTCTGCTGGCGCTCATCGCCACAGGCTCAGGTGAATATGCGCGAGAGATGCTGCGCAAGCCATACGTCATTGGCCGCTGGATGTACTCCAACGGCGTCCGCGTCCCATACGTCGCGCGCATCAACCAGGAGGGCTACCTCGTCCATTCCAACTGGGTTTGGAATGGAGGGGGCAGCGGAGAAGCCTCCAACTACTCGCGCGGCGAAGCCATCTTCCGCGGCGAGTGCGGCTCGTGCCACACGCTGAATGGCTACCGGCCGCTGGCCCAACTGCTTGCCGGCCGTGATCGCGCCAACATCGGCAACTTCATTCAAATGCTTCACGAAGACCATGCCGACTCGCCCTACCATCGCTTCATGCCGCCGATGGTCGGCACGAAGGAGGACGTAGAAGACCTCGTCGACTTTCTCAACGCAAAGGTCAATCCGCAGGCGCCCAAGCCGCTTTTGACGGCGCGGAAGTAGGGATTAGCCCTAATACTGTTCATTTAACAATCCTGATGGCCGTTCGAATGTTGATTGTGGGACGAGGCTTGATGTGCCGCGGACGAAGCGGGAATCGGCTCATGTTGCACTTGACTCCGCAGCAGTTGCGCCGGCTGCGGCTTGAGACGAGGTGTTCCTCGAGGAACTGGTCGAGAGCCGCTTCATGAAAGGCCCTACTCTGCCGAGGGGGAAATAGCGTTGCAGGGCGCAATTTCGCGGCGTATCACGCGCACGGCGTGAAGGAACGAAAGCCGGTCTGGGTCTTCGTCAGCCTTGAGGGCGGCTCCGTGCATCAGACTGCGGATAGCGAAAGGCTGCCCTGAGCGGAGTCGAACGGGTGGGCCATCAACAGGCCGTAGAACTCCTGGCGCACCAGATCGGGTGTCTTGCTGCGCCGGGGTCCCCGGCGACAGGTCTTCGTCGCTGGGGTGGAAGCAGCACGATCTGGGCGCCGCGTAGATGGGTCTTGAGTTCGTCGAAGGCAGCTTCGATCTCCCATCGCTCGTGATAGAGAGCCGCCAACCCGCCGGCTGGGGCGTTGCCGGGATCGAGGATGGTGGTTGCCAGACGATAGATCGGCTCGGAGCCCTCGATTCCCTCCAGGCGGTAATCGATCACCCGCAGGGGATGCCGTTGGTTTTATGCCGCCAGTCTCGCTTGGAAGTATACACATGGCTCATATAGGAGCCATCGGGCAAGCGCTGCTCGCAGGCCATGCGCATGTTCTTCTTTATGCGCCAGAGCAGGTCAGCGCCTGTGCTCTGCGCCTGCTGCCATAGCTCGAAGCCGAAGAAATTCCGGTCAGCCAGACAGAGCATGCTCTTTCGCAGGCGCGGAAGCACCGCTTTGGCCAAGGTGATCTCGCATGTCCGGTAACTCTCCATCTGGCTGCCAAACAGCACGTGTATGCCGCTCTCCACCCGGGATACAAAACGGATTTGCGGATATGCGATGGAGCCGCGGCTGGCCCCCGGGCTGGAGAAAGCATTCTCGTCGGCCACATCGAGTGTGCAGCCATCCAGGCTCACCAGTCACCAGTTCCGATACCAGGCCCCTCGCGTACTGCACACCGCCGCAGGCTTGACCGACTCATCGTGCAGCTGAGGCAGAGGCTCCCAGCCCAGCCGCATACGGGCCTGAGAGATGCCCGATTTGCCTGCAACCCGAACACCAGCCGATGGATAGCGCAGCCACTGGACCGCTTCCGGCAGGCAACGCAATACCTCGCGATAGGACGATTGCACGTACAGAGCCAGAGCGACCACGTAATAGATAACCACCCGATCTTCTGCTGCACACCGGCGATATTACACACTCTTCCAAGCCGGCTGAGTTCGACGCGGCGCAGCAACTCATCAAAGGAGTGAAAGCCGGCGAGACTTTTTATGTTCCCGGCGAACACGATATCGCGACCGACGACGGCGCAGTGTATCGTGAGCGATTCGGCAAGGACACGCAGGGCAGGGGATGGTACAGCTTTACTCATAAAGGCGTGCTTTTCATTGGACTCAACAATTGCCAGCAAGTGAACGCGATGGGCCTGCTTGGCGCCGATCAACTTCGCTGGCTGAAGGCAGACCTGGCTTCTCTGCCGGCTTCGACGCCGATCGTGATCTTTGTCCATATTCCGCTGTGGATGGTGTATCCGGAGTGGGGTTGGGGCACGCCGGATGCCGCGGAGGCGCTCACCTATCTGAAGCGCTTCGGCTCGGTGACGGTGCTGAACGGACACATTCACCAGGTGGTGCAGAAGGTGGAAGGCAACATGGCGTTCCATACCGCGGCCTCGACCGCATTTCCCCAGCCGGCGCCGGGAACGGCTCCGCATGCAGGTCCCATGGTGATTCCCGCCGGCAAGTTGAAGAGCGTTCTCGGCATCGCTGAAGTCCAGTACATCTCGAAGCACAGCCATCTTGCTCTCGTCGATTCCATGCTGGATCAAAAAGCGTGAGCAGGGAACGGACCGTATGGATCAGCTTCGCAATTGTCGGCATGATTGCAGTGGGGGCCTCGCTGGCATTGGCTCGCGTTCATCCTTTTGGGGATGCGGGCCTGTATGCGGCGAGGGACGCGGAGACGCCAATCATGAACGACCCCCAGGTGCCATCCGAGGTGCGCACAATCCCGGTGGAAAAGTGCGCGGACTGCCACTCTACGCAAACGCGGGCTCCCATCTATGGCCGGTTTGCGCCAGTATCGTGGCTGATGGAGCGCGACATAACTCATGGACGGGAGGAGATGAATCTAACCTTCTGGGACCGTTACTCCGCAGACCAGCAGCAGACCTTTGCGGCAAAGATCGCGCATGAGGCCAAGGCGCAGAAGATGCCACTCCTGCAGTATCGAATGATACATTGGAACACGCGAGTTACCGACGCCGAGCTCCGGACATTGGCCAACTGGGCTCACGTAGTATCAGGTCCCGAGGCGGGCCAGTCGGCGATGCATGCCGGCGAGGGCGACCCGGTCCGGGGCATGGAGCTCTTTGAGAAACGCTGTACTGGATGCCATTCGTTGACCCAAAACCATCAGGGTCCAAGATTACAAGGGGTCTTCGGGCACACATCCGGCTCGGTCGCGGACTATGAATACTCCCCGACATTGAAAAAGTGACAAATCGTTTGGGGCGAGAATTCACTGGAGCAATGGCTGGCCGATCCCGATGCGTTTCTCCCGGGCAATAACATGGAATTTCTGTTTCCCAGACCTCAGGAGCGTCAGGACATCATCAGTTATTTGAGACAGACTTCAGGCAAATAGGCGAGTGCATTGAACCGGATCTGCCGCCAGGCCAGCGAAGATTCCAGCACTTGTGAGATCCGGGGCTGATTCAAGTTGCGCCGTAGCGGGCGCGAGTCCGTTTGTTCGCCCCTGGCCCCGGCACCAGCGTCATATCGCGGAGGGCGAGCGGGCGGCACTCTTCGTCGACGATGCGCAGCCACGGGATTCGTCGCCCGGTTTGCCGGTCGAGCACCAGCAGCGGCTCCTTCCCTTCGCCGTAAATCCAGCGATCGGCCCACTGCAGCAGCGCCGTCATCACCGTCGTCAGGTCCTTACCCATCGGCGTTCATCGATTGCTTGCCGAAACCGATGCGCAGAAGCGACGTGAGTGGATCGGCACGCTCGATAGAGTTGAGTCGCTGAAGCCGCGGATTGTGATCGCGAAACACAAGCGGCCGGGGAACGAAGACCATCCGCGAATCATCGAGGAGACCCGGCAGTACATTCGCGATTTTGACAGGCTGGTCGAAACGGCCGCGACGGCGCGGAAACTTTACGACCAGATGCTGATACTGCATCCACTGCGCATGAACGTGAATGCTCTGTGGACGTCGGCGTTTGCGTTCAAGGAATAAAGCAATTCTCACTTGTAGATAGCCCAAACCGCGTTTCCAACCTGACGGGGAGTCAGCGAATCCGAGTTCGGGAGTATAATCGCCTACCCGGCAGTTACTTTTCGGTTAACAGATACCCGAATCCGCCTAGCGAAAACAGCCCCGGTACATCCTCTTTGCGCTCGGTGGCTTCTCTCCTGAGCTTCGCCAACTTGCGGCCGATTTTGCCGATCGAATCTTCTTGATCAACGACTTGGATTTGCTTAATTGCAATCATCCACGCTTGGGGTGACAGATAGCTGAGCCTCGATATCACCGCGAAGATATTGAATGTCAATTCAGAGACGACAGACAAGTCTGCGATTCTTAGGCATCCCGTTAAAGTGCCCCCATTGCGCCAGCCTGATTTGGGACGCAGGGCAATCGCCGAGCGACAGAAGCCCGAAATCACTATGATCATTTTAGGATTCGTTCATGCCGTCTTTACACTCGCGGAGTTACATTTCAAATAACATGGAATAGAAATATCAAATAGGCCTTCTCTCTTTGTTGCAAAGGAGCAGCCTGAGGGTTAGTGCGCCTTATAAGTCACACTCTTGGTCAAGCTCTTTTTTACTTAGTGTGTTTCTGTATTTTCTTTACGACAACCTTATGTCGCTTCGCGTAAGACTTTTAAATGAGGAGAGCGGAGTAAGTTAGCAATTCCTCAGTGAGAGCCAACGCTTCTTAAACCTAGCGACGTTTAGCGTCGTGGAGATCAGATTTCGCATGAAGAGTAACTTCGGGACAGCCATCATATCTGGTGTTGCAATTTGCGGGTTTGCCGTGCAACTTACGTGCCAGGCCCAAAGCGCGGCATCGAGCCCTAACAATAAACCCGCGCCGCAGGTAGCCACCGAAGCGGCACCACATCACATTCCCTCCGTTGAGGTTGCGGCCCTGGAACCACCGGCAACGGGTCCCGCCAATCCCTCGGCAGCAGAACCGGCAGCTCCAGCCGTTGACCCAGCCGCTGCCACAGCAGCCCCGGCCCCCGCAGCCGTTACGGTTCCGCTCAAGAACGACGCGGTGGTCAAAGAACTGGCTGACATGAAAAAGCAGTTCGACCAGATGGCCCAGATGCAGGCCTTGATCAAGGCCCGGATGGCAAAGCTTGAAGGCGAATTGAACACCGACCCGGCGACGGGCGATTCGCTCTCCGCGGAGAAAGACGCCAGCGCGCTGCGCTCAGCCGAGGGCGGCGACGGCCTTGACGGTTCGCCGACATATGGCCAGACGGCAGCGCCCGCTCCGGCAGCAGCCCCAGCGTCCCCGGAGATATCGGCAGAGACCACTACCAAGGAGGCTCCGTTTCCCGGTGACTGGACTTGGTTGAACAGCGGCGGTCATAACGTGGACAGCCCTATGGCCACCAAATACTTCACGCCGGAGTTCCGTGCAGACGCGAACTACACGCTTGACTACAACCACCCTGAGGACGACAGCCTGGGTGGCTCGACGGAGACCTTTCGTTCCGACGAGTGGCAGTTGGAGCAGATCAGCGCTGGCGGCGACATCCGTATTCAGAATGTGCGCGGGCGCATACTGACCATGGATGGCCTGTTTGCCACGACCACTGTCCGCAACGACGCGAGCCCTAACCGCGGCCAATGGGATCTGGCGGATGCCTACAAATATGTCTCTGAAGCATGGGGCGGATATCACTGGGATGTGGCCCACGGCCTAAACGTGGATGCCGGCATCTTTGTTTCTTATATCGGCCTCTTCAGCTACTACAACTTCGACAACTGGACTTATCAGCCTTCGTTTGTCTCATCCAATACACCATGGTTTTTCAACGGTCTTCGTATTCAGTACTATCCAACATCCAAGCTGAAGATCGAGCCGTGGATCATCAACGGATGGCAATCGTACGCTCGTTACAATGGCCACGGCGGCTTGGGCGGACAAATTCTTTGGCGTCCCAAGCCGAGTCTGGACTTCGTCTTTAACAATTACGGTATGGGTGAAGACGATGCCGGCTATCCAGGACGCTCTCGTGTCCATGCCGACTACAGCGCCCAGCTCAAACTCTACGACAACCCCAAGAATACGATGGACAAAATTGCCTTTACAATTACCGCCGATGCGGGATGCGAATACGGCGGTGGCCCAGCGGTCGGCTACTTCGATCCTCACGGATTCTCCCCTGAGATGGGAACCGCTGATTCCTATGTCGGTGGCGTAAACTGCCACAGCAGCAAGAACGGCAAGCCCAAGCAAATGTTCATCGGCACAATGGCTTATCTGCGCACATGGTTCGACAAGGACGTGTTCGCAGTGACTCTCGGCGGCGGCCTCATGAACAACCCCGGTCGCTACCTAACTCTGCTGCCTCCTATCAACGGTGCAAATGCCATCAGCGGCTCCCCGTACTTTACCGAGAACGCGGGCGATCGCGCGCAAATGCACGACGGCACGGTTACCTTCGACTACATGCCGGCTCAGTTCATCACTTTCCGTTTGGAGACAGGGTACCGCTATTCCGATACCCCCTACTGGACGGGACGCGGCGGCATTACGCCCCCGGGGGGCAACAACGGAAACGCGGCTCACTATCAATGCGCGACCGGCGGCGACTCCGGCTATGGATATGGCAACCTCGCCGCTGCGGAAACTTATTGCGGCGGCGAGGGTGCCGGCACCAGCGCCATTTGGTGGCCCGATCTGCGCACCAACCAGACCGTCAGTACGATCGCGATCATGGTCAGGTTCTAACCGCGGCGTCTTTCAAGACAGGCGCGGCGAGTCAGGCCGAACACAATCACTCACCAGGAAGCACCGGGGTTGCGTTGCAGCTCCGGTGCTGTTCAATGAATTAGTTGGTTTCCGGTTCGTCGCCAACTCTCCGCATCTTCCTGCAGCGGAGAATATCTTCGTGTGCCCGAAGCGCCCCGTTTCCAATTTCAAGTTATCAAGTTGTTATCTGGAAAGTTATAGAATTGACGCGCGAAGGGATGTCTCACTCATCTATATAAGGAAAGCATAAATTGTGCTTTCTACAGAAACCCAAGTTAAACGAGATGGTATTGTTGAAAAACCTCCGAAACTTATAGGACTTTACGTACTTTCCTTACACTTCTCTTACATTATTTCACTAAGAATGACAAGAGCAATATTGATATCCAACTTGAATTCCTTCTCGATTGTTCAGTCTTCATGTCCAGTGTCGGTCTTCGAAAAGCTGAGCGGCGCAAAAAGGGGAGCGAGAATCAGTATGAAAAACAAATGTCTTAGACTTGTGCTGACGCTGATGGCAATTGCCGCGTCGCTGGCCATAGGCGGTTGCAAGGGCAATAAGGTCGAAGCTGACGAGGCGCCCCCGCCGGCCAAGGTGGTTTCCGGAGTGGACGTCACCTTCTTCTCGGTCGAGCACCCGGAGCGGTATCCGTTCGTAGTAGCGAACGAATACCAAGCCCCGTCGCAATTGTTTGTGACCGGCACAGTAATTCCGGACATCTCGCGAACTGTTCCGGTGATTTCACTTGCCTCCGGCCGCATTGTGGACATCCGCGCTCGCCTCGGCGACACGGTAAAGAAGGGCCAGGTCTTGCTGCGTGTTCGCAGCGACGACATTTCGGGAGGCTTCGACGCCTACCGCAAAGCCATCTCGGATGAGCTCCTTGCGCGCAAGCAATTGGATCGAGCGAAGGATCTATACCAGCACGGGGCCATAGCGCTGGGAGACCTTGAGGTGGCGCAAGACACCGAGGACGACGCCAAGACCACCCTCGACACCTCCACGGAGCATCTTCGCCTGCTCGGCACTGACCCCAATGACCCGAAGGGAATTGTCGATATCCTCGCCCCGGTTTCCGGCGTGATCACCGACCAGCAAGTGACGAATGGAGCCGCAGTGCAGGCCTACTCTACGCCGAACCCATTCACTATTTCGGACCTGACCACCGTGTGGATCGTCTGTGATGTCTACGAAAGCGACATGGCCAATGTGCGCATCGGGGAACCCACAGAGATCAAGTTGAACGCCTATCCGGATAAAGTTCTCAAGGGCACGATCAGTAACATCGGCTCGATTCTCGATCCGAATATCCGCACAGCGAAGGTCCGTATTGAATTGGCCAATCCCGGCGAAATGATGCGGCCGGGCATGTATGGCACGGCCACTTTGTTCGGCAAGGAGAAGCGGGCCTACACGGCTGTCCCGGCGTCCGCGATCGTGCATCTGCACGACCGCGATTGGGTCTACGTCCCTGTGCAAGAGAAGTTCAAGCGGATTCAGGTCGTTAGTGGCGACCAGTTGCCGAACAATATGCAGGAGATTCTATCCGGGTTGCAGCCGGGCCAGCAGGTCGTAACAAACGCGATCAATCTCCAAAATGTAATCGACAATGAATAACGCTCAACTTCGAGGCCTGAGGAAGAATTCATGATTCGCAATCTTGTAGATTTTTCTCTCAATAACCGGTACGTGGTGCTGGCGATTGGGTTGCTGTTGCTCGGCTGGGGAGCGGTGTCGTTTCATAACATGCCCGTCGAGGTCTATCCGGACATTGCCGATAATTACGTGAACGTTATCAGCCAGTGGCCCGGGCATTCCGCCGAAGAAATGGAACAGCAGGTATCGGTTCCTGTCGAAATTCAGGTGTTTGGGATTCCGCATCTCACGACGGTGCGGTCGGAATCGATCTTTGGCCTTTCCCTGATTACGTTGATCTTCGACGACCAATCCGTCAACGAATGGAACCGCGCGAAGGTGCTCGAAAGGCTCACGCAGGTCAGTATGCCGGCGGGCGTGGTACCTCAAATCGGTACGGACTGGAGCCCCACCGGCCAGATTTATTGGTACACGATCCGGAGCACGAATCC
>Ga0182030_10008458_pt1 | contig 21289 bp, 11 predicted proteins | sample 812S3MmetaG_FD_121299 | JGI IMG/M metagenome (GOLD analysis project Ga0182030, IMG submission 121299) | Permafrost microbial communities from Stordalen Mire, Sweden - 812S3M metaG (Illumina Assembly) | ecosystem: Environmental > Terrestrial > Soil > Wetlands > Permafrost | place: Sweden...
GTGAAGCTGAAACTATGTCGGGTGACCAGTGGTGCATTCATTCGGGGCAATCTGAAAATCCAGAGTTGCCTGCAAGCTTGCCTGAGGCCATCCGACATAGTCAGGGAGGGCAGATAGTGACGCAGATCGTGCAACCGGATTCGCCGCAGCTTCGCGCGGCGCAGGGTAGGGAAGAAGACCCCATCCCGGAACCGGCGCACGTGCAGCGGGAAAACGAAATCGGGTGACTCTTTCTTCGTGCGCAGCTCGTGCTCGCGGAGCGCGGTGACCACCACCCCCGGCAACTCCACGAACCGGCGGCTCGCCGGCGTCTTCAGCTCGGTGAGGTTCCCGGTGGCAGACTCGCGCTGCTGCGCGACCCGCAGCCGCCGCTTGTTTAACTCCAGGTCGCCCCAGGTCAGCCCCACTAGCTCGCCGATACGTAGTCCTGCGTAGGCCAGTACGAGGAGCGCCGCCCGATGCTCGACTGGCGCCGCCGCGACCATCGCGCCGATCTCTGCAGGCGTCAGCACGTTCATATCGATCGGCCGATCCGTCCCGTGAGGGGTTTGCGCCGCGTGGACGCCGTCGGTGGGATTGAACACGCAATATCGCCGCTGTTTGGCGAACTCAAAAAGCCGCCGCAGGTGGGCGAGGGCCTTGTTGGCGGCGCGCGGACCAGTACGAGCGAGGCGGGCGGCGATCTCGGCCCCGTCGGCCTCCAGCGCCGCGAGCTTTCGCCGGGCTCGGACGCCGCGCTTATCCCTCGCAATCTTCGAATATCGGTCCTTAATCGCCTCGACCCGGGCCGATTGCCGCGCGGGCACCGCCGCGACCATCCTGTCGCGCCAGGCCTCGACGTGGCGCTGATGGACCTTCGCGAGCGGCCAGCTCCCGAATTCGGCCTGGATCTTCGCGGCTGCTTGGTTCGCCTGATTGACCGTCGAGGCGCGTCGATCGACAAACAACCGGACGGAATGGCCAGCCCCAATCGCGCGGACGCGGTGATGATTTGCTTCAACCCAACCAGCCGCGCCATGGAGATATGGCGGAAGTTGGCAACATGAATTCTTTGCGCCCCCGGCCTCTTCACGCTGCCCGCTCATGCCGCACGTCTCCTCGTCCAGCGCGCGTCATGTTCGGGCAGCGGAGGTCGGCCGGGTTTTTATCACTTTCGAGAATGAGGGAACCGTATGAAAACTGAACTCCAGATTGCCTACGCCTCCCGCGCCGCCGCACACAAAGCGCTCGACGCCTCCACTGCCGCCCTAGAACGAGCACGCAATCTCGCCAATGCCGCCGCCGAGCGATTGCGCAAGGCCGAGGCCAGCACGGCCGACTCTGAGGCCCGCCGCGCCGTCGAATTGGCCGACGCCATCGTAGCCGGTGGCGGCGAGGTCGAGAGTGTTTGGCCGATTGACGAAATGGTGTGCGATGAAGTGATGCGCTCCGCGCGCCAGGATGCAAAGCTGAAGGCGCAAGCGCTCGCGAAGTTGGAAAGCGCCCATGACGCCGCGAAGTCCAATCTCGCCGCCGCGCAAGCCGCCGTCGTCAACGCTGTTGATTCCCTGTTGGCCGCCGAAATGCCCTGGAGGCTCGCTGAATTCGAGCGAGCCGTGGACGCCCTCATGCCGCTGGCGTCGATGATCGAGATTCCTTCAGGCATCGATCGGCCGGTCAATTTTGTTTCCCCTTTGTCAGCTATCGCTGAGAAAGTGCTCGATGCCCTGAAGAGCCCTCCCGATCCGTTGAATACGCCGCTCGGCGCTCTGCCGCAACTGGGCGCGCGCAACGATTGGATAGGCGGGAGAGACGCCTTAGCCGAACGCCGCGCGGCCCTGATCGCTGGCGAGCAGTCTCCCGAAGAGCAAGCCGCTCGACGCCTTGCCCTCTGCGACCCGAAGTGATCGAAAAAGTCGAAAATTATCGCGCACCTTCCGGCGAATTTCGCCTCGACAACGTCGGCACGTTGTGCAGCACGGGCGCGTCCGACCCGACCCCGGACGATATCAACACTCAGAACGAGCAGTTCTGGCAGGACCGGCTGCGCGGTACGCGTGATTCAGGGCACCGCATTACGCGTGTGACGCCCACGCCTGAAGGCATCAATGCGGCCAACAAGCGATTTTATGGTCAGTGAAGAGTCTCCTGGACGATGCGTTCGCAGTCGGCGCATCGGCGGGCTTGCCGATTACTCCCGCGCGTAGTGACGCCCCTCGACCCCCGCGTGAAATCACGGGGAGGACGGGGCGAACTTTGAAATGAGAACCACTACCGTGCAGCCGGGCACCAGACCTGTGCATGGTGGCACTAATTCAGGTGTCCAAATTCGGGACACCGGACTCTTAACTCAGCATGGCAAAGCGTGCACAACAAGGCAGCGCGGCGCAACCCCGCAAGAGTCGAATCATGAATTCACGTTATGTGAAGCTTCTCACTTTCAGGGAATGACCATGCACATCATGAGCGCGATGACGGTGATCCGACGGCGAATGGGTCCATTGCTTTTGGCTTCTTTCCTGCTGGCGTCATGCGGCGGTGGGGGCGGTGGCAGCTCAGGCACGTCCCCACCGGTGACGACCGCGCCGTCCGACCTTCAGTATCCCGCAGCTCCCACCTTTGTCGTCGGCACGGCTATCACGGCCCTGACGCCGACCGTGGTTGGTCAAGTCACGAGCTACAGCGTGAACCCTGCGCTTCCGATGGGCTTAAGCCTCAACACCACCAGCGGCGTCATCTCGGGTACTCCGACGAGTGCCGCGGCCAAGACCAGCTATACGGTCAAGGCAACCAACGCGGGAGGCAGCACGACGGCGGCTGTGTCGATTGAGGTAATGGCCGCAGTGCCTGCCGCACCCTCCGATCTCAGTTATACAGCTCCCCCGACCTTAGTCGTTGGCACGGCCATCGCACCTCTGAAGCCGACCGTGGTTGGCGAAGTCACAAGCTACGACGTTAGTCCCGCACTTCCGGCGGGCCTGAGTCTCCACACCACCACCGGCGTTATCTCAGGCACTCCCACCAGTGTTGCGGCCAAGGCCAGCTATACGGTCAAGGCGACCAACGCCGGAGGCAGTACGACGGCCACCGTGTCGATCGTGGTGATGGCGGCTGTGCCCGCATACACCGCAAAGAGCGGTGTCGCACAGAAAGGTCCGCTCATTCAGGGGTCGACGGTCACCGCGCAGGAACTCGATGCCAGCCTCTCCCCAACTGGCCAACAGTTCTCGTATCAGATCCTAACAAACTTCGGCACTTTCTCTCCCACGTCCACGTTCACCAGCCAGTACCTTGGCCTCAGTGCTACGGGCTACTACTTCGACGAGTTGGTCAATGCGGTGTCGAGCGGCCCGGTCACCCTCAACGCATACAGCGATCTGGCGGTCGACTCGGTTTTGAACGTGAACTTGTTGACCACTCTCGAGTATCAACGAATCCAGAATCTGGTCACGCAATCGAACATGACGTTTGTGGCGGCGAGAGCGCAAGCGGAGACAGAGGTCCTCGTGGCGCTCAACATTCCAGCCGCCAATTACGGTAGTTTCGATTCTCTCAATCTGAGCGGCAATACCGATGGGGACTACATCCTCGCAGCCATATCCAGCCTTTTCGTGTATGGAAATTCCGCCGGGCCATTAAGTGCGCTGATCGCCAATTTTCAGAGCGATATCGGCAAGAATGGCGTCATCACCAACCCCACAACCAACGCGGCGTTGGTCGCCGCCGCCGAGGGGATCAATCCCGCCACGGTCGCTGCGAACCTGACGCAGTATTACGCCTCTCAGGGACTGACCTTTACGCCAGCCAACATTAGCGAGTGGATTGCCCAATCCGGCGATGGGGTCATCGGAAAATATGCGTTCTTGGTGCCCGACGCGACGCCATCAACCGTCTTCACGTTTCCCTCTTACGTGGTCAGTCAATTTGCAGGCACTCCGGTTTCGGTATCCGTTGGACAACTCTCAGTTAATGGGGCAGTCGCAACCGGCACGGTGAGCTTCAACTCGGGCGATGTCGTCACCGTCTCGCCGAGCGTTGGCAACTTTCCGAGTGGAGTTCTCAACTGCTATCTGGTGTCGGGTAAGACTAATCTCGCCAAGGTGACTTTCGTCAGCGCTTTGGTGTCCATCGCGGTCACACCCAATATGTTGAGCCTCCCGGTTGGAGTGACGCAACAGTTTACGGCGACGGGTACCTTCTCGGACAATAGCACGGCCGATCTGACCAGCAGCGCTACGTGGACTTCGAGTACCCCGGCCATTGCTGCCGTGAATTCGGCTACCGGACTCGCTAACGCATTGAGCGCAGGCCCCACGGTGATCACGGCGACATCAGGATCGGTCTCGGGAAGCGCGACGCTGACCGTTACGCCTGCGGCCTTGCAGTCAATCGCGATTACCCCAAGCCCCAGCTCGGTCGATGTCGGATTTACCGAGCAGCTGACGGCTACAGGAAGCTATACTGACGGCAGCACCCAGAATGTGACTACCGCGGCCAATTGGACCTCCAGCGCGCCGTCGGTAGCGACCATCGGCCCATCAACGGGGCTCGTGACCGCCGTATCAGGCGGAACTGTGACGATCTCAGCGACGATTGGATCGATCAGTGTAACAACGCAGTTGTCGGTCGCTGCGTTGGAGTCCATTGCAATTATTCCAAACCCCATCACGGTCGAGCTCAGATCGAGCCAGCAACTGAGCGCGACGGGAACCTATTCGGATGGCAGCACGCAGAATGTGACCATCGCGGCCAATTGGACCTCAGACACGCCGTCAGTGGCGACCGTCGGGCCATCAACGGGACTCGTAACCGCCGTGTCAGGCGGTTCCGCAACGATCACAGCGACGATTGGATCGATCACTGGGACTGCACCGTTGTCGGTCCCCCCACTGCAATCGATTGTAGTTACCCCCGTTCTGATGTCGATCGGTGTCGGCGGAAACCAGCAATTCGCTGCGACGGGAATCTTCTCCGACGGCAGCAGGCAGAACGTCACCACTTGGGCCACCTGGGCCTCAGGTACGCCGTCGGTAGCGACCATCGGCTCGTCAACAGGGTTCGCAACGGGCGTGTCCGTCGGTACAGCGACAGTCTCGGCTACGATTGGGTCTATCGCGGGAACTGCGCTGTTGTCCGTTCCCAGCGGCGTTTACAGCGGTGCTTGGCTACTGAAGGGGAGCATGGCAACGGCGCGAGCCTCGCATACAGCTACGTTGCTTGAGAATGGCACCGTACTGGCCGCGGGCGGTATAAACTCAGCCGGCGGCAGCACCAGCAGTGCAGAAATCTACAATCCCGTCGCGGGAACTTGGACGGCTACAGGAAGCTTGACTATCGCTCGCACCAACTATACAGCCACTCTGCTTCCGAACGGGAAAGTGTTGGTTGCCGGCGGGATAAACAGCGTGCTGTCAGCGTACGGGCCTTTTCAGTTCGTTGCCAGCGCGGAAATCTACGATCCCGTCGCAGGAACTTGGACGTCCGCTGGATCTATGACGTACGCAAGACATTATCATACCGCCACTCTGCTGCCGAATGGGACGGTGCTGGTAGCGGGTGGTCAGGGAGCTGTCTCGACAACTCTAAACAGCGCGGAAATCTACGATCCTGTGGCGGGAACTTGGAGGCTCGCGGGTAACATGACATCTGTGCGACTTAAACATACCGCCACTCTGTTGGCGAATGGAACGGTCCTGGTAGCGGGTGGAAGTGGAACTTACGATGCCGAGGCGCAGTCCAGTGCAGAAATCTACGACCCTGCCACGGGCTTGTGGGCACCCACGGGCAGTATGGCAGCGGCGCGCCAGCTCCATACCGCCACATCGCTGCCAAACGGAACGGTGTTGGTGACAGGCGGCGGGCTCAATACAATCATTGGCGGCGGTGTATCACCGGTGCTATCCAGTGCGGAAATTTACGATCCCAGCGCCGGCACTTGGAGCTCCGCGGGTAATATGATAACTGCGCGATTTAGGCACGCTGCCACCTTGCTGCCGAACGGCAGGGTGCTGGTTACGGGTGGGTGCTGTGATGGTGCCGCCAACTCCCTATCCAATGCAGAAATCTACGATTCGGTTGCTGGAACGTGGGCAGCTACCGCAAGCATGACAACTGCCCGGCAGGATCACTCCGTCACATTGCTTTTGGACGGGACCGTGCTGATAGCGGGTGGGTCCGGTGTCGAAGCCACCGCCGAATCCGCCCTCTATGGCTTTGGAAGTGTTCTATCCAGCGCGGAAAGTTACCAATAGCAACCACAACCTAGGTGGCCGAAAGCTTGTGAGAAGTGGCGCTCTGACGTTTCCTTGGCGGTCTCGACGTAGATCGGCCGCTGGGTTTAGCACGTCAGTCGATTAGATCGAGCGAGTCGTGAATGACCGGCTGCTAACGGGGCGCAAGTTTCTCCAGCTCCTGCGACGGGTAATAATGAGCCGGGCATCCCACCCTGATATGGCGGCCAACGTTCGCGGATAACAGCGGTGCTGGTGCCCGCAATCGCAGCGCAGCAAAATGGTGTATCGGCCGAACTCGTCGGAGAGCTTCTCGACCTTGAACGTGCGGCGCACGCACTGACTGTACATAAAGCCAGTTCGAAACGGGGAGAGCATCAACCCAAGGCTCCGAGCTGACCGATAGTCACGGCCAGGGCCGCTGTATTCGCCGTCCCCCTTCAGATGAACGGAGACCGCTTAGTAAGCCGCCGCCGCCCGCCGATGACTTCGTATTTGTGGCGCCGCCAATTCTTCGCGCCGCGAAGCGACAAGCGCCGGTCCTATGACGTTCGCCCGTCAAACGAGGACCCGCCCGGTCACGGTCGCGCACGCCGTGGTATCGATCTTCGAATGCCTTGCCTCATTGCTAATCGGATTGGCGGCCGTGCTGGGTGCTATCATTTTTTCACGTCGACGAGCCAAGTTCTAAGCAATCAGAATTCGGCGATTTGGTACTCGAAACTTCGAGAAGTGAAATGCACATTAAGTCGCTGGATATCCGCAATTTTCGTGCCATTGAGATTGCAAGACTCGATAATCTGCCTTGCACGGTAGTAATAGCTGGCCCGAACGGCTGCGGAAAATCGTGCATTTTCGACGCACTTCGGTTGTGGAAGTCGGTGATCGGTGGATACAACGAGAATGAATGGCACCAATGGTTTAATGAGTTTCAGATAGGCCTGGGCCTTACAGACAAGCTTCAACTGGAGCGGATCTTCCGCGACAGAACTAAATCGGTACAAATAACGGCCGAGATAGCATTAGCGCCTCCGGAAATAGCGTTTTTAAAGGAGAACGCAGTCAGTCTTTTGAGACCCCTGATGGAGCGTCTGAGTCAAGGAGAGTCGCGCCAATCAGGTCTGGCCGGGCGAAACCGTACATTGGCAGTTGCTACGAGTAAGGAGCGTTCCGAAATCGACGTGATCATTGATCGTCGTGCACGCGAGGTCAAATATGAGCTGGAGAGGACGGCAACATACCGTGGGACATTCATAATCAAGCCAGATCTATCTCTGCAACGCGAATCGGGACCAACCCTCGAACTACTCTATTCGCTTTACATACCTGAATCTCTCGGGGTTTTTGAGTATCACAGTGCGCAGCGAACCTATCAACGTGAAAAAATATCGAACGTAAACCTGCAGATTGAAAACGTGGAGCAACAGCAGAGCCAACACGCGCTATACAACTGGGCTGCCAAGTATCAGAACGTCAAAACTCAATTGGCAAGCAATTACGTGCGTGAACTACTTGCTGAGAAGGCGGGAGTGGAAATTCCAGAAAAGGAATCCTTAGTCGAGAGCATGCGGGAGCTATTTCGATTGTTTTTTCCAGACAAGGAGTTTCTCGGAGCCCAGCCTACAGCTACAGGTTCTCTCACGTTCAATGTAAGGACGTCGTCCGGTAAGGAACACGACATCAACGAGCTTAGCTCGGGGGAGAAAGAGGTGCTGTATGGGTACTTACGGCTACGTAACCTCTCGCCGCGACACTCTGTACTTTTACTAGATGAGCCGGAGATGCATTTGAATCCAAGATTGATAAAGGGGCTACCGCAGTTCTATCACCATCATCTGGGCGAAATGTTATCTAACCAAATTTGGCTGCTTACACACTCCGATACTCTTCTGAAGGAGGCTCTGGATCAAGAGGGGTTCGCCCTCTATCACATGCTCCCGGCGTCCGCTGATGTGACAGACAATCAGGTAGTTCCGATTGCTTCTGGAGAGAATCTAGATCGCGCAATCCTCGACCTTGTTGGAGAGGTCGCTTCTTATAGACCGGACGGCAAATTGGTTATATTTGAGGGCGGCGGAGACACCGATTTTGACGTCGGGATGACGTCTGACCTATTCCCGGAACTCTTGCCCGTGTCGAACATGATTTCCGGATCGAATAAAACGCGAGTGCGTGAACTCCACAGGCTTCTCGAAAAGGCCGAGAGAAAAGGGGCGCTTCGTTTGAAAGTCTTCTCTGTCGTGGACAGGGACGCCGATCCTGTTGAGGGGAACAACGGACCATCGCGTGAACTGATGTGGGATGCGTATCACATTGAAAACTACTTGTTGGAATCCAAATATCTGTTGGACGTGTTGAGGGACGCATTGCGCGAAAAGAACACCCTAGAAACAGAAGTCGCAGTAGAAGCGGCACTTCATTCAACCGCGAGAGAGGTCGCCGATGCTGTCGTTCGCGAAGAGTTGCGGCGCTTGGTGAACAATACTTTGGTACGGTGTATTTCAATTGGATCCGATCCCGAGTCAGGAAAAATGCTATCGACCATGCAACTGTCCATCGTTGGCTCTAGAGATCGTGTCAGCGAGGCGGTCGCGCAGCTGAGTGAGGAATCGCTCCTCGCCACACTGGAGTCGCTAAAAAATAGAGTGGGCAGGGAACTCGCTGGCGCCGAATGGAAGAAGACACTTCCCGGGAGAGAAATCCTCAAGCGCTTCTCGGACCGATATGGTGCTGGAATAGGGTATGAAAGGTTGCGCAATTTGGTGATCGCCGCGATGCGGCGGAGCGGATTCCGCCCTTCAGGAATGGCCACAGTGGTCAAAGAGATCATGGACGGATAAATCCGCAGATTCCCAACTTCGAGAGTTAGAGAGCCGCGTTCTTTGACGACCAATACCACCAAAAAACAGCCGACCACCTCCAATTACCCCCTCCCTGGGGCACCCGAGCGGGAACCGCTCCTCATATAAAACAAGCACTTCGGTCGGAGCCGGTCGCCCCGAGTTGGGCTCGGGCCCTCTGCAAAGCCGTGTACGCCGGTTCGATTCCGACCTTAGCCTCCAGTCGGTTTTCTGCGGGGATTGAGCCGGCTACGCGGCCCCTGCAGTTATCGCCGCAGCGCTCGATGGAACTCGAGCTGGCGGCGCGGGGCTCAATTTCAATTGCTGCGCAACGACCAGATGACCAGTACGGACGGATAGGATCCGTCGAAAAACCGGGTCGAGCGATATACCTCGCTTCGCTCCCGTACCTGTACGGTATCCCCCAGTCCTTCGAATAGCTTGCTCGGAAAGGGCAGTGTGAGCGAGTCGTAACCACCCGCGATCACATCTTCACGCCCATGCACCGCGTGCTGGACCAGGAAGTCGACCACATTTTCGCGCAGGTATTGGTTGAGGCGGTGCTCGGCAAGGGTATGCTGGAAGTCCAGATCATTGACCAGACCATCGAGATTGATCACCCGTCGCAGGCTAAAAAACCCAAAATGACCACAGTCGCTCATGGCGAAAATCGCCTCCGGCGGGGTGTGCTCGCGTGCCCATACGGCTGCGTTGTATACGGGCGTATGCCATTGGCCGTTCTGCGGGAATGAATCCCGCGTTTGATCTCTTACAATCATGGCAACAATGAGCAGTGCCGCTGCTGCAGGGTACGCCCCGGGTCGGGTGCGCAGGAGGTTGGATTCGAGCACCCGGTGTATTGGTCCTGTCACTAAAACAATCGCGAACAGCGGATAGAGCACGAAGTACCAGCCGAACGTGTCCGTTTTCATGAATATCATCGTGTAGGCAAAGTGCATGGTGATCGCCCACGCAAAGATTGTCGTTGCTGTTGCATAGAACTCCCGATCGGGTGCGGGTCGGTTCCTCAGGGTGCGAATCACCGTCCACAGCGACCAGCAGATGGCTGCCACGGCGGAACCCAGATTTACAACCCCCATGGCAGCAATTCTGGGCACCGTGTATGGGCCGAGCGAACTATGTGGAAAGCTCGATTTGAGTGCCCCGCTGATGGGCATCACGCTGCCGAATTTCAGGAAGTTGAATGCCAGCCAGGGGCCGACCACCGCTGCAGCGGCGAGCGCGCAAATCAGGACTGCCGCCACGGCCCGGGAACGCGTCTCGGTGGCTACGCAGCGGCGCGCGAACCAGCCGAGCAGGCACAGCGCGATGAAAATCGTATCGAGCCGCGCCAACAACACGCACCCAAGTATGATCCCTAGTAACGCCGCGTGCCGCCAGTTCAGCTGCGTTTGCGTAAGCTCAAACCCGCAGCCGTAAAGAATGGTGATCAAGAGGACGAGGAGCGCCGACTCCATGCCGTTGATACAGGGCAGGAATACGAAGGAAACAAAGAGTATCCCGGTTAACGCCGCGGTACGCGGTGAAAACAATTTCGACTGCGTGCGCCAGAAGACCAGGTACGCGAGACTCAATAAGAGCGTCTGCAGCACTACCACGAGTCTGATCATCGTCTCGGGCGTTCCGTGCAAGAGAAACAGAGGTACGAGCATCAGCAACCACAACGGTTGAAAGCCGTTCGTAGGGTGGATCCCGTCGAAGGTCAATCCGCGGCCGGCGGCAAGGTTGCGGGCGATGGTGAAATAATAGGATGCGTCGTCCACAACGCGCACGAGCAGGTGCCGCACATCATCCTGCAATGCGAATCGAGCGCAGGAATACAGCGCGTAGGCCAGAGCGATCGCGCTGATTGCCAATACAACGCGATTCGCCGGACGTTCCCCAATTCTTTCGCTAAAACTATTGGGCAATTGACGTTCGTGTTCGGCCTAGGAATCGAGCTCCGTGGCCGGTGTCGGGGACATTGAACATCATCATACCAGCTCGACAACTGGCGAGACACGGTTTCAGGAATGCATCGGACAACGCGCTTTGCCGATCGACGACCCAATACGCATTTCCTTGGTCGCTTCGCATGGAAACGGCGATCAAAAAATCGTGTCTCGCCGGCGGCAGGCGACATCGATTGCTCCCCAGGTATCCACACGGTGCACACTGATACCAACCCACGCTATCATGCGCTCCGGGCGGCGCTTCGCTGCTTCATCGGAAGCGATCAGGATGCCCTCATGGCCGGCGATTGCTATTGCGCAAGATGGCCCATGTTCCGGCACACAGCCAGAGCTATGAGCCGGAGTTTGAACCGGATTAATGATGCGACCGCAGAGCGAGCCAAGCCCGACTCGACGTAACGCGCTGGTGGTGCGAGGCGTCACAGCGGCTTTCGCGCTTGGCCTGGTGCTTCTCGCGATCTTGGATAGGCGGCTCATGCATGGCGGCGGCGCCCTCGGATGGGCTCAGTGGGTACTCCTCGCGGCGGCGGCATGCATCGGCGCGCTCGGCTTCGCCCCGTTGTCGTGGAACCAGAACGGCCTGGTCGTTCTGATGGCAATTGGCGTTTCATTGGTAATTGCCGAGTTCGCCTTGCGCGGTATGGTGGGGGGGCGGTTCGAGACGATATACCAGTGGGATGATCGAGTACTGTATCGGCACATACCCGGCGCCGAGCGCTTCTACGACTACGGCGGTACCGTAATCCGCTACAGGATCAATAGCCAAGGCTTCAGGGGCGGGGAGCTCGCACCGCTCGGCGAGTTACCGCGCGTGATCGTCTACGGAGACTCATTCATTCAAGGCGACTTCTCGCCGACGGAGGACACATTTACGGAGCAGCTGAAAGGACGCCTGACGCGCATCATGGGCAGGAGCGTCGAAGTCGTGAACGCCGGCGTGGCCGGCTACGGCCCCGACCAGGAGCTACGGCGCATGGAAGACGAGCTTCCCGTGCTCAAACCGAATCTTGTGATCGTCGCGCTCTACGCCGGCAACGATTTTGGAGATTTGCTGCGCGATAAGCTTTATAAGCTCTCGAGCGAGGGCTCCCTGCAGGAAAATCCCCTGGTAGTCTCCGACGATGTCCTCGAGCGCAAAATGAAGCTAGCGCGCAGCGAACCGATTCTCATCAGGATTCTGCGCAATGCGCGAAATCGATTGTTCGGCGCCACGGGCGACGATTTCAAGACTGGCCAAGAGGCGCGACAAGCGAGAGTCGACGCGGATCTGAAGCAAGGGACTGATGAGTATCAGCAATACGTCATCGAGGGCGACAATGCCGTTCATAATCTGATGGACGATCGCTACAGCGCGGATATAAGCCTCACGCCCACGAGCGCCTCCGCTCGCTACAGGATCGCGATGATGGAGCAGATTATGCGGCGGATAGGTGAGAGCGTCGCCAAAATTAACGTGCCGCTCGTATTTCTGTTGATTCCCTCGCCAATCGACGCTGCCGCTACGCATGAAATCGGCGAAGTCGATCCGGTAAAGTATCCCGAATACAAGCGATCCACCCTGACGGATATTCTCGAGCAGATCTGCCAGAGAAACGGCTTTCGCGAAGTGAATCTGTTTGGGCCGTTCTGGCAACGACGGGGTGATGGCCTTTATCTCGGGGGGTTCGATGAGCACTGGAACGGGCGTGGCGAAGCCTATGCAGCCGAGCTCATGGCGGAGTTCTTGCGCGCGCAGAATTTATTGGGTATCGCGAGTTCTGATACCGCAACCGCAACCGATCATGCTGTCCGGGGGCAGCAATAACGAATCAATATTACGTGCTGCGCGGATGTGCAGAGCTGGCCGCTTTAATTGAATAAACCACGATTGTGAAAAGAGTGATTGTGACGGGGGCTTCCGGGCACGTGGGCTACCATGTGGCGCGCGCTCTTTGTGAGCATGGAATTTCGCCCATTCTTCTCAGCCGAACGTTCAACGCGAATATCACCGATCTTGTGCAGCGCGGCGCGCGAGCACGCCGGATAGAGCTAACTGACCGAATCGTCTTGGTGAATGAATTGCGAGGCGCGGATGGCCTGTTTCATCTGGCAGGGCAGAATACGACTTCCCGTGAAACGCCGGAGTCCATTATCGAGAATACAGCCCGCTTGGCGGAAGTAGTGATCGGTTCAGCGGTGGACGCTGAGGTGAAAACGATTGTGTATACGAGCTCCGTTGTGGTGCTGGGACGAAGCCATGATCCCGGTCGCCCGATCGTTGAAACGGATCGCACCGCCACTTACGAGAGTCCATACGTGGAAGGAAAATGCCGGGCAGAGATCTTTTGCGAACGTCTGATTCAAGAGCGGGGGGTTGATATCAGGCGCGTGTATCCTTCCTGGGTGGTCGGGCCCGACGACATGCGGGGGACGCCGCCTCACCAAGTTGTCAATGGATTTTTGAAGCGTCCGCACCGATTTTACTTTTCTGGCGGCCTTTCAATTGCGCGTGCCGAGTGCGTGGGTCGCGGGCATGTCGCTGCGTATTTGAGAGGGGCGCCAGGCGAGACTTATCTGCTCGGTGGGGAGAATATTACCGTCCAACGGTTTTTTGATCTGCTCGCCGAGCTATCACACGAACGCCGTCCCTCGATTCGCCTGCCGAAACCCGCGATTGTCGGCGGGGCGAGTGTCTTGGCGGCGCTGTTGAATCCGCTGGGTAAACAGCCGCCAATTGATCCCTCCTACGCAAAAGCGGTCGTCGGCTCCTACAGTTGGTACGATTCCAGTAAAGCTGTGCGTCAGCTTGGCTATGAAATTCCTCCGGCGAAGGAGAGCCTTGCCGCGGCTGTTCTTGGCGAACGTCGGCGCCTCGTCGGAATCTATGCCGTTGGCAAAGCTCGCAAGGTTGAGGCCCCTGCGGTCCGCAGCATGGCGGAGGAACGACCCCCGCTACTATTGACCGGCGCGCCAGGGTGGCTCGGCAATCGGTTTCTCGAATATTATCTGCATGGCATTGCCGGACTGCAGTCGCCGCCCCGACGGCGCATCCGGCTTCTGGTGGAGCCGCGCCACGCAGAACTCTTCGATCTACCTCACCCTTTCGAGGTGGTGCCGGCCGATATTTGCGATTCTGATGCCCTTGGCAAAGCCTTGGAAGGCATCGGTGCCGTTTACCATCTGGCAGGAGCAATTTACCCTCCCAGGATCTCGACCCTTTACCGTGTTAACTTCGAAGGCACTCGCAACCTGGTGGATCAATGTGTCAAAAAAAATGTGCGACGGATCCTCTTCATGGCGACGGATTCCATTTGCGGGCACGGGCGTCGAGGGGCCCGCATATTCGACGAGCAAACTCCGGAAAGTCCTTACCGCCACTATGGCCGAAGTAAGTGGCTGGCAGAGCGCTATATCCTTGACAAGAGTAGGGAGGGATTGATCGACGGCACGTCGTTGCGTGGTTTTTGGTTTTTTGGTCCCGGCGCGCCTCAACGCCAGCTAGATTTCATGGACATGATGCGGTGGAAGCATCCGATCATTTTTGGCAACGGGAAAAATTTCCGGAGTATCTCGCATATTGACAACCTCGTCGCTGCGTTCACCACCGCCGAAATTGCGAAAGCTACTTTTGGAAAGTGGTATTGGATAGGAGATGCTCGGCCAGATTACACAGTCGATGACATCTATGCGATGCTTTGCTCTGGTTGCAAAAGTGACGCCAAACCAGTTCATCTTCCACGAGTCGTATGCAGCGCCATGCGCGGTGTGGACACGGTGCTTGGGTGGTTTGGCCGTCTTCATCCAACGATTCATGGTATCGGGAAATTTGATTTTGATATTGCAGGCAGCATTGACGCCGCACGACGGGATTTTGGCTATCGACCGGTGATCTCGATGGAGCAATACGCCGACATCGCGTATCGCCGATAGTCCTGAGGGCCGCCGCCCTAGACTAGCGCGCTGCGACTCGGCCTTGCAGATCGGTACTGCGAGTGATCTCCGGACAGTCCTCCAACCACGCCCCGACGAGAGCGAGCTCCTCGGCGCGAAACACATTCACGCGTACCAGTGCTTCATAACATCGGAAAAGATTGTCTTTCAAGTGGCTTCTGCCATGGCGCAGGTTGCATGATTCTAGGATCCCGCGGATCTCATCATTGCGCAGGTAACCCACGATCTCGTGTTCAAAGTCGCGCATCAGATCGTGCTCATTACGGACGTGCCTCATGTCCGCGCGGTGGAACTCGAGCTCGTACCCCAATTCCCACAGGCAGCGCTGCGCGACGAGGCTTCTCCAGATATCAGTCACGCGGAAGGCGCAATGACTTGGCAGATACAGCAACGGGAATGCCTCCTCCCACCACCAGGTATTTTGGCTGTTGAACGGGCACCAGAGTCCGCCAGGCAGCGAAATGTTTGGGTAGTCCTCAAAGCTGAATTCATGATCTAATATCAGCCGCCAGATGGCGTCCACGTCGGGACAGCCATTCACGAGTCCCTGCTGGATCGGCGCGGTCGACGGAACGAGAGCCGGACCTATCTCGAAGTCCTGCGCGATGCGGTGCCGAGCGTGAGTCAACGGCAGGCCGCGCGGCCACACGAACTCGGTGGTGTACGCAGAATAGACGTTCACCCAAGTGGATTTCCCGGCTATTTTTCGGACCTCCGTCTGCAAGGTTCGTGGCTGCCAAGCTCCGGTCGGCGCGTTGTCGTCGTCCGTCTCATAGATGCAGTCGCAACCGCGTGACATTGCGAGGAGGTAGCCGAGGTTCTTGCGCGCGTAGTGCCTCTCCGGCAGTAGGCGCGCGATTTTGAACGACAGCGCCCTTTGCTCCTCGAGCGACACCAGTTCCGCGGGCGCGAGCGCGAAGCTGGTCGGCCCCTGCTGATCGCCGATTACTATCCACTGCAAGCGGTGAGCCGTGGCCTGCAGGGCAAGGAGTTTCATGCAATCGGTCGGTTCCTGCACCGTGGTGACGACGATGGCGATTCGGGCTGTCATCCTCGACGCCTCAGCTGCCATAGAATTCTCAGTGATTCGCCGATCGCTCGTCGGCCGACACGATAGCGGTCGTTGACATAGTCGATCGGAATCTCCTTCCAACGAAACCGATGCATCATATGACGTATCTCTGTGTGGAAAAAATTGGCACGACTGCGGACGCGATGGCGTAACACATGCTCGATTGCACGCCGGCTGAAACTTTCGAATCCACTCGTCATATCTGTCATCTCGCTGCCAAGAACGAGACGAGCGAGAATCGTTCCTCCATAACTCAAGCTTCTCCGTGTCCAAGGACTACGATGTGCGCCTCCGGGCATGAAGCGGCTTCCGCCCACATAGTCGTAGCCTGCTTCCATCGCGGCGAGAAATTGCGGAATGCTAGAGGGCGCATGACTGAAGCCCGCGTCCAGCTCCAGGATCCAGTTGCACCCCGCGGCATAGGCAGCCTCGTACCCGGAAAAATAGGCATCGGCGACGCATCGGTTCTGCGGAGACCAGATGTGCACTACCCGCTGATCGATCTGGGAGCGGGCGGCTACAACGTCACGAGTCCCGTCCTTCGAGACATTGTCCAAGACGCAATACCAGCGGTCGTTCGCCTCGAGGTATTCCAACACTTCGTCCATGAACGCGTCGATGCATTTCCTTTCATTGCCCAGCGGTGTCACTACGCCTAATCGGAACGACCGGGCGTTCGCTGCTTCCATTTAGATCTCTCCCGGCGCAGCGGCACCGAAACCCTATGCTCGAGTAGTTATGTAGCCAATCTCGGCGCAGGAGGTCCCTTGAGAATTTCGAACGACGAGACGGAACGACGCGCGGACGGCAAGTAAGGCAAAGCACTGAAGGAACTTTAACGATAAACAGCGAAGCTGTCGCTGTCAAGCCAAGCGAGGTCCCACGGTCGCTTTCAGGCGAGTGTCTTCTCGCACGAGCCGGCCGGGGATCCCGCAGGACCGCCGGCCGGCTTTGCGTGTCGTTGAGCGACTAGAGAAGTCGCGCTAGAACTTGTAGGTCGCGCCAACCATGAAGAACCGTCCGACGGCGCCGTCCTGATAGAACGAGCCATCGTAGGCGAGCTGTCCGCCACCGCCGTAGGTGTTGAGATCGACGGGTGGCAGATTGTTGGCGAGGTTCAAGATCGACCCGTGGACGCTCAGATGGTTATCAAACGCATACTGTGCGTACAGGTTGGTCTCGTAGTACCGCTGCACGGTGCAGTACTGGTTCCACTGCGCCGGCGGGGCGCCAGCGGGACTGCCGGTGTAGCGGGGCGCGTACGCTGTCGGGCCGTAGAACGCGAGCGAGGTCGCGCAGTTGTCGAGCCCGGAGGATGGATCGGTGATCTCGAACGGCCCGACCCAGTTTTCCGTGAGCGTGACCGTGGCACCGCCCTTTTCCCAGGTTACCGAGAGCTGCGCTCGATCCTTCGGGTTGCCGGTGTCGCCGGACACGCCCGCCGGACCATGGGTACCGGCGAGGTCATAGGTCGAGCCGCCCACGGTGATGTCGTACTCGATGACATGGGTGTAGGCGAGCTCCGCTTTGATGTCTCCGTAGTTCCCGAGATCGAAGCGGGAACGGAAATCGACATCGATGCCTTCGGTCTGCGTGGTGCCCGCATTCACGTAAGGGTACGTCGCGAAGGCGATGAGGCCGACCGGAGTCGCCTGCGCTGGACCCAGCTTGCAGTTCCCGTCCGGAGTGGTCGGCGCAGCGATGCAGGGCTGGAGCGTCGCGGTCGCCCCACGTGTGAGCGCGGTGTAACCCGTCAGCCCGCCCGCTTCAAATTGCGAGATGATGTCGTTGGTGAGCCGGATGCTCCACCAGTCGACCGAGACGTTGAAGTTCTTCGACGGCTCCAAGATGAACCCGAGAGTCTGGTTGAGAGACTTGACCGCCTTCAAATCCGGGTTCGAGGGTTGATACGCGACGAGCGAGAAGGCGCAGGTGGAGTTGTAGGAGCCGACCGCGTTCAGACCGTTCTTACAGAGCACCGGGTCGGCGAATTGCCCCGCACCGAAGGTCTCTCCCGAATTTCCGGACTCCGAGGTGGACGGTGCGCGGAAACCGCGGCCCCACGTGCCGCGCAGCGTGAGCATATCCACGGGCGTCCATTTGATGCCGAGCTTCGGCGTCACCGAGCTGCCGTAGGTGTCGTAGTGATCGAAGCGGCCCGCCGCGTTGATCTCCAGGCTCTTGAACGCCGTGCCGTCGAACTCGACGAAGGCGGCATTGTCGTCTTGCGCTCCGATGGTGAAGGCGGGATCGCCGGCCTGCGTGCCCGTGACCTGACTCGGAATCGACGCCCCGGGATCGGAGTTGGTCGCCTTGTGAAAGTACTGATAGCCCACACCCATCGCGACCTGCCCGCCGGGCAGATCGAACAGGCTCCGTGACCCATGAACATCGAAGATGTCGAGCGTGCTCGAGGGGTGAAACTCGGCAGGGGGTGCGAACAGCGCTGCGGCGTTATTCGATACCCCGGGCACGTAAGTGCCGTTATTGATGTCGGCCTGGAGATTCGCGGGCTCGATATTGCCGAGCTGTCTATCCGAGGTGCTCGAATACATCGCGCCGGCATCGACGGTCACGTCCCAACCCGCGAGTTTGCCTTGCAGGTCGAGCATCATGCGATAGGTGACCGTATCGAGATAGGTCTGGAGTGGTCCGATGTCCCCAAAGGTATAGATGAGCGGTGCGGCGGCGCCGTACGGATTGCCCAATTTACCCGCGGGTACGGTGACCGGGGCATAGGTGACGACATGCGGCGGTGTGTTCGGACCGAATCCCACGTTGACGATCCCGCCCTGCACGTAGCTCGTGTCGACGCAGCAATCGTTTCCGGGCGGGAAGGGCGGCGCGACCTGCTGGGAGCCGCTTTCGAATACGGAGCCGGTGGCGACGAAGGTCCAGTCATCGGCCAGTTTCTGCGAGAACTTCGCGAGAATGTCCGCTTGACGCGTCTGCGGTTGGATCTGTCCGTTGAACGGGAAGGTGCACCCGGCCGCCGCTTGCAAGGCGGCGGTGCAACCCGGCAAATAATAAGTCGCGGGCAGGCCGTTACCGCCATCCTTGACCAGGCCTGGATTCGGGTTGATGAGGTATCCCGTGAGGCTGCGCGGATATCCCCCGAGGCTGGGACCCCCGGGCGCGCCCAGGGTGGTATTCACGCCGTCCGGCAACCCGGACCAGTCGAGCTGCGTGAAGCCCGCGGAGCGATTCGTAGACCTGATCTCGTCGACATGACGCAGGTCGATCGCGACATAGAAGTTGTGGCCGTCCGCATCGAGATCACCGAATCCGAAGATGCCCGCGATGTGCTCAGTGGTCCCGTCGCCGTGCTGCGTCGTGCCCGCTTCCGCCGTGAATTGGCTGCCCACATAAGATTTCTTCAAACGGAAGTTCACCACGCCCGCGATGGCATCCGAGCCGTAGATGGCGGATGCGTTGTCCTTCAGTACCTCGACGGTATCGATCGCATCGACCGGAATGGCACTCACATCGACGAAGCTGCGCTGGTTGTCGTCGTTCAGCGGGTAGGCCACCATGCGCTCGCTGTCGATCAGCGTGAGCGTCGCCCCTACCGTGAGGCCGCGCAGAGCCACGCCCGATCCGCCGGCGCCGAATGCCTGGCCGAACGATTGGCTGAGCGCGCCCTGACCGTTCGAGGGCAGGTTGCGCAGGATGTCGGTGATCGAGGAGTAGCCGGAGTTGGTGATGTCCGCCGAGGTGATCACCTGCACCGGGCTCGGGAGCTCGGTGTCCGTGCGGCGGATCAACGATCCGGTGACGATGATCTCTTGGAGTTCGCCGCTGCTGCTTGATGCGGTCGAGCTTGCCTGCTGCTGCGCCCCGGCGGGCAAGCACAGCGCCAGCGTGCCGAATATTCCGGTCACGCAAGGCCAATGAATCGCACAGCGAATGCGACTGCGATGCGAGCGCGAGAGCTCGCTTTTGTTGTTGTCCATGGTTTCCCCTAGGTAGGTGTTTATTGGTGGCGCAAGGGTTAGCCCGCGTCCGGTGGTCAAAGACTAACTGCTTTTCTACGTTGGGGCAACGCGCCGTTGTACCGGCGCAACAAGCTATAGTTCTATGGGGAGAGTTGAGATCGTGCCGCCATTGAATGCAAAGAGCGCCACCGAGGTTCCTGGTGGCGCAGCCTGTGGGGATGCCGCCACAGGCGCAGAGGTCTCGGCTCCGGCTCGGCGCGCGCAAGATTCAGCGGGTTCGACGCGCGCCTCCGTGCGGGCGAAGGCTCGTCTTGGATCTCGTTCTCATTACTATCGAGTGCGCGCACCCGCCTTGGACGTTGCAGACTCCCACGCCGTGCGTTCTCCGACGCGCTAAAGTATGAGGTAAGGATCGCAATTTCGGAGTGCCCGATGTCGGAGGACAGTTCAAGCCTGACCAGCATGCGTGTGGCCAACACGCCCAACGGCTTCGATCTGCGGCGGGTGGGGTCGCATCCCGATTATTGGTACCCGGTGGCCTGGTCGGACGAGCTCAAGGCGGGCAAGATCATCGGCCGGCGCTTTGCGGGAGAGCCCATCGCGATCTATCGCGGCTCGAGCGGCCAGGTGATTGCGCTCGAGGACCGGTGCGCTCATCGCCAGGTGCCGCTGCACCTCGGCGTCGTCATCGGCGACGAGATCAAGTGCCACTACCACGGCTGGGCTTATTGCTCGACCGGCAAATGCGTGAGCGTGCCCTACCTCGGCAAGGAGCGCTTGCCGAACGGTGTGCGCAGCTATCCCGCGCGGGAGGTGGACGGGCTGATCTTCGTATTTCCCGGCGATCCCACCCTGGCGGAAGCGCGCGTTCCGAAGTCGCTCGGGGCTTCGCAGCGCAAGGACTACAAGACGCGGCGGCTCAACCGCGAAGTGGCTTGCCACTATACGTTCATGCACGAGAATCTTTTCGACATGAACCACCAGTTCATGCACCGCAAGCAGATGGGCTCGATCCGCGCCAACTGTCTCGGCCGCAAGCACGGCGAAGATTGGGCGCAGGTGGAGTACAGCTTCAGCCGCGCCGCGGGCACCAAGAAATCCGTCGGCGAGACGGTCATCGTCGACCTCATGCGCAAGCGCAGCGTGGCGAAGACGGATTTCGCCGACCACATGCGGATCCGCACCGATTATCCGACGCAGAGCCTCAAAGTCTGGGTGGGCCGCAACATTCAGGAAACCGACGATCCGGTGCTCGAAGTCTGGCTCGGCTACACGCCGCTCGATGCCGAGCAGCGCAGCAACCGCACCTACGGCTACCTCTCGGTGAAGA
>Ga0182030_10008463_pt1 | contig 21284 bp, 14 predicted proteins | sample 812S3MmetaG_FD_121299 | JGI IMG/M metagenome (GOLD analysis project Ga0182030, IMG submission 121299) | Permafrost microbial communities from Stordalen Mire, Sweden - 812S3M metaG (Illumina Assembly) | ecosystem: Environmental > Terrestrial > Soil > Wetlands > Permafrost | place: Sweden...
CGTGGCGGCGGCGGCGGTGGCCGTGGCGGCGGCGGTCGCTGGTAAGTCACCCAGCTGCGCGGGCGGGGCGAGAGCCTCGGCGCGTAGACGTTCGAAGCCCTGCTTCCCTCACGGGAGGCGGGGTTTCGTGTTTTGTGGGTCGCCGTGCGCCGGAGGCGGCTCCCCGAGGAGCAGCCGGTTCTTCGGCGTGATGGCCTCGGGGATGTGCTGCGTGTGCACCGTGTACCCGTGCGAGCGCAGGCGGGCGGCGCGGGTCACGAGAGACACCCGCCCTGCGAGACGAGGCCACTCGGCTTGCATCGCGGCGGCGAGGACGGGCGCGCTGGCTGGCAGGCGCGTGTCGGCGCCGACCGCCGTCGGCGAGCTGTCGTCGAGCAGGAGCATCAGATGCGCCAGCAGCGCGTGACCGCACGCCAGGTCGACGACTCGTCCACCGCGGAACCTCCGGCGTGCCCGACGCGCGACCTCCCACGACTCGAAGAGCTCCTTGCGCGGCAGACAGTCGGCGCGACACACGGCGCGAGCGACACGATGAAGCAGCGTGCTGTCGGGAAAGCGCGGTAGATCGCGAGGGGTCAGCCTCGAGCGGCTCGACTGGGCGAACATCCTACGGCGCGGCCGTGTCGGTGCTGGCAGCCTCGTAGTCCGCTGCCGAGCGAGGCGCGCTTCGCCGTGCCGCCGGATCGTCCTTCCAGAAGACGATGGTGAACACGACGAACGCGCACCAGAGCGCCGCCAGCTGACCGAGCATCGCGCCCCCACCGAACCGCGCGAAGAAGAAGCTCGAGACCGGCGGCCCCACCAGCATGCCCGCCGCGTAGGCCCCGTTGTAGAGCGAGTTCGCGCGCGCATACGACGCCGGCTCGACCACCACGCCCTGCAGCGCGAGGCTCACCGGCGAGATGGCCGCGAGCGTCGCGCCGGCCACGAAGATGGCAGCGCACATGAGCGGCCACGAGTCGAGCCAGACGAAGCCCGCCACCATCACCGCGCCGACGGTCGCGAGCGTCCGCATGACGAGGAGGTGCCCGACCCGATCGCCGACCTTGCCCGCGTAGTTCGAGAAGAGAAGCATCCCGGCGGCGAAGCAGGCAGGGAGGAGTATCGTGCGAGACTCGGCGATGCCCTTCTGCTCGATGAGATAGAGCGGCAAAAACAGCACCACCGACGCCTGGAAGTACCCGTAGGCGAACGTACCGAAGAGGCTCGTCCGGACGCGTCGCAAGAGTTCGAGCACCGACATCGACGCGGTCGCGGGGTGCGCGCCGTGGCCTTCGCCGTCGACTTCCGCGATGGTCCTCTCCGCGGACGAGCGGTCGAGCCGGACGACCACGAGAGCGCACGCCGCCGTCGCGAGCACCGACGAGGCGAGGAACGCCATCCGCATCGGCGCGAATGCGACGACCCCCTTCGCGAGCAGGGGCCCGAGCACGTACCCCGAGGCGATGGCGACGGAGTAGAGGCTCATCACATAGGCCTTCTGGTGGGCCTCGGCACGACGCAAGAGCACCGTCTCGAACGCGATCCACGTGGCGACGGAGCATGCCCCGTCGAAGAAGCGTGCTGCCGAGATGGCGGGCCACGACTCGAGGAACGGGAACACGCCGACGCACACGGCATACCCGGCGAGCGACACGACCAGGACCGTCTTCGCGGAGAACCGCCGGAGCATCGCCGCCATCGGGATCGACGCGAGGACGATCCCGCAGGCGAACACGGAGGCCAGCGAGCCGATGGCCTGCTTGCTGAAGCCGAGCTCGTTGAGCCTCAACGCGGTGAGCGCGATGGAGACGCCGTACCCCGTGCCGACGAGGAGCGAGGCGGCGTAGACGAGACGCGTCGCAGGGTCTTTTACGCGGGCGAGCATGGGACGGCGAATCCGGCGGGAACGTAGCACCACGTCTCAGTGATTGCGCTCCAGGATCCACGGGTCGTCGGGGTAGCTCGACCTGTGCCAGCCCTTGGCGATGTACGACTCCGCGTCGCGACCGAGCTCGTTGAAGTCGTGCCCGACGATGAGCACCGGAGGATCGCGCCGGAGCTCGGACAGGGCGCGCTCCTGGAGGCCACGCGAGGCGACCTCGTCGGGCTTGTCGAAGGAGGTCGGGTTCCGACGCTCCGAGAGGAAGGCCTCCGTCCCTCCGCCGAGGAGCCACGTCGTGCAGAAGACGGGGTCGCCGGGACGGGAGTGGTCTCTCACGTAGCGCGCCGCCGCCAGGTGCTCCTTGCCGAGACGGACATCGCCCGCGCGCGGGACATCGTCGTACCGGTAGGGCTCGCCGACCGAGGGCCGCTCGTCGCCGGCGGCGATGCGCGCGAGGCGTGCGTCGAGGGGCGTCGCGGCGCCGTTGGCCAGCCAGACGGTGGGCACCAGAGCGACGCAGAAGGCGCCCACGGCGAGAACGCGGCCTCGGGCGACGCGGAGCGTGAGCCGCCGTGCGCCGGCGGCGAGAGCGACCAGCAAGACCAGGCCCGGCGTCGTGGCGTTGTCGATGTGCCATGGATCGGCGGCGAGGAAGGCGTGGTGCAGCGTCATCCCGGCGAGGATAGAGAGCCCCGCGATGAGCGCCGTCCGCTGCACGAAGCGCCGGCGCACGATGGCCGCCGCCACGTGCGCCAACCCGAGCATCGGCAGCGCGGGGCCGACGACGTAGTCGAGCACCCGGGCGCCGACGGCGCCGACCTCCAGGTTCGGCTGGCTCGCGGTGAGGGTCCCGTACGAGGCGAAGCTCGCCTGGCTGACGAACCACGCTTCACCCTGGAACGGCGCGGTGCTGCCGGAGACCTGGACGGTCCACATGTATCCCTCGACGAACGCCGCCAGCCGTCCTCGAGCGGTGTACACGGCGAGGACGGGCACGATCACCGCGGCCAGGCCCAGCGCGTAGACGGCCGCGTTGCGGAGCGCCGCGCGCGCGCGTTCGCGCGGCCGACCGCGGCGCCGGGAGAGCGGCTCCAGGGCGAAGCCGGCGAGCGTCGCCAGGATCGCGGGGACACCGAAGTCGTGGCTGTAGAGGGTGGCGAACGCCGCCAGCGCTCCACCCACGAGCAAGGGTCGGCGGCTGCCCCGCGGATCGTCGGCACGACGCGACAGGACGACGACGACCGCCAGGATCGCGAGGGCCGGGCGCGACGCATCGGCCCATCCGAAAGAGTAAGTCGTGGTGTAGACAACCCAGGACACCATCGCCGTGTGCGTCACGAGGAGCAGCGCGCCGAACACGAGGAGGTAGCCCTGCCCTGCGGCGACGCGTCGCATCGCGACGAAGATGCACACGAAGCCCACGAGGCTGACGAGGACGTGCGCGACCCGGACGTGCTCCAGCGTGAGCCCTCCCTGGAGCCACGTGAGGAGCGCGAGCGCGTACTCGCGGGCCGGGCCGTAGGTGAAGCCGGCGTCGGCCATCATGAGCTTGCCGAACGAGATGCTGTTGATCCAGCCGAGGTGCTGGCCTTCGTGCCCGCGGTAGTCGGCGACGCCGAGCTCGCGGAAGTGCCACGGCAGCACGAGGACGAGGAGCACCCCTGGGATCGCGAGCGTCAGCGCGTGGCGTCGCGCCCAGGCCGTCGCGCGCTCGGCGGCCGAGGGCCGGCGGGAGAGCCACCCCATGAGGACGACCGTCGCGACCACGCACACGAGCGTCGGGAGGAGCGACGGATTGCGCAGCAGGCCCGCCATGGGAAGGGCGAGGGCCGGGAGACCAGCGAACGCGGCGCGCCAGCGCTCTTCGACGCGCGCGTGCATGGTCGCCGTGTAGACGGCCAGCGCGGCCGGCACCCCCATCGCCGGCAGGAGGAGCGCGGCCCCCGAGCCCGCGAAGGGCAGCCACACGCCCACGCCGAGGCACGCGGCCTCGCTCGCGAGACAGAGCGTCGCGTCGCGCGCATCGCGCGGTGCCGACGACACGGGGTGGACCGAGCCCGTCGCGAACAGCGGCGTGATGGCGACGACGACGAGAGGCGCCGCGTAGGCCAGCCAACGCATGTGCAAGGCACCGAGCGCGGCGACGAGCGCGAGGACCGCCACTGGAGCGGCCCAGGCTGGAAGGCGTCGAACCTGGGCGCCGAGCGAGGCGAGCAGGAGCCCGGCGACCACGCCGACGATGGCGCATGCGGTGGCGAAGAGGAAGGCGACGAAGGGCTCGAGCCGAGGCGCAGTCCACGCCGGGTGCGCGACGAGGGCGGCGATGACGGTCGCGACGGCGCCGATCTTAGGCTGCACGGCGAGCAACGCCGCCATGCCTCCTCCCGCCGCACACGCGCACGCAGCCCCCTCGCCGAAGACTGGTCCGAGCTTCATCGCGCGCCCGCCGGGAGGCTACTCCCGGCTCCGGGCACGAGCACGGCGAAAGATTCCGCCGGTGGTGCGCTTGTTTCGCACGAAGCTTCCCCGACTGCCCTCGATCTGCGCGACGTCCGTGCGAATGTGTCTCGCGCGACCGACACCTCTGGCGGAGACGACGATGACCGTACGACGCACCACTAGGACGCTCCCGGCCACGCTGGGCCTTTGCACGCTCTTCGCGATGACGGCGCTGACCGACGCCGCGTCCGCGTACACGCGCATCCGGACCCACAGCCCGCAGCCCGCCGCCGGCGGCACGTGCGCGGTGAGCTACGGCACGATCACCGACACGGTGACCTACCAGGGCGGCCCGGTCATCTCGAACGCGCAGACGGTCCCGGTCTTCTGGACGAGCGGCATCGATCCGACCGTCGCCGCATGGGCCGAGGGCTACCTCGCCACGCTCGTCGACAGCGCGTACTTCGATCTGCTCGCTCAGTACAGCACGGTGGGCCACGCGGGAGGCACGGGCCAGACGATCGGCCACGGGACTGCCGTCGCTCCGCTGACCATCACCCCGATCAGCGCCACGGGCACCAAGATCGCGGACAAGGCCATCGGCCCGGAGATCCAGGCGCAGATCACGGCAGGACATCTGCCCGCGCCCACGCTCGACGCAAAGGGCAACACGAACACCATCTACGTTCTCTTCTTCCCGCAGACCATCACCATCACGTACGGCGGCGGCACTTCCTGCAAGGACTTCTGCGGCTACCACGGATCGTACGGAGGGACGGCGGGGAACCCGTCGTTCGAATACGCGGTCATCCCGGACATGGGCGCGGGCAGCGGATGCGCGACCGGGTGCTCCGACGAGTGTCTGACCGCGGACACGGACGTCATGGCCGGGACCGTCTCGCACGAGGTGGCGGAGTCGGTGACTGACCCCGCCGACGCGCCGGGCTGGGTGAACCCGAACCAGAGCTCGCAGAACTACGAGATCGGCGACATCTGCGTCGGCAACGACCCCACGCAAGAGGACACCGGGATCGTCCCGGGCACGACGATCCTGGCGCAGTACGACTGGTCGCAGCGGGACCTGAAGTGCCTGCTCGCGAACCCCGACACAGACGGCGGGGTACCCGAGGCGGGCGGCTCCAGCGGCGGGGCGGACTCCGGGAGCTCGAGCGGCGCCCAGGACGCAGGAGGCTCGGGGAGCGGGAGCAGCAGTGGAAGCGGGAGCGGAAGCGGAAGCGGGAGCGGGAGCGGGAGCGGAAGCGGGAGCGGGAGCGGGAGCGGGAGCGGGAGCGGGAGTGGCACCGGGAGCGGCAGCTCGAGCGGTTCGAGCAGCGGCGTGAGCGGGCCGGATGGGGGCCACGACGCGGGTGAGGCGAACGCGGACGCCGCGGGTGGCAAGAGCGGCGGCTGCGGTTGCGGGGTCGTGGGCGAGAGACCCGACACGGGCGTGGGACTCGCGGCGCTGGCCGGTCTCGCGGTGCTCGTCGCGGCGCGACGCGATCGCCGTCGCAGGTAGAAGGGTGCCTGGGTGAGCTAGCGTATGGCGCTGACCCATGCGCCTGCACGTCGTCGACGGCACCTTCGAGCTCTATCGAGCACACTTCTCCCAGCGCCCTCCGCACGCGGCTCCGGACGGGCGCGACGCGAAGGCGACGGTGGGGCTCGCCGCGGCGATGCTGGCGCTCCTGCAGGAAGAGGAAGAGGCCGTGTCGCACGTGGCCATCGCGTTCGACAACCCGATCCGGTCGATACGCAACGACTGGTACGACGGCTACAAGACCGACGAAGGCGTCCCTCCGGAGCTCTACGCGCAGTTCGACGCCGCCGAGGACGCGGCCCGGTGCGTGGGCATGACGGTGTGGCGCATGGACCGCTACGAAGCCGACGACGCGCTCGCCACCGCCGCCGCCCGATGGCGGGACGACGTGGAGCAGGTCCGCATCCTCACGCCGGACAAGGACCTCGGGCAGTCGATCCGCGGACAGCGCGTCGTCCAGGTGGACCGCCTCCGCAAGCGCGTCATCGACGAGGACGAGGTCCTCCGCCGGCGCGGCGTGCTCCCCGGCAGCATTCCCGACTGGCTCGCGCTCGTCGGCGACGCGGCGGACGGCTTCCCGGGTTTGCCGGGCTTCGGGGAGAAGACCGCCGCGGCGCTCCTGCGCATCCACGGCCACCTCGAAGCCATCCCGAAGAGCGCCGCCTCGTGGCCGCGCGAGATCCGCAGCGCCGACCGCCTCGCCGCGACGCTCGTGGAGCGCATGGACGAGGCCCTCCTCTACCGGAAGCTCGCGACGCTCATCGACGACGTCCCCCTCCCCGAGCGCCTCGACGATCTCGCGTGGCGCGGTGTCCCTCGCCGCGCGTTCGAGGCCTGGTGCGAGCGCCTCGGCGCGAAGGATCTACGGACCCGACCGAGGCGGTGGGTCGACTGACGTGGCGTCCTCGCCCATCCGCTCCGCGAGGAGCCGGTGGAAGTGGTGCACCCCCGTCTCGCGCGTCGGCGAGTAGCGCCCGGCGCGGTAGAGCCGCGAGCGCACGCCGCGCTGCACGGTCTGCACGACGGCCTCGTCCTCCATCTCGACGCTGTGGAGATCCGCACCCGCCCCGCGTCCGAGCCGCCCCGCGTCGCCCACGTACGTGCGAAACGAGACCGCCGTGCGATCGACGGCCAGCGGTCGCACGACGTTGAGGGAGAGTCCCCAGGGGTAGATGTTGAGCATGGTGCCTGGGAAGAGGAACGCGTAGTACGCCGCGACGCCGCCCTCGAAGGCGTCCTCGCCGTCCCTGGCGCGCGCCACCTGCAGCGTCCCCCATCGGCAGAGGTCCGTGCGGTACGAACCGTAGTCGACCGCGGCGGCGAGGGCCGGGTGCACGAACGGGATGTGGAACCCCTCGAGGTAGTTGTCGCAATAGAGCGCCCAGTTCGCGGCGAGCTCGTAGTCGCGCGAGCGCTCGGGCGCGAAGGTGAGCGGCCCGAGCGCCCGGAGGTGACCGCGGACGGGGCCGACGACGTCGTCGAAGGACATCGCAGGCTCGACGCTCGCGAAGAGGAGGTGCTCGAGCCGACCCAGCGGGATGCGCGCGAGGTCGTCGCTCGACGACGGGAACCCGTGGACCCCCTCGAACTCCGGCATCGACACGAAGCGCCCGTCGAGCGCGAACCGGCGACCGTGGTAGCGGCACCGCAGGCCCTCGACCTGGCCCTCCTGCTGCACGACGAGGTTCCCGCGGTGCGTGCAGACGTTCGACAGGCCGTGCAGCGTGCCGCCGGCGTCGCGCGAGAGGACGATGGGCTCGTCGAGGCATCGCTCGAGCATCGTGCAGGGGAGGACTTGCCCGGGCTTCTCGACCTCTGAGGCGTCGGCGACGAAGTGCCACGTGCGAGCGAACACCCGGTCGCGCATGCGCGAGAACCACGCGTCGCTCGTGTACGCCTCGCTCGGCAGCGAGCGCGCGCGGCGGATGTCGGGGTCGATCGAGAAGCTTGCCACGGCGGCGTGCGAGTGTACTTCCGTTTCGGGTCTTCCCGGGGCGATGATGGGCGCATGCGCGCTCTCCTTCCCGTCGTCGGCGTCGTCCTCTTCGCGTGCGGCTCGGCTGCCCCGCCGCCTGCCTCCGCCCCGACGGACACCGGCGCTCCGTCGACGGCCGCGTCGGCCCCGGCGAGCACCGCCGCCGCCGCGGACGACGCCGCCGCGCCGCGCACCCGCCCGCTCGATCTGACGAGCGCGTGCCCTCACGACCTGCACCTCTACTTCGGAGACCACCCCGGCGACGGCAACGGCCAGCCCGGGGTCGTAGCGGCGGGCGCGACCATCCCCGTGCCGCGCGGCCCGGACGGCGCGACCGTCGTCTGGGTCGTCGACGACAAGGGGTTCGGCCTCGGCTCGGTGCACATCACGAAGCACATGCGTCACGTGCGCATCGACACCGCGTGCATGAAGCTCGACGCGGACTCGACGCGCTGACTAGGTGAGCGAACCAGAAGCCGAGCCGCGCGTGGGGTCCCTCGTCGGCGACGAGGCGGCGACGGCGAGGAGGGGACGAGTCTCGCTACGACGGCGGGCGCGCGGCATCACCCGGCGCTACTCCTCTTGCGCGAGCTGGCAGCCGTGCGTGTCGCCGCGCTCGCACGCGAGGCGGAAGAAGGCCACCGCGGTGTCCCCGTCCTTCGCGTTCACGTGGTCCTCGTAGAGCAGCTCGCCCGCGAGCAGGCAGCTGCTCCCGTCGCCCTTGAGGCACGCGATCTTCGACGAGTCGAAGGCCGCCATGAAGAGGAGCATCGCGTGCGGCTGATCGCGCGGGACGCCCGCGCCGCGGAGGTAGAGCCACGCGAGGTTGTTGCAGCCGGGCGCGTAGTTGCCCATGCATGCCCGGCTGTAGAACCCGGAGGCCACTGCGGGATCGCTGTGCTCGCCGCCGTCGAACTCGAACATCACGCCCGTCGCGTTGCATGCCTGCGAGTCGACCTCGCACCGGGCCACGCACTCCCCGACGTTGCCATAGCGACACGGGTGGTCGGCGAGCTCGGTCGCGGTGGGGAGCGCGTGGACGTCGGGCGGCAGCGTCGTCACCGGCGAAGCTCCGAGCTCCGCGCAACCGACTCCGCTCAGCGCCATCACCAGACCCACGAGACCCGGGACGAGCGTGCACTTCATGCCTGGATCCTAGCGCAAATTCTCAGGCGAGGGGTCCCACGAGCGCCTCAGCCGCGCGCGCGAGCGAGCCTCCCGAGATCATCGCCGCGACGGTCGCGATGTCGCCGTAGAGGGGCCGGTCCTCGGTCAGGGGGGCGATAAGCTCACGCACTGCGGCATGGGCGGCGGCCACGCCCTTGCTCGGGACGAGCGGAGCGCGCTGGTCGAGGCCCGCGGCGGCCGTGAGGATCTCGATCGCCAGCGAGTTCCGCACGTTGCACACCACCTGCTGGAGCTTGCGGGCGCTGACGCTCCCCATGCTCACATGGTCCTCCTTCCCGGCGCTCGATGGGATGGAGTCGACGCTGGCCGGGTGACACAGGATCTTGTTCTCGCTGACGAGCGAGGCGCTGGCGACCTGGGCGATCATGAAGCCGGAGTGCAGGCCGCTGAGGGGGCCCGCCGGTGCGAGGAAAGGTGTGAGCCCGGTCGACAGGGCCGGATTGACGAGCTGCTCCACGCGGCGCTCGCTGATGTTCGCGAGCTCGGCCGCAGCCATCGCGGCGAGGTCGAGCGCCAGGGCGAGCGGTTGACCGTGGAAGTTGCCCCCACTGATGATGTCGGCCGTCCCGTCGGCCTCAAGGAACACGCTCGGGTTGTCCGTCACCGAGTTGACCTCGCGCTCCAGCACTCCCCGCACCCACGTCAGCGCGTCCCGGGTCGCCCCGTGCACCTGCGGCATGCACCGCAGGCTGTACGCGTCCTGCACCTTCCCGCAGTCCTTGTGGCTCTCCATGATCTCGCTCTCGGCGAGCAGCGTCCGCAGGTTCCGCGCGACGACCGCCTGCCCCGGGTGCGGCCGCGCCGCCTGCAGCCGCTCGTCGAACGGACGGTCCGAGCCCTTCAGCGCCTCGAGGCTCATCGCCCCGGCCACGTCCGCGATGGTGCAGAGGCGCTCCGCGTCGAGCAGCGCCAGCGTGCCGAGCGCCGCCATGAACTGCGTGCCGTTGATGAGCGCCAGCCCCTCCTTCGCCTCGAGCACCACCGGCGTCACGCCCGCGCGCTTCATCGCGTCGGCGCCCGGCACGAACGGCCCCTCGTCGATCCGGGCCTCTCCCTCACCGATCATCGCCAGCGCCAGGTGCGCGAGCGGCGCCAGATCCCCCGACGCGCCGACGGAGCCTTGCGCCGGGATGCGCGGGTGCACGCGCCGCTCGAGCATCGCGAGGAGCACCTCGACCAGCTCGGGTCGCACGCCGCTGCACCCGAGGGCGAGCACCTGCGCGCGGAGCAGCATCATGCCGCGAACCTCCGGCACGCCGAGATCGGGGCCGATGCCGCACGAGTGCGACCGGACGAGGTTCTTCTGGAGCTGGCGCACGTCGCTCGCCGAGATGCGCGTCTCGCTCAGCGCGCCGAAGCCGGTGTTGACGCCGTAGACCCGCGCCGCGTCGTCGCCCTTCGCGGCGATGGCGTCGATGGCCGCGCGCGACCGCACGACGAGCACCCGCGCCTCGGGGTCGAACAGGACGGCGCGACCTCGGCGAGCGACGTCCTCGAGGGCCTGCAGGGTGAGGGGGCGACCGACGACGACGGGAGCCGACATGGCAGCCAAGTACCTTGACCAGCCTCGCGGATCCACTGTCTCCTCGACGGCAGGTCTCCGGCTTCGTCGGAGCCTGGCCAATACTCGAGCAAGCGACCCCTGATGCGACGCGCTGTCCTGCTGCTTGCCCTCGCCGGTGCCTCGGCTCCCACGGTCGCCCTCGCCGACGATGTCCCGAGCGACTTCGCCCGCCTCGTGCTCGACACGGGCCGCGTCGAGGAGTCGGCGGCGGAGCCCGGGCTCGTGCGGCTGCAGATCCACGGCGAGGAGCAGCTCCGCTACGAGCACCTGCGGAGCTTCCCGCTCGACGTGACCGCGACGAGGAACCTGCAATACCCCGGCGCCGTCAGCGACTCGCTCGGCCAGAACGACTTCATCTCGCACTGGTTTCGCATCACGCCGACGCTCCAGCTGGGGAGCAAGCTCCGCATCGTCGGGCAGGCCGACCTCACGGGCATGCTCGACGGCGATCTCGCGCACGACACGTCGGCCGACCAGACGCCGCGCGACAGCTACGACGGGTTCTCCAACGTGCAGCCGCGCTGGCTCTACCTCGAGTGGACGTCGCCCGTGGGCCTGCTTCGCGTCGGGCAGCAGCCGTCGCACTGGGGGATGGGCCTCGTCGCGAACGACGGCGACCACCCTTCCCTCTTCGGCGACTACCGCTACGGCAACATCGTCGAGCAGGTGCTCTTCGCGACCAAGCCCCTCGGCATCGACAGCCCGCTGGTCGTCGCGCTCGCCGGCAACGTCGTCTACCGGGACAACGTCGCCATCCTCACGAACGGCGATCACGCGTTCCAGGGCATCTTCGCGGCCTTCTACGAGCAGGGACCCGACATGCTCGGCTTTTACGGCGTCTACCGCGACCAGTCGCGCAACCAGTCCTCCGAGCCGGCGTACTTCCCCTACGCCGACAAGATCCACGTCGGCGTCCTCGATCTCGCGGGCCACTTCGCGCGGCCCATCGGCGCCGCGGGGGAGACGGCGTACGTCTTCGGGAGCTTCGAGGCGGCGACGGAGCTCGGCTCGACCGACGAGGAGCGGACGGTCTACGAGCTCCCCGGCGGCCCGTGGACGAAGATCCAGACCTACGGCGGCGCCGCGTCGCTCGGCGTCGTCCTCACGGACCGCGAGGGACCGAAGCCGCCGAAGACGGTGGCCGCGCGGCCGGATCTCTACGGGCGCGTCGTGGCCCAGGTCGAGGTGGGGTACGCCTCGGGCGACGCGAACCCCGACGACACGACCGAGAAGCGCTTCGTCTTCGACCCGAACCACAAGGTGGGGCTCCTCCTCTTCGACGAGGTGATGCGCTGGCAGACCGCGCGCGCCGCGACCGCCGCCCAGGACCCGAGCCTCGCCAACGGAAACCGCCCGCAGCCCGGCTCGCAGCTCCTTCCGTCGAACGGGGGCGTCTTCGGCGCGCAGTACGTGTACCCGACGGCCGTCTATCGCCCGCGCCCATGGCTCGATCTCAAGGCGGGCGCCGTCATCGCGCAGACGACGGCCGACTACGTGGACCCGTACCGCGTCGCGCTGCAGGGCGCGTACGTGAACTACAGCGGAGGCGACTCGAAGCGGCACGATCTCGGGCTCGAGCTCGACGGCGGCTTCGAGGTGCGACGAGAGCTCGGGCCTCTCCTGCGCCTCCAGCTCGGCGCGCAGGCGGGCGTGCTCTTCCCGGGCGGAGCGCTGGCCGATGCGGGCGGGATGACGATGAAGACGCCGTGGATCGCGGTGGGACGGGTCGGGCTGCAGTACTAGCGGGACGCGGCGCGCCCCTCACACCCCCCGCGCGAAGCTCACGATCCGCTCGGCGACGCGCCCCGGCTCGTCGACGTGGGGGCAATGCCCGAACCCCTCGGGCCTCTCGACGACGGTCCGCGTCGGCAGATGGCGCGCGTAGTAGTCGAGGTGCGAGTCCGGCAGCAGCCGCTCCGAGCGTCCCCACACGAGGAGCACCGGCATCGGCAACGCCGCGAGCTCCGCGGGCGTCGGCGCGAGCTCGTTGGTCGCGCTCGCCAGGAGATCGCGCACCACGCGGCGGCCGATCGCCGCCGGCAGCTCGTGCGCCACGAGGCGGGCGATGAACGGAGTGCGGTGGTAGACGCGACCGAGGAACGCGAGCCCTCCCGCGCGCGAGTCGAAGTCGAACGCGCCCTTCAGCGCGCTCCACTCCGCGTCCGTCGACGGGGCCCCGCCGGGGGACACGAGCACGAGAGCGCGGACGCGCTCGGGACGGGCGATGGCGTAGTGAAGCGCGAGGAGGCCGCCCATCGAGTTGCCGACGACGATCGCCGGCTCGTCGAGGAGCGCGTCGAGGGCGCCCGTCACGGCGCCGAGGAGACCGTCCGGCGTCAGCGGGCCCGCGGGCGGCGGTGTGAACCCGTGACCCGGGTAGTCCGGCGCGACGACGCGGCGCACGTGACGACGGAGGCGCTCGAGCACGGGGCCGAAGGGCGTCGCGCTGGAGCTGATGCCGTGGAGGAGGACCGTCGTCGGGAGCGGGCCTCGGCCGGGCGCGTCGTAGACGTGGAGGCGACCGAGCGGCGTGGGCATCCAGCGCGTCTGCACCCCGCGGCGACGCAGCGCGTAGCGACCCAGGCGCTCGGTCAGGGGGATGAGGACGGGTCGCATCGCGAAGAACATACGGAAGGGCCGGACGGGGCGCCAGGTGGGGAGAACCGCCCCGATCGGCAAATCGTGAGGAGAATCGAGGAGGGGGAGCGCTGGGACGACGTCCGGAGCGCTCAGGACGTCGGGGGCAGTGCTCAGGACGCCGGGGGCAGCACTCAGGAGGCCGGGGGCAGTGCTCAGGACGACGGGAGCAGCGCTCAGGACGACGGGAGCAGCGCTCGGGACGACCTCCCGAGTGCTCAGGACGACGGGAGCAGCGCTCGGGACGACCTCCCGAGTGCTCAGGACGACGGGAGCAGCGCTCGGGACGACCTCCCGAGTGCTCAGGACGTCGGGAGCAGCGCTCAGGACGACGGGAGCAGTGCTCAGGACGTCGGGAGCAGCGCTCGGGACGACCTCCGGACCGTCGTGCTCGCGCCCCCCGGCACCCCAGTTTACAGTCCCGGCACCTTGCGCCTTCGTCGCCTCCTCGCGCTCCCACTCCCGGCCCTCGCCCTCGTCCTCGTCGACGCGCCGCCCGCCCTCTCCGCCCCCTCCGACGCCGCCCGCTGGACCGACGCGACGCCCGACGCCATGGTCGACGACGCCCTCGCCCGCGCGCTCGCCCCCTCCGCCCCGGAGCACGCGCAGGCCGCCGCGATGGCCGCGCTGGTCGCCCTCGCGCCCCGCGCCGCGAACGGCCGCGTCGAGCGGGCGCTCGGCCGGATCGCCTCCGCCGCCGCCGACTCCGCCGAGGTCCGCGCCGAGGCCGCGCTCCTCGGCCGCATGCTCGCCGCCGACGGCGGGACCGAGGCCGCGAGCCGCGCCGATCACGCGCTCGGCATCGTGCAGGCCTTCTCGCTCCTCGGGCCGTTCCGCGACACGGGCGGCGGGCTCGACGCGCACGACGGCCCGGAGGCCGACAAGACGCCCTTCGACGGCGCCGGCCGCTACTCGTGGGGGAGCTACGACGTCGCGTGGCGCGACGTGCCGCGGGCGTTCGCGGCGGCGACCGGGGTGCCGCTCGACGTGTTCGTCTTCCCGCGCAAGGAGAGCTGCACGTGGGTCGCGACCGCCCTCGAGGTCGCGCACCCGCAGACGCTGGTGCTCCACGCCGCCTCCACCGGGCAGGTGCGCCTCGTGTTCGACGGCGTCGACGTCGGGCGCGACGACGCGGTGCACGCGTCGCTGCGGTTCGATCGGCTCGCCGTGCGCGTCGAGGCGGCGGCGGGCAAGCACCTCTTCGCGGCGAAGGAGTGCTCTGGCGCGCTCGACGACGACGGGGAGCTGCGCCTCCGCGTGACGAGCGAAGCGGGCGCGTGGCCCGACGGCGTGACCGAGGCGCCGTGGGCGACGAGCGGCGTCCACCCGGGCCATCACGCCACCGCGCACGCGACGCCGACGCTGCTCGGGCGCGTCATCGGCAAGACCGACGGCGACGTCGACGCGCGCCTCGACGCGGCGATCCTCCGCACCCTCGGCGGCGCCGACGACCTGCGCAGCCCCCGCGCCCCGGGACTCCTCGTGGCGCTGGCGGACCACGGCCTCGACGCGGATCGGCTCGCGATGGCGGGCTGGATCGCGCCGCTCGGGGCGAACCGCGGCGCGTGGCTGGAGCGCGCGCGGAGCGTCGGCGACGAAGGGACCCGCGCGTTCGCGCAGCGGCGCCTGGTCGAGCGGCACGTGCAGGCGGGGCTCTCCGACTGGGCGATGGCGTCGCTCCGTGGCGCGAAGCTCGAGGAGGCGAAGGACGTCGAGGCGGCGCTCCTCATGTCGGAGGTGGAGCAGGCGCTCGGGACGGACGCGCTGCGGGTGCGGGCGTTCCACCGGCTCGAGGCGGTGGTCCGCGCGAACGGCGACGCGACGCCGGACGTCGTGCTGCGGCTCCTGGCGCGCACGGCGGAGGGGCTCTCGCCCGAGGTGGCGCGGTCGACCCGCGAGCTCCTGTCGAAGCGCGGCGACTGGGGGTCGGACCGCGTGCGCGTCCTCGCGTCGACCGGCGGACGCGCGGCCGCGGCGGCTGCCGCCCAGCGCGCGTTCGCGGGCGGCGTGACCGACGCGACCGAGGCGCTCGCCGTGGCGCAGACGGTCGCGCGCACGGGGGCGCACGCGGAGGCCTTCGCGCTCTACTCGCAGCTGACGCGCTGGGCTCCGAACCGCGCCCCTGTGTGGGCGGGGCTGGCCGAAGAGATGAGCGCGGCGCCGGCCGACGCGACGGCCGACACGGTGATCGCCGCGGCGCTCCGCCGGGCGCGCGAGCTCGATCCGACCGAGGCCCGGTACCGCGCGGAGCTGGCTCTCCGCGCGAAGGCGTCGTCGCCCGACGGCGAGGCGCACGACGACGACCGGTACCTCGTGTCGTCGCAGACCATCCTCGCGCGCCGGGCGACCTCGCCGTCGGACCTGGCGGACGTCTCGGACCGCCAGCTCTACTGGCTGCGCGCCGTCGTGATGCACCCGGACCGGCGCGTGTCGGAGATGGTCCAGTACGCGCGCGAGATCGCCATCCCGCCGCGCACGGAGGACGAGCTCTTCGAGAACATCCCCGCCGAGGGCGACCAGACCGAGATCCTCCGGGCCCGCGTTCACCGCAAGGACGGCGGCGAGGCCTTCCCGGTCGAGGAGGCCAACGACAACGCGCAGCCGCGCATCCGCTGGCCGGACCTCGTGGCGGGCGACGTGGTCGAGGTGGCGTTCCGGTCGTGGACGGCGGGGCCCGTGGGAGGGCGCGGGGACCCGCCGTTCTACCGCCTCGACTACGCGGCGGCGCTCGCGACGCACCCGCTCCTCTACAACGAGGACGTCGTCGAGTCGCCCATCGACCGCCCCATCTTCACCGCCGTCGTGAACGGCAAGGCCGAGCGCCGCGAGGAGAAGGACGAGAACGGGCGGCACGTCGTGCGCTACGTGTGGGAGCACCCGCCCAACGTGCCGGACGAGCCGCTGTCGCCGCCCACGAGCGAGGTGGTCCCGGTGCTGCTCATGTCCACCTTCAAGGACTGGACGGCCTTCCGCGCCTGGTACGCGGACGCCGTGCAAGGCTTCACCGAGCCCGACGCGCAGGTGCGGGAGCTGGCGGCGAAGCTCACGAAGGGCAAGGTCACGCGCGACGAGAAGCTCCGCGCTCTCTTCGACTTCGTGGCCGACGACATCCGCTACGTGAACTACGTGAGCGGCGAGTGGTGGCTGCCGAACCGCCCGCAGCAGCTGCTGGCGCGTCGCGAGGGCGACTGCGACGACAAGGCGCTCCTCCTCATCACGCTGCTGAAGGTCGTGGGGATCGACGCGAAGGAAGTGATGGTGCAGACGCGCCAGACCAACCAGCCGTCGATCGTCCGCGCGAAGGGCGTGGCCGTGCCGCTCTTCGACCACGGCATCGCGTGGCTCCCCGGGCCGGGCGGCGGGACGTACCTCGACGCGACGAGCCCGCAGTCGCGCCTCGGGCCGCTCCCGTCGATGGACGCGCGCGCCGTGGGGCTGCACATGGACGGGCCCGCGGAGATCGTGCCCCTCCCCGCGAGCACGCCGGACGACCACGGCATCGACTCGACGTGGACGGTGAAGCTCGCGCCGGGCGGCGGGGCCGAGCTCGAGGGCGACGAGCACGCGCTCGGCGACGAGGCGTTCTGGATGCGGAGCTACCTGACCGAGCCGGGCGCCCGCGCGCAGTGGGTGGAGGACCACCTCGTGGGCCCCTGGTTCTCGACGGTCGAGGTGGAGAAGAAGGTGGAGTTCCGGGGGGACCTCGCGCGCGGCGCGGCCGACGTGAAGTGGCGCGCGCGGAGCGACGGCCTCGCGCGGCACGAGGGCGCCGAGCTCGTGCTGGCCCTGTCGCCGTCGCAGACGACGGCGTCGCAGCTCGCGCCGCTGGTCAAGCGGACGCTCCCGGTGTGGCTGCCGTCGAACATGGCGCCGCGGAAAGAGTCGCGGACCATCCGTGTCGTCGCGCCGAAGGGCTGGCGCTTCGAGGCGCTGCCGCAGGGCGGCGACGAGAACGGCGGCCCCTTCGGTCGCGCGCACCTCGACATCACCCCCGACCCTCGCGATCCGCAGGCGCTCGTGGTCAAGCGGACGATGGTCTTCGACCAGAGCGTCATCTCCGTCGAGGAGTACCCACGATGGCGCGCGTGGGTGCAGCGCGTCGACTCGCTGATGCACAAGGCCGTCCGCCTCGAGCCGGCAGGTGCGCGATGAGGCCGGCCATGAAGCGTGGATGGCTCCTCCCCGGCCTCCTCCTCTCCCTCGTGGCCCTTCCCGCCTGCGGAGGCCCTGACGCGCGTGCGCCCGAGGGTCCGCGGGCCGACCTGCCGGCACTCTTCGGCGACGCGTTCCGCGCCGATGCGACGGGCGACCCGCGGATGGCGGTGAAGGCGTACCTCGACACGGTGCGCGCGGCCGCGCGGGCCGACGGGGACCCCTGGCAGGTGCCTGCGCTCGAAGCGTCGCTCGACGCGCTCGCCACGCGCAGCATGCCGTCGCTCGGGGAGGCCGCGCACGACGCCGCGCTGGCGTGGCGGACGGGCGAGGGCCCGGGCCTCGTCGAGGAGCTCGGGCGGGTGAACGCCGCGGGGCCGTTCGCGCGCGGGCTCGTGGCGCGTGCGCTCCTGTCGGTGGCGCAGCGGCAGGGCAACGTCGCGGAGGCGGGCAAGCAGCGCGAGGCGAGCGGGTGCGCGCGCGAGGCGGTCGTCATCGGGCCGACGACGTGGGCGCCCGTCATCGGCGTGGAAGAGCCGGGACCGCTCGACGCCGCCGGCGCGCGCCTCGAGCCGGCGTATCCGCGCGGCGACGCGTTCGGTACCGCGGCGCATCCCGTCGTGGTGGCGGCGCAGGGGTGCGACATCGATCTGTCGGCGGAGAGCGGGCGGCCCGGCGTGCGCGAGGTCGTGCTCGACGTGGACGTCCCTCGCGACGGCGTCGTGGCGCTGGTGCTTCGCACGCACGGCGCCGCGGTGCTGCGGGCCGGCGGGACGCTCGTGATGAGGCGGCCCTTCGAGCTGGGCGATGGCGCGGCGGCGCGGTTCGCGCGCGTGACGGCGACGCCGGGGACGCTGCGGATCGTGGCGCGCGTCGGCACGGCGGACGACGACGACGACGTGGAGATCGACGTCTACGGCAAGGACGGCGCGCCGCTCCGGGCACACGCCCCGGCGGTCGGATCGGTCGCTCCGGGCCGCGTGACGACAGTGGCCTCGGTGGATCCCGTGGCGTGCCGCCGCAGCGACGAGTACCTGCTCGAGGCCGCGGCGGATCTGGCGGCGAGCGATCCGCGCGAAGCCGAGCAGATGCTCTGGGAGATGACCAAGCGCCACGGCGCGGCGCCGGAGCTGGGCCTCGTCTACGGGCGGGCCCTCGAGAGCGCGCGCGATCTCTCGGCCGCGACGCGGGCCGAGCGCGGGCGGAGCGCGTACGAGCGCGTGCTGGAGGCCTGGCCGACGAGCTGGGAAGGAACCATCGCGCACGCCGTGCTGGCGGGCGTCCGGCGGGGGCGCGAGGAGGCGAGCGTCGAGGTGCTGCGTGACCTCGACGTGCAGCGGGCCAAGGGCGGCCCGAGGGCGCCCATCGTCGACGCGTTCGAGGCGGTGACGGCGGGGCGCGAGCACATCTTCGACCGCGCGCGGGCGGCGCTCGCACGCGCGCGACCGCCGCTCCAGGGAACCGCGCTCCTCGCCGACGCCGAGAAGGCCGCATCGCCGCGCCTCGGGGCGGAGCTGGCGGCGGCGATGTGCGATCCCGCGCGCCCGACGGCGCGGGACACGCTGACCTGCTTCGACGCGCTGCGCTCCCTGGGGGACCACGCGCGCGCCGCGTCCGAGCTCGCGCGCCTGCGAAGCCTGCTGGGAGCCCCGGGGAGGTTCCTCGGAGTCGAGCTGCGCGACGCGCTCGTCGCGGGGGACGACGCGACCGCGAGCCGCGCGTACGGCGCGATGCTCCCGGCCGCCCGCACGCTGTCCGCGCTCGTCGCGCTGGATCACTCCGCGGACGTCCGGATGCACCTGCTCCGCGCGGCGCGCGACGCCGGCGATTCGCCCGGGGCCCTCATCCCCCTCCTCAGCGCGTCGGGCGACGACTCGGCGCGCGACCTCGACGGCGTGGCCGACCGCGTGGCGGCCGAGGACCGGGCGACGCCGATCCTCCCGAGCGCGGCGACCGCGGTGCTCGCCCACACGGAGCGCTACGAGGTCCAGCCGTCCGGGCTCGTGCACTGGCTGCTCTTCGACGTGCGTCGCGTGAGCGGGACGACGGACGTGGAAGAGAACGCGCAGGCCGGCGCCCCCGACGTGTGGGGCCACGGCACCGCCCGTGCGCTCCGCCGCCGCATCATGAAGCGCGACGGCCGCGTGCTCGAGCCCGACCCGACGCCCCGCGCCTCGCAGGCGCACGCCGATCTGTCCCAGCTCGAGCAGGGGGACGTGGTGGAGGCGGTCTACGAGGGCTGGTCGATCCCGGGCGACACCGGCGACATCGGCATCGACACGCCGGATCTCCTTCCCGGCCGCACGGCCGTCCACGACGCGACGATCGAGCTGCGCCTGCCGCGCGGCCTCCACGGCGCGCTGTGGAGCCACGCGCTCCTCGGCAAGCCCGAGGAGCACGCGGAGGGCGAGATGCGCGTCCTCACGTGGCACGTCGTCGATCACGCGGAGCGGCGCGTGGAGGACGGCGTCCCGCAGATGGACCGGAGCGCACGGGTGAGCTTCTCGACGTCCGACTGGGCGACCCTGGCGCGGGCGCTCCGCGAGACGCTGGCCGCCCTCGACGAGCACGATCCCGAGGTGGCCGCGTGGGCGCGCGACGCCGCCGGACCCGGCACGCCGACCCGCGCGACGGTGGACGCGGTGGTGGCCGCGGCAGGCAAGGCGCTGCGGGAGTCCGACGCGGGGGCGCTCAGCGACTACGCCGGCGGGATCGCGGTCGCGCAGAAGACGACGGCGCGGGCGTTCCTCGCGTCGCACGACGGGAGCCGCTCGTGGCTCGTCCTGCGGGCGCTGCGGGAGCTCGGCGTATCGAGCGAGCTGGTGGTGGCGGAGAGCGATCCGTTCAGCGCGGACCCCGCGTTCCCGCCGCACATGGGTCGCTTCACGCACCCGCTGGTCGTCGCGCACGTCGAGGGCAAGGACGTGTGGATCGACGCGGACGTCGACGGCCCGCCGCTCCCCGGTGGCCGGGTCTCGCCGGAGCTTCGCGGGCGCCTCGCGCTCGCGGCGAACGGCACGATCGCGCCGCTCCCGTCCACGGGCGACCGGGAGGAGCGCGACGAGGTCGACGTGCGCCTCGCGCTCGACGCGCACGGCGACGCGCGCGGCACGTTCACCATCGTACTGCGCGGCCGGGACGCGCAGACGCTGGCCGAGGCGCTGGTGAAGACCGTCGGGGCCGAGAGGCAGCGCGCGCTTCGCGACGTCGTCCTCGCGTGGCTACCGTGGGCGAACGTGGACGACGTACAGCTCGCGTCGACCGAAGGGAGCTGGCAGGTGAGCCTGCGCGCGGACGTGAGCGTGAGCGGCTACGCCCAGCTCGGGGGCGGCCACACGTGGCTCCTGCCGGGGCTCGACACGCTGCACTCGGCGTGGCCCCGCGCCCGCGTGTCCAGCCTGGGCGCGACGTTCGCGACGCGCGCGGGCCGGGAGAGCGCGCTCGCCCTGAGCCGCGCGGTCCAGTACCACGTGCACCGCCGCATCGAGCTTCCGAAGGGAGCGACGGTGGCGCGGATGCCGGGTCCGCTCGAGGTGAAGGCGAAGCTCGTCGAGGCCTCGCGGCGGATCGCCGTGACCGCGCCCGCGGGCGCCGTGGGGGCCGGGCTGGAGGACGACTTCGTCCTCGGCGTCGCGACCGGCACCATCCCGGCGAGGGACTACGACGCGTTCGTCTCGGTCGCCCACGCCGCGGACGACGGGTTCATGGCCAGCACCCGCGTCACGATGCCCTGAGAGGGAGACCCTTGCTCGGCCCGCGGCTCTCCGTTAGGGTTCGGGCCCCTCATGAGCGGCCATTCCAAGTGGGCCACCATCAAGCACAAGAAGGGCGCTCTCGACGCCAAGCGCGGGAAGCTCTTCACGAAGCTTATCAAAGAGATCACCGTCGCCGCCCGCATGGGTGGCGGTGACCCCGCCGGCAACCCACG
>Ga0182030_10008465_pt1 | contig 21283 bp, 21 predicted proteins | sample 812S3MmetaG_FD_121299 | JGI IMG/M metagenome (GOLD analysis project Ga0182030, IMG submission 121299) | Permafrost microbial communities from Stordalen Mire, Sweden - 812S3M metaG (Illumina Assembly) | ecosystem: Environmental > Terrestrial > Soil > Wetlands > Permafrost | place: Sweden...
GGCCGCTGCAGCCCGCCAGGTCTCGCCGGGCGATGTAAAGGGCGGCCTCGGCGCATCCGATGGCGGGAAGGCATTGGCTTCCGGTGCAGCTCGACTGGGAGACGATGTTGAGAGCCTTGTTGCCCCAGTGAGCAGGCATCTGGCGACCGCCCGAGCTCGCGTCCTCGGAGGAACCGACCGCCTGCAGGAGGATGTCACGGGGCGTCACCCCCAGGCTGAGCACGAGGGCCTGGTCCCTGTAATAAGGGAAGAACCAGTCATAGCCGGGGCGCAGCGACCGGGCCACGGCGAGCAGGAGCGCCTCGTGGCCGGCACCGGCTATCTCGAAATAGACCCGGCTTTGGCGCTGCAAGGTGATCTCCCGGTCGTCGAGAGCTCGCGAGGTGCACGCGAGCCGGAAGTCCTCGACGAGTTCTGAGCAGTCGATGCCGCGGTAGCTGCCTGGCGGGCTGCTATCTGGAGAGACGACTCGTTTAGCCCGAGTCTCGATGGTTCCGTTTCCCTCCTCTAAAGGAGCGATAGGGACAGAAAAAGCCGTGCGTGTCGACTTGGTCAACCTCGAATCACCCCCAGCCCTCGACGCCCCCACGATAGCGACGGGGCCACGTAACGGCCCGTATGCACACCTTCGTCGACCACAGTTTTGAGGGGGTCCCGCCCTGCACTGGCCTGCCAGGTCTGATCCGACCGGACTGGGACATGGCGCCGGGGCGCGCCGCGCGGCCGAGGACGAGCCCACCGGGATTGTCGAGAATCCTGTCGTCCGAGAGAGGCACGGGCACATCGAGCTCGTCCGTTTGAACCGTGAACGCGTCCGAAACGCTATCGACAGCGCCATCTCCCGGGCCCTCGAGGTGACCTTCGACGAGCCGAGCGAGGGTCCCGAGATGACGGTGTCCTTGCTCACGAACCGGGAGGCGCTCGAAGGCGCACTCGCGTTTGCCCAAGAGCGCCCTTTGTTGTGGAAGGGGGACTAACAGGCCAGGTCCGGGGCTGTTTCATCTGACTTGGCCTTGAGGATCGTAGAACTGTTCGAAGGCCCGGCTGCACGAAGTCGCCGGGTTGCGTCTAACCTGGTCTCAAATCTTCGAAAGGAAGGCAGGTGATCATCGGGATGCTTGCCGAAATTCTTGGTGCCGACGGCTTGATCGTGATTGCTGTCGTTGTGATCGTGCTCCTCTTTGGGGGCACACGCCTGCCAAAGCTCGCTCGCGGGCTCGGTAGCGCGTCACACGAGTTCAAAAAGGGCATGGAGGAAGGCGACAAAGGGGGCGATGAGGCGGCTTCCACCGGCGACGACAAGACGTCGGGTCCGACCCACGCCAACTGAGCCGCTTCTCGGCTCGGTTCTAACTGATGGCGCCTGACGGTTTGCCGCGGCGCCACGTACCTTTCGGTGGCCACCAGGTTGCGGAGTACGCCCTCGCCGCGGCTCTAGCTGTCGTTGGCTTGCACCTTACGGGCCGACCTGAACTGGTCCTCGTCGTCGCGGGTGGGGTGCTGGCCCTTGTCGCCGTCACCTCCAAGGGGCCGCTCGCGGCCTGGCGAATCGTGCCGAGAAAGCTCCATCTCTACTTGGATCTGCCGCTGGCAGCGTGCGTCGGTCTCTCGCCCCTCGTCTACTTGCCGAGCTTCCCCCTGATCCCGATCATCATCAGCGAGGCGGTCGCCTTCGTGCTGGTGCGCATGTCGCTTATGACAGAGATCAACCCCCGCCCGCGGCCCCAGCGTGGAGGTAGGCGGGCATCCTCGGCACCAGGCAGCACCTATCGGGCCGGTGGCGGTGGTGCCGGCGTGGAAGGCACGATCAGGGCCCCGGACGCCGTCACGCTCGCAGCGGGGACGGCCGGGCGCCTTTTCGGCACGGCCGTCAAAAAGGCCCGAGGCTCCGGCGCCCCGTTGGCGGCGGCTCGCGGGCTCGGACGCGCCACAGGCCACGCGCGTCGCGTCGGGCGTGCCGCGGCGGCGGGGAAACCGACCGCTAACGCGCCCCAGCCCGTCGCCGTACCCGACAAGCCTTCCGAGCGCGCCGAGTGAACTGGGGCGCGGTGCGCTGAGGCATTGCCGACGGGTGCTTGACTGCTGGCACAATTATTTGGCTAGAGTCTCGGCCCGTGGGGGTTCCGGGGGTCGCCAAGCCTAGAAATATCGCGCGCTTGTTGCTGCTCAGCGTGGTCGCGCTCGCGCTCGGTGGCTGCTCGTTGCCGACCTTCGGCGGCTTTAGGGGAGCGACCAGTCAGGGCCAGACCGAGTTCAGGCTCTGGTCGTGGATGACCATCGCCGGGTTGGTCGTCGCGGTGATCGTGTGGGGCCTCATCGTCTGGGCAATCGTCGCTTACCGACGCCGTGACCCGGACAAGATGCCGAGGCAGTTCCAAAGCAACCCGATAATCGAGATCATCTACACGGCCATACCGATCATCATCGTCGGTTTCATTTTCTTTTATACGGTCGTGGCCGAGAACAAGATCGACACCTTGGCGCCCAACCCGCCCGTGAGGATCACCGTGACCGGGTTCCAGTGGGGCTGGAGCTTCAGCTACCGCAACTCCGAGAACAAGCAGATCGCTCTGGTCGAAACGGCGCAGCCGAAGCCTCCACTGCTGGCGGCCAGCCCGCTGTCGAAGGAGTACCCCCGTTTCGAGCTCCCTCTCGGTGAGACCGCCCAGATAACTTTGCTCTCCAACGACGTCGTGCACACCTTCTATGTGCCGGCGTTCAACTTCGGCCGCCAGGCATTGCCCGGCCAGACGAACAGGTTCGACTTCACACCGGTCCAAAAAGGCGTCTTCGCAGGTCACTGCGCTACCTATTGCGGCCTTTACCACTCCGAGATGCTCTTCAGCGTCGCAGTCGTCAGCCCAGCCGCCTATCGCTCCTGGCTGAGCACGCAGTCCGCTTCGGGGGCTGCGTCATGACGGTTCTCGCCGACCGACCCGAGGTGTTCGGCGGGGTTCCTGAGCCTGAGCACGTGCACGAGCACGGGCCCTCGGGTTTCTTGAAGTGGGTCACTTCGACCGACCACAAGGTGATCGGGAAGAACTACACCGTCACGGCCGTCATCTTCTTCCTCCTTGCTGGTGCCATGGCGATGCTGATCCGGGCCCAGCTGGCGAACCCGGACAGCACGTTCTTGTCCCAGCACACCTACAACGAGATGTTCACGATGCACGGCAGTCTGATGATCTACCTGTTCGTCGGGCCGGTCGCATTCGGGGGTCTTGCCAACTACATCGTGCCCCTGCAAATCGGTGCGCCGGACATGGCCTTCCCGCGCCTGAACGCTCTTTCGTACTGGCTGTACCTCGGTGGCGGCTCGTTGATGATGATGGGCTTTTTGACGACCGGCTCAGCCGCTGACTTCGGCTGGGTCGCCTATGCCCCGCTCTCGAACTCGATCAACACCCCGGGCGCCGGTCCCGATCTATGGATCGTCGCCCTCGTGCTCACCGGGTTCTCGGCCATCTTCACCGGCGTGAACCTCGTGAGCACCATCTATTACTTACGAGCTCCGGGGATGACGATGTTCCGGATGCCGATCTTCACCTGGAACATGCTTGTCACAGGCATCTTGATCCTCATCGCCTTTCCCGTGTTCACGAGCGCGCTTGTGTTCTTGTGGTGCGACAGGCATCTCGGCGCCCATATCTACGAGGTCTCGGGAGGAGGGGTTCCGGTTCTGTGGCAGGACCTCTTCTGGTTCTTCGGCCATCCCGAGGTCTACATCCTCGCCTTGCCTTTCTTCGGGATCGTGACCGACGTCATCGCCGTGTTCTGCCGCAAGCCGATATTCGGCTACAGGGGAATGGTCTTCGCGACGATCTCCATCGCGGCGCTGTCTACGAGCGTGTGGGCGCACCACATGTTCACCACCGGCGTCGTCCTTCTGCCTTTCTTCAGTCTCATGTCGTACCTGATCGCCGTACCGACCGGGATCAAATTCTTCAACTGGATCGGAACGATGTGGCGCGGCTCGGTAAAGTTCGACACCCCGATGCTGTTCTGCCTCGGCTTCCTCGCGACCTTCTTGATAGGCGGAGTGACTGGCATTCTTCTCGCCTCGCCACCCATCGACTTCGCCACCCACGACACTTACTTCGTCGTCGCCCACTTCCACAGCGTCGTCATGGCACTGGTGATGGGTGCCTTCGCCGGGTTCTACTACTGGTACCCCAAGATGACGGGCCGGATGCTGCGAGAACGCATCGGCAAGATCTCGTTCTGGTTCATGTTCATCGGCACGAACGTCACCTTCGACCCCCAGTATCTGCTCGGCCTCAAAGGAATGCCCAGGCGCATTGCCGAGTACGCCGCATCCGACGGCTACACGACCTTGAACCGGATCTCGAGCGTCGGGGCGGCGCTCTTGTTCATCTCGGTAGCCCTCTTCGTCGTTAATGTCGTCTGGTCCTGGTGGGTGCCAATCCCCGCAGGTGACAACCCCTGGGACGCGACCACCTTGGAATGGGCCACGACTTCGCCGCCCCCGCACCATAATTTCTTGACGCTCCCACCGATCCGGTCGCGAAGGCCCGTCTGGGACAAGAACCATCCTGAGCATCGCATTCTCGACCACGACAAGGCGCGCCTAGGCGGCATGCTGGCTGCTCCCGGCGGCACGGCCGTGCTCTTGGACGAGGTCGGCGTAGACGGCGGTGACCCTCCCTCGAAAGAGCAAAACCGATGAAGCTCGAGGCCTACGTCTTTTTGTTCGTCGGCATATTCTTCGGCTGTGTTGGGCTTGCCTACTGGCTGCTCAGCTCCGAAGACGCCGGCAGCGTGATGTTGCTCGGCACTTTCCTCCTCGGATGTCTGCCTGGTGCCTACTACCTATGGTGGTCGCGACGGATGGCACCCCGGCCAGAGGACGACCCGAAGGCTTCTGTCGAAGACGGGGCTGGGGTCGTAGGGGCCTTCCCGGGGAGCAGCATCTGGCCGTTCGTGCTCGGCCTCGGGGCCACGTTCGTGGCGGCAGCACTCGTCTTTGGCGCCTGGACGCTCGGCGTCGGCCTCTTCCTAGCGGTCGCGGCGCTCGTCGGGGTCATCTACGAGAGCCGACGGGGAGGGCTCGTCTAGATCGCTCTCCGCGCGCTCGGCCGCAGGTCGTGAGTCGCTCGGTGGCAACCGTCGCCGCCCCTGTCGTATGGCAAAGCGCACGACGGCGACGACAAGGCCTGCCATCAATACCAAGAAGACGGCGAAGCCGATCACGAAACTGACCGACATGGCCCCGCTCAGTGCTCTCTTTCAGGCGAGCCCGGCGCGTTCACCCGGACGAGGCCCTCTTGCACGAGGCTCACGACGAGGCGTCCTGACTCGTCGAAGAGCAGGCCCCGCGCCAGGCCGCGGGCTCCGTAGGCATTAGGGGAATCCTGGTCGAACAAGAGCCATTTGTCGGCTCGAAACGGGCGGTGGAACCACATGCAGTGGTCCAGGCTCACAACCATGCTCGCCCCAGCTTTCCAGGAGATCTCGTGGGGCTTGAGGATCGAGTCGATTATCGACATGTCCGAGGCGTAGGCGACCACCGCCGCATGCAAGAGCGGATCGTCTCCAAGTTCGCCGTCGGCTCGGACCCACAAGCGCTGGCGATCTTCCTCGCTTGCCGCCGGCAGCCAGGGGAGATCGCCCACGTAGCGCTGATCTATCGGCCGCGGCCGGTCCAGCTGGAACCACTCGGGGAGTTCGTCGCGGTGGGCCTCGAGCCGCTCCCGGAACGTGGGTAGGCCATCAGGCTTGGGAACCTCAGGCATCTCGGCCTGATGGACCAGTCCCGGGCCTTCGTCGATGTGAAATGAGCATTGCAGGTTGAAGATGGCCCGACCGTGCTGGATGGCCACGACGCGCCGCGTGGTGAACGAGCGGCCGTCACGGATGCGGTCAACTTCGTAGAGGATGGGCGCGGTCGGGTCTCCCGCGCGCAGGAAGTACGAGTGCAGGGAGTGCACGCGGCCTGATTCGACCGTCCGGCCGGCGGCGACGAGGGACTGGGCGGCCACCTGGCCCCCGAAAACGCGAAGGCGCGTCTCGTCGAGGTTCTTGCCTCGGAAGACGTTCACTTCGATCGCCTCGAGATCGAGCAATTCGATGAGTTGGCTCAGGGCCTCAGTCACGGCTCAGACGATAGACTGCGCACATGGCCCCTCTCGTGAGCCATGCCCGCGCGTTCCGCCGCACGGAACATTTCAAGCGGCTATGGAAGTACACCTCGGTCTCAGTTGTCTCCACTCTCGTGACCCAGGTCGTGCTTTTCCTGACTTACCACGTCTGGAGCATTGGTTCGGCCGTCGAGTGCAACGTCGTCGCCACCGTCGTTGCGTCGGTCCCTGCCTACTACCTCAACCGTTCTTGGACCTGGGGCAAAAAGGGCAGGTCGAACATCTGGGGTGAGGTCGTGCCATTTTGGACGATCGCGCTTGTGGCAATGGTCCTGTCGACAATTGCCGTTGGCGTTGCCGCCAACAACGCCGACCGGATCACCCACGACTCACTAGAGCGTGCCCTTATCGTCAATGGGGCCAACCTCGTGACCTACGCCGTCTTATGGACGCTTCGCTATCTCGTTTTGAACCGCTTTTTGTTCGGTACTCCGGGAGGCAACCCACGAGCCGAGCACGACCCGGGCGATCTCGAGCTGGCCGACGGCATCCCCGCTGTGGGCGGCAGCGAGGAGTCTGCGGGCATCGCTCCCGAGCCGGGGCTCTCCGAGATCACGGCCACCGAAAGGGTCGATCCCGCTCTTTAGCCCGTAGGGATCCGTCCTCCGGCCCGGCGACGGCGCTCGAGCCCGGCGAGCGCGAAGCCCACGAGGGCCGAGAACAGCGCCAGCAGCAAACTCGGAGCGTCGCCGACAAGGTTGTACAGCGTCTTGCCGATGCGCAAGGGCACGGTTGCTCGCAGCACCGCCGAAATCGACAGTGGCGTCTGCGCGAGCACTCGGCCTCGGTTGTCGATGACGGCCGAGTAGCCCGTCGGCGCCGCTTGCACCAAGTCGCGTCCCTCCTCGACGGCCTGCAGGCGGGAGGCCGCGACCTCTTGTGCGGGAGCCTGGTCGCTCGAGTAGGACGAGGTGTTGGTCGGAACGACGATCAGCTGTCCTCCTGCCCGGACGCCTGAGAGTCCGCGGTCGGGGAAGAAAACCTCGTAGGAGACGAGGACAGCAAGTGATCCTGCGGGTGTGGCGATCATCCCGCTCTCATGGCCGGCGATGGCGTCACGGGGGACGGCCCCTAGGTTCGCGAGGTGGGAGAAGAAGGCCCGCCACGGCACGTATTCGCCGAAGGGCACACGGTGGACCTTCTCGAACACGGCGACGAGGACTCCGGAAGGCGAGTAGGCGACGACCTCGTTGCGGAACCGGCTGATGCCGACCGTTTCGGTGACCCCGGCCACCAGTGTCGTATGAAGGGTCCGGGCGAGCCGGGAGAGCTCGAGTCCTTCGGGTGAGCCTTCGAGCGGCTGGCCAAGCGCCACCGTGTCTTCTGGCCATAGCACGAGATCGACCGGTGGCCGGACCGCCATCGTGGCCCGAAGAGCCGCCGCGTATACGACAGAAGAGGGGACCTCGAGGTCGGACAAACCCCGGCGTCCGCCTCCTTGCACGATGGCTATGCGCACGGTCTTCGACGGTGGTCCGCCATTGGGGCCGAACGCCCCCCAGACGGCGAAGACGACCGCGACGAGGAGGCTCAAGCAGCCAGCGACAACTCCGCGGCCCGGCCGCTCAGTTCCCCCCCTCGGCTGCCAGAGACCTAGAACGAGCTCGCCCAATCCCACGCCGGCGAGGTAAGTGAGCCCAGCGACAAGGACGCTGCCTCCGATACGTGCCGTGCCGAGCAGAGGTCCGCCGACTTGCCCGAGTGCGATCCCACCCGGAGGGACGCCACCGAAAGGCCAGCTATCTCGTGCCCATTCGGCGAGCGTCAGCAACCCCGCGAGGGCTGGGACCCGGGCTCGCCCGTTCGGGGCGAGAGCACAGGCGAGGGCGAACATTGCCGATTGGACAAGGACAAGAGCCAGGTAACCGACGAAGGTGAACTTGTCAGCCCAGGCGAGGCCGACAACAAGCTGCCCGATGCCGGCAAGCAGACCCGCCAGGGCACGGCCCGCGAAACAACGCTTGCGAACTGCTCCGGCGAGCAGCGCCACTCCCACGATGGCAAGGGGCCACAGGCCGAACGGTGGCAGCGAGACAGCGACGAGGACACCCCCGATGAGCGGGACGAGACCAGCCAAGATCAAGCCTGCCCGCCTCATGGGGCTAGGCGATCGAGAACCTCCGTCGCGGCCCGCTCGCCACTTGTCAGGCAGGCCGGGATCCCGATACCTCCGAGTGCCGGGCCTGCCATTTCCACGCCCCGCAGCTGTGCAAGTGCCGCCCGCGCCCGCCCGATCTTGGGCAGGTGCCCGGGCAGGTATTGGGGAAAGGCCCGTGGCCACCTTTGCACCAGTGTGTCGAGGGGCGCAGCTGTCACACCGAGCAGCGCCCTCAACTCGCCGAGCACTGCTTCGGCCAGCTCCCCGTCGGACATCGACATGGGCCTTTCGTCGCCGTAGCGGCCAGTCGAGACGCGGATGACCGCTTCTCCCGGAGCGGCCGCGGCAGGCCATTTCGCCGAGAGGAAAGTGCAGCCGGTCGTGAGCAGCCCCTCGCAGCGGGGAACAAGGAAGCCACTTCCGGGCGGAAGGCCCCGCAAAGCTTGAGACGGCCAACAAAGAGTTACCAGCGCGACGCTCGAGTGCGGGATCGAGCCCAGCTCGGTGGCGGCGGACGGGGCTTCGTCGACGAGCAGGCGAGCGGTGACATGCCCGGGAGCCGCCAGCACGACGCCGTCGGCAAGCACCGTCCCAGCCGGTGTCTCGAGCGCGTAACGGTCCCCAACCCGTCGCATGGCCGTCACGGCCATGCCCGTTTGTAGCTTGACTCCCCGACGGCGCAGGTCTGCGACGAGCTCTTCGACCATGCGGCCGAGCCCTGCCCGTACGCCTATGAAAAACGGCCTCGCCTTGGAGCCGTCGGGAGCGGGCCGGGCGGGCGCGTGAGCGGTCATGAGCTGGAGGGCCCGCGTAACGCTGCGGTGGCCTACGAGGGCTTGGGCGACCTGCGGGGCGACGACGGTGAGGGACAGGTGGTCGAGGCCTCCAGCATTGATACCTCCGAGCAACGGGTCGACGAGCCGCTCGACGAGCTCTCGCCCGAGCCGGCGCTCGAGAATTGAGGCCGCGCTCCACTCCGGGGTAGCAAGGGCCTCCCACCGGTCGCGGCCACTGGATCGTCGCGGGGCCTCTCCTTCTCCAGCGAAAAGCCCGAGGCTCGAAGCGGACATGGCTTTTCCGACAGGCAGGAGGTCGAGCGCGGCCCGGGCGAGACCGCGCCAGCTCACGATCCGTGACCTCGCGAGAGCCACGAGGTCAGGAGGCAGACCGAGGATGAGACCGGACGGCATCGGGTGGAGGCGACCGCGCGAGACCACCGAGGCCGAGCTCGTTGCGGGGGCCACGAGCTCGTCGCCAATCCCGAGGAGCTCACAAAGAGCCGCCGCGCTCTGGTTCCTCGTCAAGAAGTTGTCGGGGCCGAGATCGATCTCTTGGCCGCGGAACTCACCGGAGAGGACCTTGCCCCCGAAACGGTCGGCGGACTCGAGCACCAGGACCTCCAGAGCCGCTCCCGGTTCCTCGGCGCCTTTGCGAGCGAGGCCCACGGTGACCGGGGCCGCGCCGGAAAGGACACGGGCAGCGCCGAGGCCGCTAATGCCTCCGCCGACGACGGCGACGACCCGGCTCATCTCAGGACCTCTCTGAGCATGCGACGACAAGTTCGCCAAGAGCGGCACACATCCTCGGCTCCTCGTTCAACGAGGCCGTCCGCGCGAAGGCCACGTTGACCTCTTCGGCGACACGCCTCGCCTCGATGTCGAGGTCGTAAAGCACCTCCAGATGATCGGAGGTGAACCCGGCCGCGCACACGACCACGGCGCGGGCGTTCTCGCTGGGCAACTGGCGCAGCTTTTCGAGGATATCTGGGCCAAGCCAGGGCTCCGGTGTGCGGCCTGCGCTCTGCCAGCCGATCTCCCAGCGTTCGAGCCCCGAGCGAGCCGCCACGAGCTCGGCGGTGCGTCGAAGCTGGTCGGCGTAGGGGTCCCCTTCGGCCACGACGCGCAGCGGAAGGCTGTGCGCCGTCACGAGGAGCAGGAGCTCGCCGTTGTCCCGGGAGCGCTCGCCCACAGGCCCGAGCGACGCCAAGGCGTCACCGACTCTCTCGGAGAGGAGCTCGATGAGGACAGAGTTGTCGTGCCAATGCTCGACGAAGGTGGCGGACATGGCATGGCTGTCCGCCGCGGCAGTCGCCCGGCCCACGTACTCGCCGACGCTGCCTCGCGAGTAGTGGGGCGCGAGGACCAAACCGACGAACTGGGTCACCCCCGAGGTGGCGAGTTGTGCCACGGCCTTTTCGATCTTCGGTTCGGAGTGCTTGGTGCCAAGGATGCACGAGTAGCTTCCCGGTGCCAGCAAGTCGAGCTGGGCCTGGATCCCCGCGACCTGCTCTGCTGTGCGCGCAGCGAGGGGAGAGGTCCCACCGATGGCTTCGTAGCGACTGATCAGCTGACTCAGTTGCTCGGGGCTCGGAGGGCGTCCACGACGAACATCTGTATAAAAGGCTTCGATCTGATCTGGCGAGGCCGGTGTCCCGTAAGCCATGACGAGCACGCCGATCGGCCCGCCCCCCCGGGTCATCGGTCGGCCACCGTTTTCAACCGCTCGGTCGGCCGCCAGCTTTGCACCGTCTCGACGACCCGGGCGAGCATTCCGGGGTCCGTCTCGGGCAGGACACCGTGACCGAGGTTGAAGATGTGACCTGGCTCCCCGCCTGCGTCAAGGAGCACCTTGGTGGTCTCCTCCACGACGACAGACGCGGGGGCCAGGCATACGGCCGGATCTAGGTTGCCCTGGACGGCCTTGGCTCCGCCTATGCGTCTGCGAGCCTGGGCGAGGCTCACGCGCCAGTCGACACCGACGACGTCGGCCCCGGCCGCCGACATGAGCCCGAGGAGCTCGCCGGTGCCGACGCCGAAATGGATCCGCGGGACGCCGAGGTCGGCGATCCCCTCAAGCACTTTTCGCGAGGCCGGTAGCGCAAAGGCCTCGTAGTCTGCCGGCGAAAGTGCCCCAGCCCAGCTGTCGAACAGCTGCACCGCCGAGGCGCCGGCCCCGACCTGAGCCCGCAGCGAGGCGAGGGCGATGTCTGCGAGTCGGTCGGTGAGCTGGTGCCAGAGCTGCGGGTCGGTGTGCATGAGGGCCTTGGTGAGGGCAAAGGTCTTAGACGGACCGCCTTCAACGAGGTAGCTGGCGAGGGTGAAGGGAGCCCCGGCGAAGCCGATCAAGGGCACCTCGGATTCGGCGACGACGATGTGCACCGCCTCGATGACATGGGCGAGATCATCCTCTGGTTCGAGGAGTCGGAGGCGCCGGAGATCTTCGCCAGAGCGGAAGGGCCGCTCGATGACCGGACCTCGTCCGGGGACGACCTCGACGCCGAACCCGATTGCAGCGAGGGGCACGACGATGTCGGAGAACAAGATGGCGGCGTCAACCCCGTAGCGGCGCACCGGTTGGAGGGTAAGCTCGGCGGCCAGCTCGGGTTGGGCGATCGCCTGCAGGATGTCGCCGTCGCCGCGCAGGGCGCGGTACTCAGGCAGCGATCTGCCCGCCTGGCGCATGAACCACACGGGCGTTTGCTCTGTCGGTAAGCACAGACACGCCTTTAGGAAAGGCGAATCGGCGTTCTGCACGGCCAAGAGAGTATCCCGTCCCTGGCCCGAGCCACATTTTTTGCCCTCGTGGCTGGATTGCGTGCCTCGCGTCAAGTAGAAAGTACGCCGTGAGCGACGCAGTAATGCTGCCGCGTCCACACAGCCGATCGCAGCCGGGGGGCCCTCAGATGCTCGCCGTAGGCGTCGTCGTCTGGTTGGGCTCGGAGTTCATGTTCTTCAGTGGTCTTTTCGCGGCTTTTTTCACGATCCGCGCCCACAACATGCCGCACTGGCCTCCAGGGGGGACCTTTCCGGCTGGGACCAAGCTGGACACGGTTCAGGCTCTCGTGTTCACGGTCGTTCTGCTGGCCTCAAGCCCCACCTTCCAGCTCGGTGTGTGGGCCCAAGAGCGTGGTGAGTACAAAAAGGCCCGAAACTGGATCATCGTCAGCTTCGTGCTCGGCACGGCCTTCCTCGGCAACCAGATGTACGAGTGGAAGACTCTCCCCTTTCGGGCGCACACAAACGCCTATGGCTCACTTTTCTACATAATGAGCGGCCTGCACGGACTGCACGTCCTCTTGGGGCTCGTGGCGATGATCGCCCTGCTTGGCCGGCTCGCCGGCTCGATCAAGGGGGGTGACCCAGGTGAGACGGCGGTCTTCCAGGCCGTCAGCTACTACTGGCACTTCGTCGATTTCGTATGGATTGGGCTTTTTAGCGCCCTGTTCCTGCTCTCGTGACCTCCCACGGCTTTTGGCGGCGCGCCCTTCTTAGTCTGGCGCTGGTCGTCTCCGCGAGCTTCCTCGCCGTATTCGTGCTCGGCGGGCGCGGTGAGTCGGCCAAGCCGGCGGGATCGAGCACACTGAGTGCTGCCAGCCTCACGAGCGAGGACAGCCCCAGCGATGCGAGCCAGCTGGCGGCCGGGCGTACCTTGTTCGTGGAGAACTGCTCGAGCTGCCACGGGATCGGCGCCGAGGGAGGTACCCGGGCGCCGCCACTTCTCGGTGTCGGGAGCGCCACGGTGGACTTGTGGCTTTCGAGCGGGTGGATGCCGCTCGCCGAGCCGACCGTCCAACCAGAACGCAAGCCGGCGAAGTTCCCTCGCGCCCAGGTGCTCGAATTGGTGAAGTACGTGACCTCGCTCGCGCCGACGACGGCAGGAAACCCCTCCATTCCCTACGACCTCAACGTGTCCAAGGCGAACGTCGCCGAGGGCTTTAGCCTCTTCGCGCTCAACTGCGCCCCGTGTCACACCATCACCGGTGCGGGGGACGCCCTCGCCGACGGTGTCACGGCCCCGCCCTTGCACGGGGTCACAAAGACCATGGTCTGGGAGGCGATCCGGACAGGCCCTGGCAACATGCCGCGCTTTGGGCCGGGGACGATCTCGCCCGCGCAAGCGGTCGACATCGTCGGCTACGTCGTGAGGAACATCCAGCATCCTGCTAGTCCCGGTGGCCTTTCCCTCGGAGGGGTGGGACCGGTGGCGGAAGGGTTCGTCGGCCTGTTCGTAGGCGTCGGCCTCACGCTCCTAGCTGCGCTGTGGGTCGGTGATCGCAACGAGTCCGAAGAGGACGAGGATCCCGACGGCAACCCCGAAGGCGCCGAGGGTGGCGACGGCCATGGGGACGGGCACAACGGCATCGAACACGGGGAGCTGGCGCATGCCTGACAGTGTTGAAGGCCCCGCCGGGTCAGCCCAAGCTGGCGACCCGTCCCGACGGGTAAAGATCCCCGTCAGCTCGGCGCGTCCCGACGCGCCTCAGTTCCAGGTGGCGGCTAAGAACCCCCGTCGAGCCGAGATGGTGGCCGTCTCGGGCTTCTTGTTGGCGGCGGCTGGCTTTGCCGGCTTCGGCGCCTGTTATTGGCAGAACTACTCGAATTTCTGGCTCGCCATCACATTCTCCGTGGGCTTTGGGGGTCTCGGATTCGGGCTTGTTGTGTGGGGCAAATATCTGATGCCACAGGGGCCGTTCGAAGAAGCCCGTCACACCCTCGCCCCGACCCCGCCCGAGCGCGAGGTCTTTGTGGAGGACTTTGCCAGCCGCGGCAAGGTCGCAATCGAACGCCGCGGTCTGCTTGTAAAGACCCTCGGGTTGGCTTCGGGCGTCCTTGGGGTAGTTCTCGCCTTCCCGTTGCTTCGTTCCCTCGGGCCGCTGCCTAAGACCACCTTGCGCCAGACGCCGTGGCGAAAAGGCGCATATCTCGTTGACGTCACTGGTCGCAAGATCAAGCCGACAGACATCGAGGTCGGCGGCTTCATCACGGTCTTTCCTCCCGATGACGTCGGAGGTGCCTACTCGCAGACCATGTTGATTCACGTCAACGAGCAGCCCGGTTATCTGACGCCACCTCCGCAGTTCGCGAAGCAACGGGCGACGTGGGCGCCCCAAGGGTTCATCGCCTTCTCGAAGGTGTGCACGCACGCTGGCTGCCCGGTGGGCCTGTATCAAGAGCTCACCGAGAAGATGCTCTGCCCCTGCCACCAATCGCTCTTTGATGTGAGGGATGCCGCCATTCCCATCTTCGGACCGGCGCCGCGCCCGCTTCCTCAGCTACCCATCTACATCGACAGCGACGGCTACTTCCGCGCCCAGGACGGTTACAACGAGCCCGTGGGACCGGGTTACTGGGAGCGGGGCAATGGTTGACGCCCTTTTCAACTGGTTCGATGTCCGGCTCGGCATCTCGGGCTCGGGCCGCAAGATGGTCAACAAGATTTTCCCCGATCACTGGTCGTTCATGATCGGAGAGATCGCCCTCTACTCGTTCATAGTGCTATTGGGAACCGGCGTCTTTCTAACCTTGTACTTCGTTCCCTCCAGCAAGGAGGTCATCTACCATGGCTCCTACGGCCCGCTGCGCGGCCAGCCAGTTTCGGAAGCGTTCGCCTCGACGCTGAATTTGAGCTTCGCGGTACGAGGCGGCCTGCTCATGCGGCAGATGCACCACTGGGCGGCGAACATCTTCGTGGGCTCGATTGTGGTCCACATGCTGCGCGTCTTTTTCACCGGGGCATTCCGCAAGCCCCGCGAGCTCAACTGGATCATCGGCTCGACGATGCTCATCCTCGCCATCTTCAACGGCTTCCTTGGCTACTCGCTACCCGACGACCTTGTATCGGGGACGGGCATCCGCATCTCTTTTTCCATCGTGGAGTCGATCCCGCTCATCGGTAGCTACATGGCCTTTTTCCTCTTCGGCGGCAACTTCCCCGGCGATGCCATCATCCCGAGGTTTTTCATCCTCCATGTGCTCGTTCTCCCGGCGGTGATCGTCGGGCTCCTCTCCGCCCATCTCGGGATGCTCGTGCGCCAAAAGCACACCCAGTTCAAAGGGCGCGGCAAGACCGAGCGCAACGTGGTCGGGGCGCCGCTGTGGCCCAACTTCGCTGCGAAGTCGGGTGGTTTCATGCTTCTAACGGTGGCGACGACGGGCCTTTTGAGCGCCGTGTTCCAGATCAACCCGATCTGGCTCTACGGACCCTATGTGCCCTACAAAGTGAGCTACGCCGTACAGCCGGACTGGTACATGGGTTGGCTCGACGGGGCGTTGCGCATCATGCCCAGTTGGGAGATCACCGGTTTCGGGCACATGATCCCGAATGTCTTCTTTCCCGCCATCTTGTTACCCGGCATAACCTTCGGCGTCTTGCAGATGTGGCCGTTCATCGAGGCGAAGCTGACTCACGACAACGGCGACCATCAGCTGCTCGACCGTCCCCGAGACCGCCCGAAACGCACAGCCTTCGGCGCTGCCACCTTTGCGTTCTACTTCGTGCTGTTCGGGGCGAGCGCCACCGATGTGCTGGCGAACTACCTGTCGATCTCCCTGAACGTTGTGCTAACAGCGTTCCGCTATCTGGCGGTCCTCGTGCCCCTGATCGTTTACCCGGTCACCTACCAGATCTGCAAGGAACTGCAACGAGTGCCGAACGCAGGGCAGCGAAAGCGCGCCAACGTCATTCTGCGCTCGTCCGAGGGCGGCTACACGACCGTCCTGTCCGAGCCCCGACCCGGAGATGCCATCGTCCGCAACGAGCCGTTGCCGCTCGACGAGGACATCGAGCTGGTCCCGGTCATGGCAGGCGTCCTCGTCATGAGCGACGGCGGGTCGACGCCCGATGGCGAGGCAGCCCTTACGGGCGAGGCGGACGGCTCGAGATCGAGCATGGGTGATCCTGTTGGCAAAAGGGTGCCCCGGCGGGGCATTTTCCGGATTCCCCGCGACTACCGCTGAGAGCTTTCATCCTCCCGGTTCCAGAGGGCCTATTGGCGCCGAACGAGACTCGATGTGGGGGCTGTGGGGCTCTCGTGCCAGACATCAGCGGTCCCGTGCACGCCTACATGTCTTCGGCGCCCGGGTGCTGGGCAAGGTACACCTCCGTGCTCGCCGCCCGGGACTCATTCGCTGATCGGACCCGTGCACAGTGGGCCGTGGACTCCTATGCGGCCCAACATGTTGGCAACGACGATCCTCGCAATCGCCAGTCCGTCGCCGTACATCTCATGAGCCTTTGTGCCTCGCTCGAGCACGGTGTTCCAGGGTTGCGCTTACGTCGGCTTCTCGGCCAGTGGGCGGTGCGCCCGGGCACGTTCCCGCTCCTCGAGCCTCGCCCGCAGTGCTTCGAGGTAACAGTCGCTGAGGTGGCGCGCTCGGCCTTAGTCGGCCGACACGAAGTCATGAGGGCCTGGGCTAACGCCACATGGCAGGCTTGGTCGGGTCACCACGACGACGTGCGCCGGTGGCTAAATGGCACTTGGCAGTGTCCCTGAACTGCTCTCTTTGGCCTTGGGCCGCAGGCGCCTTAGCGACCTCGCCGGGCGGACCGTGAGCCTTCCAGATAACTGCCCTCGCGCTCTACAACACGCGACCGCGCCGTCGAAGCGAACCATTGCAACCTCGCGTGGGAACTTCGCCAGAGACGCCAACGAGGGACTGTGAGAGGCAAATGTAAAGATAAGTGCAGGTAAGAGGTGAAAATCTCACCGAACCGACCGAGCCGGTGGTGGGACTCGAACCCACGACCTGACGATTACAAGTCGCCTGCGCTTCCAGCTGCGCCACACCGGCATTGTTGTGAGCTTGGCACCGAGGCGAGTCGGTGACCAGCCTGGGTTCAGCTTCGGCCTAGGTCCGCACCTGTTCCCGCTCCTGTCTCACCAGGCGGGATGATGCGGACACTACCCGTGTTATCGGGCGTCATGATGCTACCTGTCGAGGTTTGCTCGGGCGGCAAGATGCGAACTGCGCCCGCCGGGCCAGCTTGGCGCGTCGGAGCTGAGCCGACCTCTTCGGGCGAAAGAATTCGAACCGCGCTGCTCTCGCCGACGAGCTCCGGGCGGGCGGCCGGCCCAGGGCCGACCGAGCCCCTGTGGCCCCCTCCGACGAGGAACTTGAAGGGAGTGCGGGCGACGCCGTGAGCGAGGTCCCGCAGCGAGCCGATGACGAAGGGATAAAGGACGAGGCTTATAAGGGCCCCGAGGAGGAGACCGCCGAGAGCGTCGCCCGGGTAGGCCATACCGGCGTAAACGACGGCGAAGGTGATCGCGGGCGCTACCAACGTCGTGAGGGCCGCCACGAGGTGGGCGCGGCTCAGCCAGAGACCTGCCACAAGGGCGCCCGCGACGACCGCGTGTTCGTTGGGGAAGCTGAACCCGGACGGTCGGGCGATCAGCACCGTTGCCTGGGATATTGCATCGAATGGGCGGGTTCGCCCCACTAGATGCACGACAGGGACCGAAACGCCATAGGCCAAGACGGTGCCGACGGCCGTCCAGACGAGGGCGGCTATCTGGTCGATGTCAGAGCCTCCGAAGCCGGTCATGCGAGCGCGCGCCAGGGCGACCAGCAGGAGGGCGATGAGTATCAAGAGCGCGTACGGTCGGGCAAGGAATGCCATCACGCCATGGGCCCACGCTGTTCGCGCGGCAAAACGGTTGACATCGAGATAGAAGCGTCTGTCCATCTGCTGGACTCCCGAGGCCACCTGGTGCTCGCCGGGATGGCGAGATGACCAAAGGGTATCCACAGAGTCGCATCAGCGGTAGCTGGTTCGATAAAGTAGTGCCCGGGCTTCCTCTGGGGGTCGCGTCTCGGCAACCCGTGATTCCGGCATGGAGTCTCTCGGGGGGCCCTTTGTCGCGGTCAATTGCAGGAATACCCCGTCTTTACGCGTACTGGGCAGCGTGACGACACCGCGATCGACAAGGAGAAGAAAAGACCGATGAGGATTCTCGTACTCGGTGGAGACGGCTACCTTGGCTGGCCGACCGCGCTGCATCTTTCGGCGCACAATCACGACGTCGGAGTCGTCGACAACTTCGCACGACGCGGCTATGACGACGAGATGGGCGTCAACAGCCTGGTGCCAATCCGGCAGTTGCAAAGACGGATCACGACCTGGAAAGAAGTTTCCGGCAATGTGATCCAGCCGTTCATCGGTGACCTGACCGACAGTGTCTTCGTCGAGCAGACGGTGCGGGGATTCGCCCCCGAGGCAATTGTCCACTTCGCCGAGCAGCGCTCAGCCCCTTATTCGATGATCGATCGTCGCCACGCGGTCTATACCCAAGTGAACAACGTCGTCGGCACCTTGAACCTGATTTACGCCATCGCCGAGATCGATCCGAGCATCCACCTCGTCAAGCTCGGCACGATGGGCGAGTACGGCACCCCGAACATCGACATTGAAGAGGGGTTCATCGAGATCACCCATAAGGGTCGCACCGACGTGCTGCCCTACCCGAAGCAGCCAGGTTCCTTCTACCACCTCTCCAAGGTTCACGACAGCCACAACATCCAGTTCGCCTGCCGAATCTGGGGCTTGCGCTCGACCGACTTGAACCAGGGGATCGTCTATGGGCAGGTGACCCCCGAGACGGCGATGCATCGCGACCTTCAGACGCGCTTCGACTACGACGGCGTCTTCGGCACCGTGCTCAACCGTTTCGCGGTTCAAGCCGCGGTCGGCTATCCGCTGACCGTCTACGGCAAGGGGGGACAGACGCGAGGCATGCTCGATATCCGCGACACGCTTGCCTGTGTCGAGCTGGCCTGCTTGAACCCAGCAGAGGCCGGCGAGTTCCGCGTGTTCAACCAGTTCACCGAGTCGTTCTCGGTCAACCAGCTTGCCGAGTGGACCGCCCAAGTCGCCGGCGGCGACGTCGTTATCGACAGCGTGCCGGACCCGCGGGTAGAGAAGGAAGAGCACTACTACCATGCCGTGGCGACCCAGCTGCCGGCGCTCGGGCTCAAGCCCCACTTGCTTGAGGACGCCACTATCGAAGTGTTGGTCGAGACTGCCAAGCGGCACAAGGACCGTGTCGAGTTCGACGCCATCCGTCCAACTGTCAGCTGGCGCTCGACCAAGAGCGAAGTCAGCGTTGCCAGAGGCGCCGCGGGGGAGTAGCCGGCTCGGAGGCTAAGGCCGGTCCCGGCTCGCCTCCGATGCGACGAACAGGCGAGAAGTCGGCTTTCAGATTGCAATGTGCTAGCGCGCTCCAGGGGTCCCCCCTGCGCACGCGTTAGCTTTTCGGCGATGACAGCAGGTTGGCGACGGGGAGTCCTCCCGTCCGGGCGTCGCTCGAGCGGACGCACTGCTGTCGTGGTGGCCATCGTCGTCGTGCTGGCGATCATCATCGGCGAGGTCGCAGCCGACGTGATCAACTCCGGCAGTGTCGCGGCACGCGTCGAGGCGCAGACATATGTCGCCGAGGTGATCCCTGTCATCGACCAGTCGACGACACTGGCATCGACGATGCATCTTGTGCGCGACGCCAACGCCTCTGTCGCAAGGACGAACCTCGAACAAGCGATGGGTGACCTGGTCGAGGGCACGTCGGCCAACTTGAACCAGTTGACAACCTTGGGTGTGCCGGCGCCCTCAGGGCGTTCGGGCGATCTGCTCGAGGCGACCCTCGCAGCCCGTGCCCGGGGCTCGCGGGACTTGGTGGGCGCCATCGCGCTCGCGATTAGGTCCTCTTCGACCCAAGAGGACCTAATCCATGCGGCCTCCGGCATCGTTCAAGCAGGCAAGGAATTGGTCGTGGCTGACGGCGACTACCGCCGTTTCGTGCTTTCCCTACCTCGTTCGAGCGGTCGCGGTCGTTTGCCCTTGTCAAGGTGGGTCCTCAACCCGGCATCGTGGGCCGAGTCGGCCGCCCGCTTGTTTGTGACCGCGTTGTCGGGCTCTGCTGGGCTTCGCGCCAGCGAGGACCTCGTAATCGTCGCGCTCAGCGTCGAGCCGCCGGTCGTGCGCATTAACGGACTACCGACGACGACGACCGTACCGGCGACAACCTCGAGCACGACGACATCTTCCACGACCACCACGACATTGCCAGGGGCGACGACCCTTCCGACGACAACATCAACCTCGACGACGACAACGTCCACTTCGACGACGACAACGTTGCAGCTTCCTCCTGCGGGCTCGACCTCGGTCCTGCCCCCCACAACGCGTGTCTCGGTCGTCTTGGTGATAGCGAATGTCGGCAACACAGGACTTTCGACCATCTGGGCGGCGGCCTCGATCGTGCCTGTCGCGTCGACCGACCGTAACGGCTCGGGCGGCCAGACCCATTCGATCGCCGTGCGCGTCGGTCGACTGGGCCCGGGGACGTCCCTCGTCGTGACACTGCCCGCGCTTGCGGTGTCCTCCGGCCGGTCGTACACGTTGTACGCATCGATCGGTAACGGCAGTCTCCCGACTGGCCCGGTGACGGCGCCGAGGGGCGCGGGACAGACGGATCAGGTGAGCATCAGGGTCGCATCGGGGTAATTGGTGCCGGCGCGGGGTCGCGCGGAGGCGTCTTGGCCGTGTCGGCTAGTGCATTCCAGGCGGCTTCCGCCCGTGCCGCGATCTCGCGCAACGGGGTCCCGGTGATCTCGGCGACGCGAGCGGCGTCGGCGTGATCGACTTTGACGCGCCCAGGGCTGATCCGCACCCGGACGCGGTAGCCCGCGACGTCAACTTCGGGCAACTGGCCCGGTGCCTCCGAGACTTCGACCGGACACAACCTCAACACGGTGGCGCCCATGTCGTGCTCCAGCGTAAAACGGAGACCCGAAACGAGGACGGGGTCGCAGAGGAGGCTCACGACGTGATGTGGTTTCCCCTCTCTCGAGAGCACGGGCGTGACCCAGGCGTCAATTGCCCCATAGTCGACGAGCGACTGGAGGGTGTCGGCGAGGCCCTCCACGGCGAGCTCGGCAAGGTTGGCTTCGAGCTGGATGAACGGTTGGCCTTGGCCCAGTGACGATGACCCGGCGAGCTCGGCCGGCAGACCGATCACGACCTGGGTGCAGTTAGGAGCTTCGTCGAGATCGCGAGCACCGGCGCCATAACCTGCTGACTCAATCGTCATAGGGGGCATGGGGCCGAAGGCCGACCCCCAGGCGGCGAGCATCGCCGCTCCGGTTGGGGTCGTCAGCTCGACGCCGGTGTCCCTGCCATGAGTGGGGATGCCCTCGAGCAGTTCCACTACGGCCGGACTGGGGTTGGGTACCAGTCCATGGGTAGTCCGGAC
>Ga0182030_10008466_pt1 | contig 21281 bp, 21 predicted proteins | sample 812S3MmetaG_FD_121299 | JGI IMG/M metagenome (GOLD analysis project Ga0182030, IMG submission 121299) | Permafrost microbial communities from Stordalen Mire, Sweden - 812S3M metaG (Illumina Assembly) | ecosystem: Environmental > Terrestrial > Soil > Wetlands > Permafrost | place: Sweden...
GTTGCGGATCGGGCAGACAAAGGATCGGGCGGAGGGCCATAGTCAAACTTTCCAAGCGGTCACATTTTGAAATAGGCGCGGCGACCGCCGCCGTCAAATGCGGTTTGCCAGAATCATTGATCCGTGTTCTATATTTGTTCATTCCTTTTTGCTTGAATCCTCTCATGATCGACCGCCAACTGCTCGAAATCTTCGCCACCCCGGTCACCGCGACAGCGCTTTTGGCGGGGGGGCTTGGCCTTTGCCTGCTGCTTCTGGCGGTTCTGCTGCTGCGCCGCCGCGGCAAATCGGTCAGCGAAGGGCAAATGGCGAGCTTGGCCCGGGCGCATAATGAAATGGCCGGGCGCATGCAGACCCTGGCCGAAATTCTGGGCGGGCGGCAGGCCGATTTCGCCCGCGCCGTGGCCGAAAAACTCGATTCTTCCTCCCACCGGGTCAATGAAAGGCTGGAGACGTCGTCGCGCGCCACGCTGGCAAACCTCGGCGCGCTCAATGAAAGGCTGGCGCTGATCGACGCCGCGCAGACGCGACTGGCCAGCCTGACCAAGGAAGTCGTCGGTCTCAAGGATATCCTCGCCAACAAGCAGGCGCGCGGCGCTTTTGGACAGGGCCGGATGGAGGCGATCATCCGCGACGCCCTGCCGGCCAACGCCTACAAGTTCCAGCATACGCTCTCGACGGGCGCCCGGCCCGATTGCGTGCTGCGCCTGCCCGGCGACGACAAGGTTCTCGCGGTGGACGCCAAGTTTCCGCTCGAAGCCTTTTCCGCTTTGAAAGAGGCGGGCGACGAGATGTCCAGAAAATCCGCGCAGGCGCGGGTGCGGGCTGATCTCGGGAAGCACATCAAGGATGTTTCCGAACGCTATCTGCTGCCCGGCGAGACGCAGGATGTCGCCATTCTCTTCGTGCCCTCGGAATCCTTGTTCGCCGATCTGCACGAATGTTTCGAGGACGTGATCCAGAAGGCGCATCGCGCCCGGGTGCTGATCGTCTCGCCCTCGCTTTTGATGATGGCGATCCAGGTGCTGCAGGCGCTGGTGCGCGACGCCCTCGTGCGCGACCAGGCCCATGTGATTCAGGCGGAGACGCGAAAACTCGTCGAGGATGTTTTCCGTCTCCGCCAGCGCGTGCTGAAGCTCGACGGCCATTTCCGACAGAGCCAGGAGGACGTCCAGGCGATCTTGACCTCATCGGAAAAGATCGCACGATTGGGAGAGCGGATCGAAAAGATCGATTTTGCGGGGCAGGGCGAAACGCCGGAGCTGTTTTCGGCGGCGCAATAGGTCTCACGGGCTTTGGCTTCGCATTCTCTCGACAATTGTTCGCCGTCAGGAAGCGGCGGGAAACGGACCTCGCTAACTTCGTGGGGAAAGACATTTTAAACGACAGCGAACGCGACGGCCTAATGAAACTCTAGCCGTTAGGCAACGTTGACTGAAAAACATGGGTGATGACAATAATCTCTAAAAACATAATAGCTGGGACTCCGACGCACAACTCTATCATATGCCCCATGTGAGCCTCGCAGTGAGAGTCCTGCCATCACCCAATTCTGTTGCGTAAGACGCTAATACGCGATCTTGCCCGCCAAAACCCAGCGGTCAAACACTTCGCTAGCTTCGTCCAAGGGCACGAAGCTTGAAAGAATCCTTCGCTCCGGCGTCGGGCGAAGAAATTCATCATACAGGAACGCGTCGTCGAAACCGGCCGCCGCCGCCTGGCGCCGATCACTGGCGAAATAGACGGCGTCCAGCCGGGCCCAATAGATTGCGGCCAGGCACATGGGACACGGCTCGCAACTCGAATAGATGACCGCGCCTCGCAGCCTGAAATCGCTCACAGCGGCGCAAGCGCGTCGAATGGCCACGACTTCGGCGTGAGCGGTTGGATCGTTCGACGACGTGACCTCATTCCAGCCTTCCGCGATCACCCGCCCGTCCCTGACGATGACCGCGCCGAAAGGCCCTCCACGGCCGCTGCTCTCATATTGACGCGACAGCCTCACCGCATGAAGAAGATGCGCCCGATGCTCGGCGTCGGATTGTCGGCCGGATCCGCTCACAAATCAGTCCTGCTCCGGAACGCCGCCGCCAGCGTGCCTTCGTCGAGATAATCCAGCTCGCCGCCCACAGGCACGCCATGCGCGAGACGCGTGCATTTGACACCGAGATGGGCGAGCACCTCGGTGATGTAATGCGCCGTGGTCTGGCCATCGACCGTGGCGTTCACCGCCAGAATGACTTCCTGAACGTCGCCTTCGGCGACGCGGCCGACCAGTTTGGAAATGTTGAGATCATCAGGCCCGATGCCGTCGAGCGGCGAGAGGGCGCCGCCAAGCACATGATATTGCGCCGACAGGACCCCGGCGCGCTCCAGCGCCCAGAGATCGCCGATCGTCTCGACCACCACGATTTTTTCGGGATCGCGGCGCGGATCGGAGCAGATGACGCAGGGGTCGCTGGTGTCGATATTGCCGCAGGTCGAGCAGGTGATGATCCTGTCCTTCGCCACGCGCATGGCCTCGGACAGCGGCCCCAAAAGCTCCTCGCGCTTGCGAATCAGATGCAGCGCCGCGCGCCGCGCCGAACGCGGCCCAAGCCCCGGCAAGCGGGCGAGCAATTGAATCAGCCGCTCGATTTCCGGTCCGACGATGCGTTCAGCCATTTAAGAAAATCCGACAACTGTGCACCGGACGGGCGCCAACCCTTCTCCCCTTGCGGGAGAAGGAATAACCACAACGCCGGAGCAACACCTAAAAAGGCAATTTCATGCCGGGCGGCAGCTGCAACCCTTCGGTGAGGCCCTTCATCTTTTCTTCCAGCAGGCTTTCCGCCTTCTTCCGCGCGTCGGTATGCGCGGCGACGATCAGGTCCTCGAGAATTTCCTTCTCGTCTTCCTTCATCAGCGTGGGGTCGATGGCGATGCCTTGCATCGCCCCCTTGGCGGTGAGCGTCACCTTGACCACGCCGCCACCGGCGAAGCCCTCGACCGTGACATTGTCGAGCTCGGCCTGCATCTCCGCCATCTTGGCCTGCATGGCGCCGGCCTTTTTCATCAAGCCCATGATATCCATTTAAAAATCCTCGTCCTCAGCCTCATCGCCATAGCCGAAATCATCGGCTTCCACCGGCGCCTTCACCAGCGGCGCCGCGGCTGCATCGGCCTCGCCGCCGCGCACCGCCACGATCACCGCGCCGGGAAATTGCTCAAGCGCGGCGCGCACGAGGGGATGCGCCTGCACCCCGACCTTGGGTTGCTTTTCCTTCGCTTCCGCCTGCTCGACGAGGCTCGGCGCGCCCTGGGCGGTGGACAGGGCGACCATCCAGCGTTGCCCCGTCCAATCCTGCAGCTTGCGCGCCAGATTAGCCGGCAGGCTGGCCGATCCGCCCGGCGCGAGCGAAAATTCGAGCCGGCCCTGTTCGAAACGCACGAGACGCACGTCGCGCTCCAGCGCGATCTTGGTCTGGATGTCACGCTGCGCCCCAGCGAGCGCCACCAGCGCGTCGAAGGATTGCAAGACGAGGCCTGGCGACGGGTCCGGCGAGGGCGCCGGCGAAGCCGCCACAGGCTGCGACGCGGCAAGGCGCGGCGCGCGCAGGGTGGCCGACCCTCCGGAGCCCCCGCGCGGTGCGGGGCCGCCGCCTCGATCGCCCTGAGAGGGACCTTCGCCCTGCGCGGGCTGCGATAAAAAACGCCTGACAGCCTCTTCCGGGGAGGGCAGGTCCGCGGCATAGGCGAGCCGCACCAGCACCATGTCGGCGGCGGCGAGCGGACGCGGGGAGTCGCGGACCTCCTGCACACCCTTGAGCAGAATCTGCCAGGCGCGGGACAGCGCCGACATTGACAGGGCCTGCGCATAGTCTCCGCCACGACGGCGTTCGACTTCCGTCGCCACGGCGTCCTGCAGGTCCGGCGCGACCTTGGTCCTGGTGACGAAATGCACGAACTCCGCCAGCTCCACCAGGATCTGGGCGGGATCGGCGCCGCTGTCGTACTGCTCCCTGAGATTGCCCAGCGCCGAGGCGATATCGCCTTTCATCACGGCTTCGAACAGGTCGATGATTCGGGAACGGTCGGCAAGGCCAAGCATCTGCCGCGTGTCGTGCGCCTGAATGGGAGCGCCGGCGCCATGCGCAATCGCCTGGTCGAGCAGCGACAGCGCGTCTCGCACCGAACCTTCCGACGCGCGGGCGATCAGGCTCAGGGCCTCCGTGTCGACTTCGACCTTTTCCTTGTCGCAGATGCCCTGGAGATGCCGGGTCATCTCCTCGGCCTCCACGCGGCGCAGGTCGAAGCGCAGGCAGCGCGAGCGCACGGTCACCGGCACCTTCTCGATCTCGGTGGTGGCGAACAGGAATTTGACGTGTTCGGGCGGCTCTTCCAGCGTTTTCAGCAAGCCGTTGAAGGCCGCCTTCGACAACATGTGCACTTCGTCGATGATATAGACCTTCGTCCGCGCCATCACCGGCCGGTAGCGGGCGCTTTCGATGATCTCGCGCACGTCCTCGATGCCGGTATGCGAGGCCGCGTCCATCTCGATCACATCGACATGGCGCGATTCCATGATCGCTTGGCAATGCGCGCCAATCTCCTCCATGTGGATGGTCGGACGGTCGATAGCCGGATGGCCGTCACGCGCGGGCACGGCATAATTGAAGGCGCGGGCGAGGATGCGGGCGGTCGTCGTCTTGCCGACGCCGCGCACGCCGGTCAGCATATAGGCCTGGTGGATGCGGCCGAGGTCGAAGGCGTTGGACAATGTCCGCACCATCGGCTGCTGGCCGATCAGGTCCTCGAAACGGGACGGGCGATATTTGCGGGCGAGCACCCTGTATGCTGGGTTGGCAGGCTCGACGAGCTTGGCCGGCGCGGCGCCGAAAAGCCCCCCGCCTTCCGGCGGGACATCATCAGGACCTTGCGCGGAATCGTCGATCATCGAGCCGCCGAAAAAGGGCGCCAGCGGACTTCTATACGGCCGCCAGCGGCTTGCTCCCACCGGAAGTGGGCGCGCAAAAGCTTGAAGTAGGAGGCTGGACGAAGACCCGCCCGATCTCGTTAGGGCTGCTTCCTTCCGGACCTGACCCGGTTGGCGAGTGGAACGTCCACCGCCAACCTCCCGCCGCCTATTTGGACCATCGAAACGGAATTCGCAAGGGGGAGAAAGAACTGCAGAAACCGCTTGACCTCCGGCCGATTTATATCCGTCGTTTGGAGAAGCCTGGGGTGATGAATAGCCGCGGCTGTTAAAACAAACTCCTTTTTCGGAGACCGCCATGGTTGCGCAATCCATGCCTTTCGTTCCGCCGGCGCCAAAAACCCATCGCGGATTCGTGCCCCTGTGGCGGCTTGTCACAACCACGGATGCTCTCAAAATCTGGCCGGACTTCGCATTCGAGATCGATTTCAATCGCCGGCGGGTTCTGGGAATCGATACATTTCTTTTGAACGATCCCGAGGACATTCGCCATGTGCTCACGGCCAACGCCGCGAACTGGCGGCGGCCGATCCTCATGAATCGCATCGCCCGGCCGCTCGGCGGCGAAGGCTTGTTTCTGGCCGAAGGCGCCGCATGGCGACGGCAGCGGCGCCTGCTGGCCCCAGCTTTTACACCCGGAGCCATCAACAGGCTGGTTCCGCATTTCCAGGCGGCCGGCGAGCATCTGACCCTCGGTCTGGAGGGCGCGGCCACGGCCAATCTCTCCCTAGCCTTCCAGGATGTAGCGCTTGAAGCCGTTTTGCGGTCGCTGTTCTCCATGCCGGAAAACGAAGCGCGCGTGAAATTGAGCGCCATGGGCCGCTCCTATATCGAGGGTCCCGGCCACGCCAACATCCTCGACATCATCGCCAGGAACGAAGGTGATTTCCCCTTTTTCACGCGCGGGCGCCGGCGTTTCCAGCAAAACTGGTTCTCGGCGATCGAGGCCGTCGTCGCGGCGCGCCGGGCGCAACATCCCTCTTCGGAGAGCCGGGATCTGCTGGACATGATGCTGTCGCTGCGCGATGGCGAAACCGGAGAGGGCCTGTCGGACGCCGAAATCCGCGACCAATGCGCGACCATGTTCTTCGCGGGATCGGAGACGACCGCGCGCATGATGTTCTGGGCCTGCTATCTGTTGACTCAAGACAGGAACGAACAGGCCCGAGTGCGCGCGGAGATTCTCGCCTTTCCGCCGGAGCGCGCGCAAACGCTCGACGATCTGCAGAACTGGCCGCGCCTGCGCAATGTCCTGTTGGAGGCGCTGCGGCTCTATCCGCCCATCGCCAATATTTTGCGCGAGGCGATCGGCGAGGACGAGGTCCACGGCGAAAAAATTCAACCGGGCGGACAGGTCTGGATCAGCCCCTGGGTGGTGCACCGGCATAAAAAATTCTGGGACCGGCCCACGGCTTTCATGCCCGACCGGTTCAAAGGCAGTGCCGCGCCGTGGATCCAGATGCCTGGCTTTATCCCTTTCGGGGCGGGACCGCGCATCTGCATCGGGGTGAATTTCGCTTTGGTCGAGGCGCAGATCGTGCTGGCGCACTTGCTGTCGCGCGTCGGACTCGGCCTCGCCTCTGGAAAACCCGTCATGCCAAGCGCCCGCGTGACGACAGCCCCATCCTATGAGCCGAAGTTTTCCCTGGAGAGGCTTTAGAGCCTTGCGCGGCCCAGCAGCGGCGGGCACAAAGGCGGACAACCGGAATGGCGCCATGTCCTTCGAACTGCACCCGCGCATAAAGGCCGACACGTTTTTTGTCGGCGATCTGCCTCTCTGCCGCGTTCTGCTGATGCGGGACGCCCGCTTCCCCTGGCTGTCGCTGGTTCCCCGCCGCGCGGGCCTGACCGAAATCCACGATCTCCCCGCGTCCGAGCGCGCAATCCTCATGGAAGAGGCGTCCGGCGCGGGCGAAAAGCTAAAAAAACTGACCGCGGCAAAAAAGATCAATATTGGCGCTCTCGGCAATATCGTGCCGCAACTGCATGTCCATGTCGTCGCGCGTTTTGAGGGCGATGAAGCCTGGCCCGGACCCGTCTGGGGATCCGCAGGTCAGCCCGAAGTCTATGCTCCGGAAAAGCTGAGAGGGCTGCTGGCCGGGTTAAGCCGAGCTCTCGACGTTTCCGGAGAGGAGCAAAACCGATGAGCGATCCCGCCGTCGGCTTCGCCGGCAACCGGCTCGACCGTCTCTCGTTGCTGCGCGACGACGCCGAAGCCTTGGCGCGGTTCGCCGCCGATCCTGCGGCGCGCGCGGTCGTCTTCGTGCAGGCCATGCCTGTGCTGCGGCTTGACGGCGCCAGCGCCCTGCATCCTCTGGCGCAGGCGAGGCAGTTTGGCGCGGCGCAGGCGGAAGTGCTGCTCGGCCGCGATGAAGCCGGTCCGATCTTCGCGCTGCTCCTGCCCGATGACGCGGCGAAGGCGGCGGAAACAGCCGGCGACTCTGGTTTCATTGATGAGCGACGGCTGGTCCTGCCGAATCATCCTGAACTCCTGATCCACGACTTGCGCGCCATCACCATGCGAAACCTGCTGGGCGAGGCGGAGCTTGGCGCGCTGGCGCAGGCCAAATCCATCCTGCACTGGCATTTTTCACACGGCTTCTGTCCGCGTTGCGGCGCGTCGACCGCGCTGGCGGCGGCGGGCTGGCGGCGCGACTGTCCAGCTTGCGGAACCAGGCATTTCCCACGCACCGATCCCGTGGTGATCATGTTGGTGACCGATGGCGAAAACTGTCTGCTCGGGCGGCAAAAGCAGTTTCCGGAAAACATGTATTCCTGCCTCGCGGGTTTTGTCGAAAGCGGCGAAACGCTGGAGGACGCGGTGCGTCGCGAGGTGATGGAGGAGGCGGGGATTTCCGTCGGCGCTGTGCGCTATGCGGCGTCACAGCCCTGGCCCTTTCCGGCGTCGCTGATGATCGGCTGCATCGGCGAGGCGCTTTCGCGCGATATCGTCATGGACAAGCTGGAGCTTGAGGATTGCCGTTGGTTCAGCCGCGCCGAGGCCCTGGCCATGCTGGACGACTCGCAGAAGGGCTTTCACGCGCCTGGGAAGATCGCGATAGCGCGGACGCTGCTGGAAATGTGGGTGGCCGAGGCTATCGCCTCGGACGACTAGAGCCTTTTCCGATCCGATTGAATTGGATCGGGGCTCTAGATTCCTGTTTTTACGCATTTTCTTCGCGCGAACCGGTATCCACTTCGCTGGAAAACGCTCTAGCCACCGGCGGATCACTCGACGGCGACGAAAGCCCGTTGCAAAGCGGCTTTAAGATCGTGGCGCCGGTAGGGCTTGCCCAGGACCTCCGCCTCGGCTGGTTGCTCCCCTTCCACCAGCGCCTGACTGTAGCCTGTCGCCAGCAAAACCGCGAGGCGTGGGTAAAGCCGGCGCAGCGTGCTCGCCAACCGCAAACCGTTCATCGGGCCGGGCATCGACACGTCGGAAAAGACGCCGTCGATCAATTCCCCGCTCTCAAGCACCGCCAGGGCCTCGGTCGCGTTTGATGCGGATTTGGTCGCATAGCCCAATTCTTCAAGCATTGACGCGGTGAAATTGCCGAGATCAAGGTTGTCCTCGACCACGAGCACAGTCCGGGTAATGTGATGGATGGATTGTGTCGCCAAGTTTTCCTCCCGCTTTGCTTCTTTGATAAGGGTTTCCGCCGTTGGGCGCAGAAGATGGAGCAGGACGACCGTTCCCCTGCCCGGAACGCTCTCGATGGCGACCTCGCCGCCGGATTGCTTGGCGAACCCATAGACCTGGGCAAGGCCGAGCCCCGTTCCCTTGCCTTGCATCTTTGTCGTGAAAAACGGCTCGAACACCCGGGCCAGAACGGCAGGAGACATGCCCGACCCGGAATCCTCGACCGCAAGGCACACGTAATCGCCCGCCGGGCGCTCGAATGCCGCCGCCAGCGACACGTTGTAAGTCCGCAAGATCAGTGCGCCGCCATCCGGCAACATGGCGTCACGCGCGTTGACCGCGAGATTAAGGATTGCGATGTCGAGCTGGTTCGGGTCCGCGATCACTGGCCAGAGATCCGAGGCGAAATCGGTTTGCAAATTGATGCTCGCGCCGAGCGTGGCGGTCAGCAATTCGCAGACTTTTTCAACACGCAGATTGAGGTCGAACACCTCCGGCCGCAACGCCTGCTTGCGGGCGAATGTCAGGAGGCGACTGATGAGCGCCGCCGCGCTTTCAACCGCGAAATCCATCTTGTCGAGCACGGGCTCGCGAATTGCGTCGGAAAGCCCGGGACGACGCAAAAGCCCGACCCCGGTCATGAACACTTGCAGCAGATTATTGAAGTCGTGAGCTATGCCGCCGGTAATCTGACCGATGGCCTGCATTTTCTCGCCTTGCCGCAATGTCTCCTCGGCGCGCCGCCGCTCTTCAACCTCCCGTATCAAAGCCGCCGTGCGCTCTTCGACGAGCCTCTCCAGCGTCGCCTCACTTGTGGCCAGGAGCTCGTTATCGTGGCTGAGGATCTTGTTGGCCAATTCGCTGGCCACAAGGTCCGTTTGTCCCTCGCTGGTTTCCTTGCGTGAGAGGGCCAGCGCAACGATGGTTTCCAGCAGGTCGGAGCGCCCGAGGCTCGTTTCCTCGCGTGCCGACGCAAGCAGCCTCTCCATCGCGGCTTCGCTCGTGACGAGCAAGTCATTCGCGAGGCTCAAGGTCTTGTTGGCCAGTTCGCTCGCTTCGAGGTCGGTCTGGCCTTCGCTGGTTTCTTTCCGCGACAGGGCGAGCGCGACGATGCTGGCCAGCAGGTCGGAGCGGCCAATTTTGGTTTCTGCCCGCGAAGACTTCAGCGCCGCGCGCCCTTTGGTGATTTTTTTGTTGCTTGCGACGGCCGCCTGATTGGATTCCGCGTGGCTCGCCCGCATGTCCTCCAGATTATGGGTGTTGACGGCATGAAGTTGGCTGGCCTTCGCGACGGCTTCGCGCAGCGTGGCGTTTTCTTCACTCACCGCCGCCAACCTCAGGCGTAACTGATCGACATCGTCCAACGACGACGCCATCGCCGACGCCGTTGGAAAAGCGCCGTGTTTCGCAAGTTTCATCGTTCAGCACTCTTGTGATGAGGAGATAAACGGAGTTTTTTTTCGAAAAACATGCGGCTGATCGTGTTGTTAACCAAAAGCCCCTTTTCGAATCCAGCACCCTCGCACAATCTGTGCGCGAAGTTAACAGCTTGTTAACTTTTCAGATATTTTAATAAACTTTTAACTATTTGGTCACGATTGCTTTCCGTGCGTAAATTCTTGTTTTTATTTCGCGCAAATCGAAAACGCGTGTGTAATGCCTCACTCGAACACTCTGGCGGCAAAAAGCCCCCGCAAGGAATTGCCCAAAGAAAATCCGCCGCGCAGATCGTCCAGTTCGAGGACCGTCTCTTTCGCCCTTCCCTGCCCAAGGAGATCGGCGCGCAAAACGCCCGGCAGCAGGCCGCTCGATACAGGCGGCGTCAGCAAAAGCCCCTCGCGTAAAACAAAAACATTGGTGCGCGCGCCTTCGCAGACCTCGTCGCGCTCGTTGAGAAAGATCACTTCATCGGCTCCCGCCCGCGCGAGCGCGTCCTCGTAAAGCGCGCGCCGGGTTGTCTTGTGACGCAACAGGGGATCGCGCGAATCGAAGCGGGTCTCGGCCAAGGCGACGCGCCAGATTTTGCTTTCAGGCTCCCGCTCGAAAGGCGCAGCGCTCGCGACGATTTCGCCATTGGACTGCAGCACCAGGCGCACCCGCAACGGCTCAATTTTGGCGGCCGCGCAGGCCTCTTCCAAAGCCCGGTCAAAATCCGCCGCGGCAAAGGCGAAGCTGAACGCCGCGGCCGAGGCCTTCATGCGCGAGAGATGGCCCTCGCGCAGAAAATAGCCGTCCTTGCGCGTCCATAGCAAAGTTTCGATCAGGCCGAGATCCTTCACGCCGTCAGGAAGCGCGCCTTCAGCAAACATTCGTCATATTCCTCCCGAGCGCTGGAATCCGCGACAATGGCTGAGCCAACCGGACAGACCAGACCGCCCCGCCCGTCGAGCGTCAAGGTTCTGATCGCGACATTGAAGCTCATGTCGCCAAATCCCTGCGCTCCAAATCCCTGCGCTGGCGCGATATGCCCGATCGCCCCGCAGTAAATTCCGCGCGATTGCGTTTCCTGCTCGGCGATGATCTCCATCGCGCGAATCTTTGGCGCGCCCGTCACCGAGCCGCAGGGAAACAGACCGGCGAAAATCTCGGCCAAAGTGGGGTCATCGCGCAAACGCGCTTCGACCCCGGAGGTCATCTGGTGCAGGGTCGGAAATGTCTCGACCGAATAGAGATCGGTGACGACGACCGAGCCGACGTCCGACAGGCGGCTCAGGTCGTTGCGCAGGAGATCGACGATCATCAGGTTTTCGGCGCGGTTTTTCCCGTCCCGCGCCAGAGCCTGCGCCAGGCTCCGGTCGAGCGCCTCCGTCGGGCCGCGCGGCGCCGTCCCCTTCATTGGCCGCGTGAAGATGCGGCGTCCCCGTGTCCAGAAAAACCTTTCCGGCGACAGCGACAGAATCGTTTCCCCGCCCAGCGCCACGACGCCGCCCAATGACGCCGGCTGGCGGCCGCGCAAATCCTGGTAAAGGTCGAGCGGGGTTCCGGTGTGGCGGCCAAGCAGCGGAAAAGTCAGGTTGATCTGATAGACATCGCCGGAAAGAATATAATCGCGACAGGCGCGAAAGCGCGGCTCGTAATCCGCAAAAGCCCAGGCGCGCCGCAGTTCCGTCACTTTAGCAGGCCCGGCTTCGGCAAAGGCAAAGCTTTCCGGCGGCTCAAAAACGCCAAATTGCAGCAGCGGCTTTTCGTTCCTGATCAGGAGTTTTCTCAGCCGAGGCTCGAAGGCGTAGCCGCATTCATAGGAAATCGCGCCGGCAAGGTGGAACCCGGCGTCGGAGGCCGCTTGCATCGCGGCAAGCGCCGGCGCCACCTCCTCAGCCGAATGCGCTTCGATCTTTTCACGCAGCCGCGTGAATAGCAGCGCGCCGCCAGCGTCGCGGTCCTCGATCAGGCAATAGGGCTGCAATTCCTGAGTTCTCGACTTTTCGCATTGAGCTGGCGAGATAGACGCCCGCGCCGCGTTTGTGTAGCAAGGTGCGCCTGGAGCAAAGGATTTTTTCGCCAAAGGATTTAAGGATGGCTCTCGTGCTATTTTCTGGCGGCCAGGATTCGACGACCTGTCTCGCCTGGGCGCTCGATCGTTACGAGCGCGTGGAGACGCTCGGCTTCGATTACGGCCAGCGCCACAGGATCGAACTCGGCCAGCGCAGCATCCTCCGCGACGCCCTGGCCGCGATGAAGCCGGAATGGGCGCGAAAACTCGGGCCGGACCATCTGCTCGACCTCTCTGTGCTCGGCTCGATCTCCGACACCGCGCTGACCAGCGACAAGGCGATCGAAATGGGCGCGAAAAACCTGCCCAACACCTTCGTTCCCGGCCGCAACCTGATCTTCCTCGCCTTCGCGGCGGCGTTCGCCTACCGCCGGGGGCTGACCCGCATTGTCGGGGGCATGTGCGAGACCGACTTTTCCGGCTATCCCGACTGTCGCGACGACGCGATCAAAGCCATGCAGGTCGCGCTGAACATTGGGATGGAAAGCCGCTTCGTGCTGGAGACGCCGTTGATGTGGATCGACAAGGCGCAGAGCTGGGCGCTGGCGGAAAGCCTTGGCGGCGGAGCGCTGGTCGAGGCGATCGTCGAGCTTAGCCACACCTGCTATCTTGGCGGACGCGGCGCCCGCCACGATTGGGGCTATGGCTGCGGCGCATGCCCCGCGTGCAGCTTGCGCGCGCAGGGTTATGAGAACTGGCGCAAGGCAAAAGAAGCGCGATAGATTCAATTTTACCTTTTGTCTTCGCGATAATTTCGAACCTCGCGGGCAAGTTGTATTTACCGATTTCCGAAACCTGGAGACGAAAATGCAATCCCCAGACGAAAGCAACAGCCTTTCTTCCCCCGCGCTGGCCGGCAATCTGCTCGCGACCCTGGCCAAAATGGTCTTTGCGGGATTCGTCGACAGGTTTTTCGCCTTTACCAAGGCGCAGATGACGGCCTGGACCGATCCCCTGTCCGCCCTAACCGACCGGACCTCGCTGCTGTAAACAACGGCCTTCCCCATCGGCGCCAATAAAAAACAAACCAAATCCAGAACAAAAGCAATAATTCCAGTAAAATTTTCAGAAAGTCTTGGGACCTCGAACCTAGAGTGGAGCGCAAGTCCAGAAACTGGAGGCCGTCATGCAGAGCGCCATCCACACCACGATACGCCTGGGAATGCTCGCGCTACTTTCGACCGTCTTCAGCGCAATACTTGTCGCCCGATTTTGCTGCGCCTTGGCCGAGCGGCGGCCGGCGACAGCCAATCTCCTGGCCGCGAGGCGCCGAGCTTTCTGATTTTGCTTACAAGCCGCCCTGCACCATGGCGCCGCCAAATTTTTCGCGGAAGGCATGTGCGGGATAGGCTCCAAGTATGGTCACCGTCTCCGAGAAGAATTGCAATTCTTCGAGGGCCCGGGTGAGATTGGGATCTTCAGGATGCCCCTCCACATCGACCAGGAATTGCGTCGCGGCGAATTCGCCCCCGACCATGTAGCTTTCGAGCTTGGTCATGTTGACGCCATTGGTGGCGAAGCCGCCGAGCGCCTTGTAGAGCGCGGAAGGCACGTTTTTTACGCGGAAGACGAAAGTCGTGAGCATGGGGCCGGCCACTTGCCTTCCCGCCGCCGGTTCGCGCGACAGAATGACGAAGCGCGTGGTGTTGTGGTCCTCGTCCTCGACAAAGCGGGCGAGCACGTCGAGGCCGTAGATTTCCGCGGCAAGCTCTGGCGCCAGCGAGGCGCGGCTCTTGTCGCCCCATTCCGCCACTTCGCGCGCTGAACCCGCGGTATCGCCCGTCGTCACCGCCTTCAGCCCAAATTGCTTGATGATCTTCCGGCATTGGCCGAGCGCATGGACGTGGCTGTAGACGCTGCGCAGATCCGCGATGGCGGCTCCCTTGACCCCCAGCAGGTGAAAATGGATCGGCAGAAAATATTCGCCGATGATGTGCAGGCCGGAATCGGGCAGGAAATGATGGATGTCGGCGACACGGCCGGCCAGCGAATTCTCGATGGGGATCATGCCGAGGTCGGCGCGTCCCTCGGTAATCGCCGAGAAGGCATCCTCGAAACTGGCGCAGGGCAAGGTCTCCCAGCCGGGATAGACATCAGAGCAGGCGATGTGCGAATTGGCGCCGGGTTCGCCCTGATAGGCGATGATCTTGCTCATTATGCTGTCTGTCCCATCAGTATCTTGCGCGCGCGCTCGAGGTCGTGCGGCGTGTCGACGCCGAGCGGCACATGGTCGACGATTTCGACATCGATCCGCATTCCCGCTTCGAGCGCCCGCAATTGTTCGAGTTTCTCGCGTTTTTCAAGCGGCGACGGCGGCAGGGCGACAAAGCGCTGTAAAGCAGCACGGCGATAGGCGTAAAGACCGATATGATGGAAAAGCGCGCCCTCGCCCCAGGGCGCGGCAGCGCGGGTGAAATAGAGCGCGCGCAGGCGGTTCGCGCTGAGGGGCGATCCCACCGCCTTGACGACATTGGGATCGGTTTTCTCTTCCTCGCGGCGAATGACGGCGGCGAGCGTGGCGATGTCGACGGCTTCATCCTCCAGCGGGGCGAGCGATGCCCGCACGCTGGCTGGATCGATGGTCGGCAGATCCCCTTGCAGATTGACGATCACCTCGAAGCGCCCGTTCGGATCGTAGTCTCGCAGGGCGGCGAAGATGCGGTCGGAGCCCGAGGGCAGCTCGGGATCGGTCAAAAGCGCGTCACCACCCGCGGCGCGGATGGCGTCGGCGATATCGGCGCCGTCGGCGGCGACGAGCACCGGGCCGATCTCGGCCTCGATGGCGCGCCGCCAGACCTGGACGATCATCGGTTCGCCCAACAGGTCCGCCAGCGGCTTGCCCGGCAGCCGCGTCGAGGCCATGCGGGCGGGGATGACGACCAGGACATTGTGCGGGAAGACTTTTTGCGGGGACAGGTTTTTCGGCATGGGGCTGGCGGCGACCGGGACTCTGGCTGACATTTCGGCGTATTTTGGGCGGTTATACGTGTTGCCAAGCAGGGAGCAAAGCGTTTATCAGAGGCTGGAACAGAGCGTTTTCGAGCGAATTGGCCGCCAAGAAAACGCGCAAGAGCAATCTGGAGCCGCATACCCCCATGGTATCGCGGCTCTTGCGGAGGCTGGGGCATGAACTTTCTCGACTATCGCTATTTTGGCGCGCTGTTCGGCGCAATTCTTTTCGCGCTGTTCCTTGGCGTCTTCAGCAATGCGCTGGTCAGCTCGGAAAAGCCGACGGTCGCCGGTTACGACCTGCCGGCCGCCGAGGCTCCGAAAGCCGCGGTCGCGACCGCGGCGCCCGCCGTTCCCGTCGCGGACCTGCTCGCCAAGGCCGACCCTGCCAAGGGCCAGGCGGGCACGAAGGTCTGCGCGACCTGCCACAGCTTTGACAAGGGCGCCCCGGCCAAGGTCGGCCCGAATCTCTACGGCGTCGTCGGCCGCGCCAAGGGTAGCGTCGCCGGCTTCGCCTATTCCGACGCGATGAAGGCCAAGGGCGGCGCCTGGACGTTCGATGACATCAACAGCTTCATCACCAGCCCGAAGACTTTCGTTCCCGGCACCAAGATGGCCTTTGGCGGCGAACCCGACGCCGGCAAGCGCGCGGATATCATCGCCTATCTCCGCACGCTCTCCGACAGTCCGGTTGCGCTGCCCACCGCCGCCGCGAAATAAGGCGGCCGGTTTAGAAGTGCAGCCGGGAGCATGCTCCCGGCTATCGGCTCGCGCGACGGCTCACCAAGGCCGGGATTCTTGCGGGTATCCTTGCCAATCCCGGAAAAAGCCTCCGCCTCGGCGGACCGCCGCGCTTCCGTCGGGGAGCCGCGAAGCTTGTAATCCGTGGCCACGAACAAAAATTTCGCCAGCCGACGTTCGATCGACGGCCAATCGAAGCGTTCCGCAAAAACATCCTGCGCCTTGGCGGCCATGCGGGCCGCGAATTCCGGATCGCTCTTGAGGCGAAGGGCGCCCTCGACAAATTGCGCCGGCGTTTCGGCCAGCCAGACGCTGACCCGGTGAGTGAGGCCCAGCCCCTCGGCGCCGACGGCCGTCGTCAGGACCGGCAGGCCCCTCGCCATGGCGTCGATGACCTTGAGCTTGGTGCCGCCGCCATAGCGCAGAGGCGCGATCAGCATGTCGTATTCGCTCAGGGCTTCGGCGAGGTCATCGACGAAACCGCGAAACCGCAGCGCCGGGGAAGCGACGGGCTCCGTCAGGCCAAAGCGACCGACAACGTCGACCTTGGCCTCCGGCGCGACGCGCAGGAGTTCCGGCAGAATTTCGCCTTGCAAAAAGCGCAGGGCGTCGGCATTGGGTTCATAGGCCAGGTTCGCAAGGAAAAGCAGCCGCATATCGCCGCCAGGCCGAGCCTCGGGACGCGGTCCGAGCGGCAGCGCCGCGCCATTCGGCACGATGATGGCGTTCTTGCAATGGTTGGCCAGGAGATAATCTTTGTCTTCGGGCGAGCAAACGACTGTCGCCAAGTGCTTGCGGGTCCATACGACCTCGATCCATCGATAGAATGCGTAGCGATAGGCAAGCTTCAATCGCAACCAGAAACCGCGCGCCAGCTTCATCTGGCCGCGAATCTTCAAATGTTCGAGATCGTCGAGGTCGATGACGGTTTTTTCAGGATGAGCCGCGCAGAGCCGCGCAATATGCGGACGCTCCGCCCAGATCAGGTCGAATTGCGCGGGATTGGCGCGCGCGCAGGCGTCGACATAGGGCATGTATCGGAGGATTTTCGACCACGACGGGATCCCGCCCGCCGCGATGGCTGTCTTCAGGGCGCAACTCATCCTGTTCCGCAAGCCGGACGGCCCGGCGTCCTCGATCCAGAACACCTGTTCGAAGTCCTGCTCGATCCCCTGGACATCGGCCTCATCTTGCGGACGCGGCGCGATCAGGGTGACGTCCGCGACCTTCCGACAGGCGGAAGTCAAGCCGCGCAGGCGCACACGCTGGCCGCAATCAATCGGCGCAGGGACGATATCCGTCACAAAAAGCAGTTTCAGTCGCGCCATAGAGCTTGCCTCAAGCGAATGGTAGTAAACGCTTTCCTAACGGCATTATTTCGTCAATCGCCGTGGCGACGTCAACGCAACAACTCAGGCACAGCCAAGTTTCAGAATTAATGATTTATTTACGATGCGTAAAAGGGTTAATGATCATTAAGCATAAGCAGCCGGCTACAGAAAAGACCTTCCGGGACACGTTCTATTTCAGGACTCAGACGGCGACACTATGCTTGGCCGCGCGCGCCGGTAGATAGGCGTCGAAGGCGGCCGCGACGAGGCGCATGAAGGGGCGGCCGGCTTCGGTGATCGTCACCTGCCGCCCCTGCGCTATCGCAACACCCTCCCGGATCAGTTGCGACAAATCCTGCTTCGCGGCGTCGAACGCCGCGACATCCCCCAGCATGTCCTGAGCGATCGCGCCGTAATCGACACCGAAATCGCACATCAGCCGTTCAATGACCTGCGCACGCGCCTCGTCTTCCCGGGTGAAGGCGACGCCCTTGACCGTAGCGAGACGCCCGCTCTCGATAGCCCGCCGCCAAGAGCCGACGTCGGGCGCGTTCTGGACATAGCCCTGCGGCAGCTTTCCGATCGACGACGCGCCGAACGGCAACAGAGCCTCGGCCTGATCGGTGGTGTAGCCCTGGAAATTGCGGCGCAGCTTTCCCGCCTTGTCGGCAACCGCCAGGGGATCGCCAGGCAGTGCGAAATGATCGAGACCGATAGCGCAAAACCCTTGATCCACAAGTGTCTTTCGAGCGATGGCCGCCTGGCCCAAGCGTTCGGCGGCGCCTGGAAGCGCCGTGGAATCGATCAGGCTCTGCCGCTTGGCGAACCAGGGCGCATGGGCGTAGCCGAACAGCGCGAGCCGGCTCGGCTGCAGGGACGCCGCGAGACCCGCCGTGTTGATGACGTCGGCTTCGGTCTGATAAGGCAGGCCATACATCAGGTCGAGGTTGATCGCCTTGAACCCGCGCCCACGCAGCAGCTCGACGGCGCGTGCGACGGTTTCGAAAGGCTGGATGCGGCCGATGGCCTGCTGCACATGCGGATTGAAATCCTGCACGCCCAGGCTGACCCGGGTAAACCCGCAGGCCCCCAAGGCGTCCACCAGTTCCGCCTGGACATAACGGGGATCGAGTTCGATCGAAATTTCCGCATCGGGCGCGAAGGCGAAGCGGCTGCGCAGCGCATCCATCAGGCCGAGCAGGCGGGCGCCGCCCAGCATGGAGGGCGTGCCGCCGCCGAAATGGGCGTGGATCACTGTGCGCGCCGGCGTGCTGCGCGCGACGATGTCGATTTCGCGCAAAAGCGTTTCGGCATAGGCGTCGAGCGGTTCGTCCTTGAGCGTCGCGCGCGTATGGCAGCCGCAATAGGTGCAGAGCTCGCGACAATAGGGAACATGCAGATAGAGCGACAGCCGCGTCGCCACCGGCAAGGCGGCAAGCCAGCCCGCCGCAACCTCCGGCCCGACCGCGTCGGAAAAATGCGGCGCCGTGGGATAGCTGGTGTAACGCGGGACCGATTTCTCGGCGAGAACAAGGTTTGACGGAATGGCGCTCATGGACGTTTCTGCCATGTGGAACAAGCCGCAACTTTGACGCGGATCAAATAATTTCGCAATTGCCAAAAATGGTTTTGCTTCGTTCAAGCCTGAACCATTGCCAGAACCGGCTTTTTATCTCAAAACGTCTGTCTTCATATGGAAAGCGCGCCATGCCCCCTGCCGGAAAGCCCTCCGATCACCCGCCTGTCGCCTCAGGCCGGATCGGCGTGCTCCTTGTCAATCTCGGCACGCCCGAGGGCACCGACTATTGGTCGATGCGCCGATACCTTCGGGAATTTTTGTCCGACCGCCGCGTCATCGAGACCTCACGCGCGATCTGGCTGCCGATCCTGCATCTGATCATCCTGACCACCCGCCCTGGCCGCAAGGGCCGCGATTACGCGGCGATATGGAACGGAGAGCGCGACGAGGGACCGCTCAAGACCTACACGAGGTCGCAGTCGGAGAAGCTGGGCAGCAAGATCGCCGCCGAAGAAATCGGCAGCGAAAAGATCGTGGTCGACTGGGCCATGCGCTATGGCCAGCCCACCATCGCCTCGCGCATCGCCGCCCTGCAGGCGCAAGGCTGCAACCGGCTGCTGGTGCTGCCGCTCTATCCGCAATATTGCGCCGCCACCAGCGCCACCGTCGCCGATTGCGCCTTCGACGCGCTGAAGCAGCTGCGTTGGCAGCCGACCCTGCGGATTTCAGCGCCCTTCTATGACCGCCCCTCCTATATCGCCGCCCTGGCGAAAACCATGCGCGAAAAATTGGCGGAACTCGACTTCGAGCCGGAGCGGATTCTGGTCTCCTGGCACGGGATCCCCCAATCTTATTTCGACCAGGGAGACCCCTATTATTGCCATTGTGCCGTCACGACGCGGCTGCTCGGCGAGGCCACGGGGCTTGCTGACAGGATGCTGATGACCTTCCAGTCGCAATTCGGGCCAAGGGAATGGCTCAAGCCCTATACGCTGGAGACCGTGAAACGCTTGGCCGGTGAAGGCGTCAAGACGATCGCGGTGATCGCGCCCGGTTTTTTTGCCGATTGCCTGGAAACGCTGGAGGAGCTGGGCGTCGAGAATCGCGAATCCTTTATCGAGGCCGGCGGCGAAAACTTCGCGCTGATCCCCTGCCTCAACGATAGCGGGGAAGCCATCGACGTGCTCGCCGACCTCTGCCGGACGGAGCTTGGCGGATGGATCTGAGCGTCTGCTGCATCGTCCAGACCACAGTTGGCGGTGAGGCCGATGCGGAGGCGATCGCCCGGTCTTTGCTTGAAAAACGCCTCGCGGCCTGCGTGCAGATTTTTCCGGTCGCCAGCCATTACGTTTGGAAAGGCGCGATGGAGAAATCCGCGGAATGGACGCTGGCGATCAAGGCGCGGCAGCAAGATTTCGACGCCATAGCCCAAGCGATACGGGCGCTGCATTCATATGAACTGCCGGAAATCGTCGCCACGCCGATCGTCAGTGGCGACCCCGCCTATATCAGGTGGATCGGCGAGCAGACCTCGCGATAGCCTTGTCGCTCACTCCGCCATGGATTCCGCCAGCAGCTTCTTCTCCCAGGCAAAGGCCTGCCTGACGATCTCCTCGAGATTGTCATGCGACGGCGTCCAGCCGAGCGTTTTGCGCGCGAGGTCGTTGGCGGCGACGATCGCCGCGGGATCGCCGGGGCGGCGGCCGGAAATCTTCACATTGAAATCGACCCCGGTGACGCGTTTCACGGTTTCGACGACTTCCAGCACCGAATACCCCCGCGCATAGCCGCAATTGCAGGTCAGATTCGCCCCTCCCGCGCGCAAATAGTTCAGGGCGTCCATATGGGCGCGGGCGAGATCGGTGACCTGGATGTAGTCGCGCAGGCAGGAGCCGTCGGGCGTCGGGTAATCCACGCCAAAGACTTCCATGCCCGGCCGCACGCCAAGCGCAGCTTGCACGGCGACCTTGATCAGATGGGTGGCGTTGGGGAAGGACTGGCCGGTCCGTCCCAGCGGATCGGCGCCGGCGACATTGAAATAGCGCAGCACCACATATCGCAAGTCATGGGCGTACGCGGTATCCTCCAGCATCCATTCGACCATCAGCTTGGAGCGGCCGTAGGGAGACACCGGCTTCAGCCGCTCGTCCTCGGAAACCGGATTGTTTTCGACGTCGCCATAGACCGCCGCCGTCGAAGAGAAGATGAAGCGCCCGACCTTGTTCGCCACGGCGCAGGCTAGCAGGCTTCGCGCGGAGGCCGTGTTGTTGAGGTAATAGCCCAGGGGATCGGAGACTGAATCAGGGACGACGATCTTCGCGGCGAAATGGATAATCGCCTCTATGCCGCGCGACGCCAGCAGCGCGTTCACCAGGGCCTCGTCGCCGAAATCTCCCACGACCAGTTCGACCCCGGCGGGAACGGACGCGCGACGTCCCGTCGAGAGATTGTCGAGAACGACGACCTTTTCGCCGGCCTCCAGCAACTCCAGGACCAGGTGCGAGCCGATGTAGCCGGCGCCGCCGGTAACGAGAATGGTCATGACTCTTTCTCCTGTGGCGCCTGAGCGCCGCGAAAGGCGACGTTTCTAGAGCACATAAACGGCTTTGGCGAGTTGGCGCGAGTCATGATGA
>Ga0182030_10008467_pt1 | contig 21279 bp, 11 predicted proteins | sample 812S3MmetaG_FD_121299 | JGI IMG/M metagenome (GOLD analysis project Ga0182030, IMG submission 121299) | Permafrost microbial communities from Stordalen Mire, Sweden - 812S3M metaG (Illumina Assembly) | ecosystem: Environmental > Terrestrial > Soil > Wetlands > Permafrost | place: Sweden...
CCACCGTCGGCACCATGACCGAGATCAACGATCATCTGAAGCTGCTGTATGCGCGCGCCGCGCACCTGCACTGTCGCCGCTGCGGCCGGCCGGTGCGGCGCGACAGCGCGCAGAGCATCGCCGACGCGCTGCCCGCCGCCACCGCCGCTGGTCTCTCCGAGCCGCTGCTGCTGGTGTGTTTCCCGGTGCCGCTGCCGCCGAAGATGAAGCTCGCCGCGCTGCGCGCGGAACTCGAGAAGCTCGGCTATGTACGCATCCACCAGGAAACGCCGCAGCTGTTGACGGTGATCCAGGATCGCCTGCGCCTCGACCCTGCGGATCGCAGCCGGCTGGTCGAGGCGCTGGAGGCGGCCTTGCGTGCAGGTCACGGCCGGGTCAGCGTGCACCTGATCGATGCGGCGGCCCAGGAGCGGCGCGTGCTGCGCTACTCCAGCGACCTGCACTGCGCCGAGTGCGACCTGCACTACCAGGACGCGAGCCAGGGCCTGTTCTCGTTCAATTCCCCGATCGGCGCCTGCGACACCTGCCGCGGCTTCGGCCGCGTGATCGGCATCGACTACGGCCTGGTGGTGCCGGACGACAGCAAGTCGCTCGCCGACGGTGCGGTGCGTCCATGGCGAACGCCATCCTACAAGGAGTGCCAGGACGACCTGCTGCGCTTCGCCAAGAAGCGCGGCATCCCCACCACCGTGCCATGGCGCGAACTGTCGCAGCAGGATCGCCAATGGGTGATCGATGGCGAGGGCCCGTGGGACAAGAAAGTCTGGTACGGCGCACGCCGCTTCTTCGCCTGGCTGGAGACCCGTGCCTACAAGATGCATGTGCGGGTGCTGCTATCCAGGTATCGCAGCTACACGCCGTGCAGCGCCTGCCAGGGCGCGCGCCTGAAGCCGGATGCGCTGCTGTGGCGGCTGGGCACGCGCGCCATCGACGGCGGCGGCGAAAGCGGCGGCAGCGCCGCGCTACCGGGGCTGGCCATCGACCAGGTGATGCAGCTGTCGATCGAGCGCTGCCGCGCATTCTTCGAGCAGCTGTCGCTGCCCGCGCCGCTCGATCAGGCCGCCGACCTGCTGCTCGGCGAGCTGCGCACGCGGCTGGCGTTCCTGTGCGACGTCGGCCTGGATTACCTGACGCTCGATCGCCAGTCGCGCACGCTGTCGGGCGGGGAAGTCCAGCGCATCAACCTCACCACCGCGCTCGGCACCTCGCTGGTCAACACGCTGTTCGTGCTCGATGAGCCGTCGATCGGCCTGCATCCGCGCGATATGCGGCGCGTGATCGGCGTGATGCAACGGCTGCGCGACGCCGGCAATACGCTGCTGGTGGTCGAGCACGACCCGCAGATCATGATCGAGGCCGATCGCATCGTCGATATGGGTCCGGGCGCCGGCGAGCACGGCGGCCGGATTGTCTGCTACGGCACGCCGGCCGAGGTCATGGCACACCCCCACTCGGCCACCGGCGCCTGGCTTGCGGGCCGGCGCAGCCTGCCAGCGCTGCGCGCCAGTGACGCCGCTGCCAGCCCCGCCGCGGCAGGGGCGATCCGCCTGTTCGGCGCGTCGGAGCACAATCTCCGGCACATCGACATCGAACTGCCGCTGCATCGGCTGGTATGCCTGACCGGGGTCTCCGGATCCGGCAAGTCCACGCTGGTGCAGGACGTGCTCTACCCGGCGCTGCAAAAAGCCCATGGCGCGCCGAGCGAGGCGCCAGGCCGATTCGATCGACTCGAGGGCGCCGAGTTGATCGAGGCGGCAGTGCTGATCGACCAGACGCCGATCGGACGCACCACGCGTTCCAATCCCGCCAGCTACGTCGGCGCCTTCGATGAGATCCGCGCGCGCTTCGCCGCCGAGCCGGAGGCGAAACTGCGCCGCTATACCGCCGGTACCTTCAGCTTCAATTCCGGCAACGGCCGCTGCCCGAGCTGCGGCGGTAACGGCTTCGAGCACGTCGAGATGCAGTTCCTGTCGGACGTCTACCTGCGCTGCGGCGACTGCGACGGCAGCCGCTATCGCGCCGACACCCTGCAGATCCGCATCCAGGGCGCCGACGGCCGCCGCTGCCATATCGCCGAGGTGCTGGCGATGACCGCGACCGAGGCGCTGGCCTTCTTCGCCGATCGCCCGGCGGTGTGTGCCCGCCTGCAGCCGCTGGTCGACGTCGGACTGGACTACGTGCGGCTCGGACAACCGGTGCCGACGCTCTCGGGCGGCGAGGCGCAGCGCCTCAAGCTGGCCGGGCACCTGGCCGCTGCGGCACAGCCGCGCACCCGGGCGCGCACTCGCACGAGCAGCGGCGGTCGCGCCGGCAGCGGCGACGGCGAGCGCGGCAAGCTGCTGATCTTCGATGAACCGACCACCGGACTGCATTTCGAGGACATCGCGCGACTGGTACAGGCCTTCGGCCTGCTGCTCAAGGCCGGCCATTCGCTGCTGGTCATCGAACACAACCTGGACGTGATCCGCGCCGCCGACTGGGTCATTGACCTCGGGCCCGAGGGCGGCGAGCGCGGCGGCGAGCTGGTGGCAGCGGCCACGCCGGCGGAGCTTGCGCACGAGCCGCGCTCGCACACCGGACGGGCGCTGGCGCAATACGCGGCGGCCAGCGGCGCCGCGGCACTGCAGTCGGCAGCAGTAACCGCCTATGCGCGCGCCAGCCGCGGCAGCGCTGCCGGCAGCGCGCTCCAGGTCGCGGATAGCAGCGCCGCGCAATCGATTGAACGCAATAGCGTCGTCGTGGTCGCGGATCGGGACGCCGCGCAGTCTGTTGCGCACAACAGCGTGGTTGTACGCGGCGCCCGCGAGCACAACCTGAAGAACGTTGACGTCGACATCCCACGCGACCGCTTCACCGTGATCACCGGTGTGTCGGGCTCGGGCAAGTCCACGCTCGCCTTCGACATCCTGTTCAACGAGGGGCAGCGACGCTACCTCGAATCCCTCAACGCCTACGCGCGCCAGTTCGTGCAGCCCGCGGCGCGGCCGGACCTCGATGCCATCTATGGCATTCCACCGACCGTTGCGATCGAGCAGCGCGCCAGCCGCGGCGGCCTCAAGAGCACCGTGGCTACGCTGACCGAGATCTATCACTTCCTGCGCCTGATCTACGTGCGGCTGGGCACGCAATACTGCCCCGACTGCAACGTCGCGATCGCGCCGCAGAGTGCCGAGTCGATCGTCGCGCTATTGCTGGACGAATACCGCGGCGAGACCATCCGGCTGCTCGCTCCGCTGATCGCGCATCGCAAGGGCCACTATCGCGAACTGGCCCGCTGGGCGGCGGCGCGCGGCGCGGCGCAGCTGCGGGTCGACGGAAAATTTGTCCCGACCGAACCATTTCCGAGCCTGAAGCGCTTCGTGGAGCACAGCATCGAGCTGCCGGTGGCCGAACTTACGTGCGCTCCGCGCCAGCAGGGAGAGCTGCGTGCCGCGGTGGACAGCGCACTGGAGCTGGGCAAGGGCGTCGCGCACGCGCTCACGGCGGCGGGCAAGACCCGGATCTTCTCCGCCCGTCGCGCCTGCCCCTCCTGCGGCCGCGGCTTCCCGGAGCCGGACCCGCGGCTGCTGTCGTTCAATTCCAGCCAGGGCTGGTGCCCGGGCTGCTACGGTACCGGCGTGCGCATGGCGGGCTTCGAATCCGACCAGACCGGCGAGGAGGCGCAGTGGTCCGCGGGAGTTGCCGACGGCGGCGCCACTGAGCCCTGCGAGGCATGCCACGGCGCGCGGCTCAATCCGGTCGCGCTGCATCTGCGCTTTCGCGAGCGCTCGATCGCCGAGCTGACTGCGCTGCCGATCGCGCAGCTGCGAGCGCAGTTCGGGCAGCTGCGCCTCACCGCGCGCGAAGCGGCGATCGCACGCGACGCGCTGGCCGAGATCGGCAGCCGCCTCGGCTTTCTCGAGCGCGTAGGGCTGGGTTACCTGGCGCTCGATCGTGCCGCGCCGACGCTCTCGGGTGGCGAAGCGCAGCGCATTCGGCTGGCCGCGCAGCTGGGTTCGAACCTGCAGGGCGTCTGCTACGTACTCGATGAACCGACCATCGGCCTGCACCCGCGCGACAACGCGGTACTGCTCGACGCGCTCGACCTGCTGGCCGCCGCCGGCAACACGCTGGTGGTGGTCGAGCACGACGAGGACACGATTCGACGCGCCGATCACATCATCGACCTGGGACCGGGCGCCGGCGTGCGCGGCGGGCAGGTGGTCGCGGCCGGCACCGCGGCAGCACTGCAGGAGAACCCCGCGTCGCTTACCGGACGCTTCCTGCAGCGGCCGCTGCAGCATCCGGCGACGCCACGCCGCGCCACCAACGCTCGCAGCGATGCGCTCGAGATCGACGCCGCCAGCCTGCACAACCTGCGCGACATCGACGTGCGCATTCCGCTCGGCCGGCTGGTGGTCGTGACCGGCGTGTCCGGCTCGGGCAAGTCGTCGCTGGCACGCGATGTGCTCTACGCCAACCTGCGCGCACTGGTCGGCTCGAAGTCGCGTGTAGCACTGGTCGGCGCGCGCGCGCTGCGCGGCGCCGGGCATATCGCGCGCGTGCTCGAGGTCGACCAGACACCGATCGGCCGCACGCCGCGCTCCTGCACCGCGACCTATGTCGGTTTCTGGGACGACATTCGCCGCGTGTTCGCCGGCACCAGCGAGGCACGCGTGCGCGGCTACGACGCCAGCCGCTTCTCGTTCAATACCAGCGGCGGCCGCTGTCCCGAGTGTGAAGGCGCCGGCATGCGCACCATCGAGATGAGCTTCCTGCCCGACGTCAAGGTGCTGTGCGAGCGCTGTGGCGGCAAGCGCTTCGACCGCGAGACGCTCGAGATCCAGTGGCGCGGCCGCTCGGTCGGCGATGTGCTGGCGATGAGTGTCGAGGAGGCGGTGGAATTCTTCGCCGCGCATGTACGCGTCGCGCGGCCGTTGCGGCTGCTGGCCGATGTCGGCCTGGGGTACCTGACGCTCGGGCAGCCCAGCCCGACGCTGTCGGGCGGGGAGGCGCAGCGCATCAAGCTGGTGTCGGAATTGGCGCGGCTCGCGCCAGCGCTGCGGACGCGTCCCGGGCACACGCTCTACGTGCTGGATGAGCCGACTGTCGGGCTGCACATGGCGGACGTCGAAAAGCTGATCGGCGTGTTGCATCGGCTGGTCGACGCCGGCCACTCGGTGGTGGTGATCGAGCACAACCTGGACGTGATGGCCGAAGCGGACTGGATCATCGACCTGGGTCCCGAGGCCGGCGCGGCCGGCGGCCGCGTGGTTGCGGCCGGGCCGCCGTCGGCAATTGCGGCGCGCCAGGCGCGCTCGCATACTGGCGCGGCACTGGCGCGATTCCTGCGCGACCGCGCAGCCTGAGGCAGTCATGGCCCACAACCTGGTGTGCTGGAAGTGCGGCGCCGACCTGGCGGCGCTGAGCCTGCCGCTGTCCCGGCGGGATGAATGCTCGCGCTGCCGCGCCGAGCTGCACGTGTGCCGCATGTGCATGGATTATGACGAGCATGTCGCGAAGCAGTGCCGTGAGCCAATCGCCGAGGAAGTCAGCGACAAAACGCGCGCGAATTTCTGCGACTACTTCGCGCCGCGTGCGGCCGCCTACACGCCTGCGGAAACCGCGGCCGCGGAGCGCGCGCGCGCCGAACTGGCGCGGCTGTTCGGCGGCAAGCCCTGATCGGCCGCCGCCTAGTTACCCATCCGCTCCGACAGGCGCTCGAGCAGGCGCCCCAGCCGCGAGGCCCTGTTCCTGGCGGGCTTAGACCTGGCAGGCGCCGCTCCGGTGTCGTTGATCAGCGGCGCGCGGCTATCGTCCACTTGCAGCTCGCCGGCGCCGAGAATCTCCAGGGTTTCCTCCAGCGTCATCGGCTTGATGCGCGCGCTGGCCTTGACCGCGCTACCCTGCGTGCGCAGCCGGGCGCGTTTACCGGGCGCGCCGCGCGGCGCTCGCGGGGCGCCGCTGCCGGGCGCAACGCCCGGCGGCAGCGCAGACGACTTGTCTTCGATGAATTCGAATTGCTGCTTGGGCGGCGTCGCCAGCACGATCGAGGGCGGCTCTGCCGCCGGCGCGCCCGACGTCGGCGGCCTGGCGGCGAGCTTGGCGCGCTCACGCTCACGTGGCGTCACCGGAACTACCGAGACGGTCGCAAACTCCGAGCGCACATAATGCGCGACCTGCTTGGCCGAGACCGCATCGGTAAAGAACCCCAGTCGCACGCCATACCAGCGCCTGCCGTCACGATTGCCCTCGGCGCCATACAAGGTATAAGCGCTGAAAATCGCCAGCTGCGGCACCTGGCCCATATCGATCGGCTGTACCGACCATGCCAGCTGCACCGCGAAGCAAGGCTTCTCGCTGCGCGGCGCGCTCTCCAGTACCGCCAGTGCACCGGCATCGCTGATCGGAGCGCTGTTCGCGTCCGCGGCAGCCGATGCAGCAGCAGCAGCAGCAGCAGCAGCCGCGGCGGGCGCGCTCGACTTGGCGTTCCGTGCGCCTGGCGCAGGCTTGAGTTCGGGAATCGGTCGCAGTACCGGTGCGTGCTCAGCGGGATCGTCGAGTGCCGCGATCACGGCGCGCACATCATTCAGCGAGCGCGCGGCGGCGACCTTTTCCGTCGCGCGGGTCTGGTCGGCCGGCAGTCGACGACCCTCATCGGGCACCAGCGCAAGCCCTGCAATCCCAGGCTGCACCACTTGCGCCGTCGCCGTCGCCATTGGTTCCGCCACTGGTACCACTACCTTGGCCGCTATCGCTGCCGCCGCCGGGTGCGCTACCGGGGCCGCTACCCGTGCCGCCACCGGTGTCGCCATCGGCTCGACCGCCGCTGCCGTCAGCGGCGCGCTGACTGCAAACTCAGCGGCCGCGTGCTGCTGGGGCTCCGGCGGCGTGGCCGCAGACGCATTGTGTGCCGCCGCGGCTCGCAGCCGCTGGCCGGGCGCCAGGCCCGCCCAGGCTCCCGGATAGATTTCACGCACGATGTCGAGCAGCTTCTCGGCCTCTTCCTGCGTATCGAAGTACCCCATGTGCAGGCGAAAGCGCTCACGCGACTCTTCCCGCCGGCGCGAAACAAAAAATGTAAATCGCTTGAGCCCGGCGTGACTGGGCGGCGTGAGCGTGACCGGGGAGGTCGATGAGCACAGGTTGATGACAAAGGCGTTGAGCGGCGCCGCGCCCGGCAGGCCGGCGCGCGTACCGGCCGCGTCGACTGTCGTTTGCTGCTCTGGATGTGCCTGTTGCATGCGCTGGTTCCTGACGCCCTCTGATACAAATTAAACTGGCGGCACCCGGAACGATATTTAGCGCGGCTGGCGCGAGCTGCGACGTCGCCCGTACGGGTTCGACCATCCGCTCTGCGGCAACCCCGCTATCCCTACCATGCTTAGGGACCGGTGGCTTTGCGTCCCTGCCTCGCGACAGGTTTGCCCTTCATGTGCGATTTTGAGTCTGACATCTTTCGGCGACAGGTCAAGGCAGATATGTCCGGATCTTCACGGGGTCACGTGTTTCGGACTGCAGGACGAGAATCTGTCAAATGTACAAGCGTCGGCGCGCACACGCCGGCGCTGGCGCGTCAGCCGACGGCGCGCCGCAGCAACGCGGTGGAGCCGCTGCGCTGCGCCAGCCGCTCGCTGATGTCGGCGACATTCAACGGTCGCGCCAGCACGAACCCCTGCGCCACGTCGCAGCCGCGGTGGCGCAGATAATCCAGCTGCGGCAACGTTTCGACGCCTTCGGCCACCACTTGCCTGCCGAGCGTGTGCGCCATGTCGATGATCGTCGCCAGCAGCGTGGTCGCCTGGTAGTTGTCGGGCACTTCGCTGATGAACGAGCGGTCGATCTTGATCGCATCCACCGGATACTGGCGCAGGTAGTTCAGCGATGAGTAGCCGCTGCCAAAATCGTCCAGCGCCACGCGCACGCCGAGCGCCGCCAGCTGCTGCAGTGCCTGCCGCGCCTCGTCATCGGCGAACACCGCTTCCGTGACTTCCAGCTCCAGCAGTTGCGGCGGCAGGCGCATGCGCGCCAGCGTGTCGCTCACCAGTGGCAGGAAATCCGCGGCGCGCAGCTGTTGCAGCGCCACGTTGAGCGCCAGGCGGCCCGGGGCAATGCCCTGCTCGCGCCACAGCGCCAGCTGGCGACAGGCGCTCTCGAGCACCCAGGTGCCGATCTCCACGATCAGGCCGCTCTGCTCCGCGGCCGGCACAAAATCCTTCGGGAAGCGCAGCCCTTCGCGCGGGTGCTGCCATCGCACCAGCGCCTCCAGCGCCACCAGTTCGCCGTTCTGCAACGCGTACTGCGGCTGGTAGTAGAGCGCGAACTCACGCCGGCGCACTGCGCGAAACAACCCGCTCTCGGCCAGCTGTATGCTCGCGCGCGCCATCCTGCTGTCGAACAGCACGGCGCGCGAGCGGCCGCTGTCCTTGGCCTGGTACATCGCCAGGTCGGCGTTGCGCAGCAGCTGCTCGATGGAATCGCCGTCCGCGGGAAAGCGCGTGATGCCGATGCTGGCGCGCACCTGGTGATCGCGCCCGGCGATGTTCACCGGCCGCTGCAGGGTTTCGATGATGCGCTGTGCGATTTCGCTGGCCGCCTCGGCCGAGGGCACCTGCCGCAGAATGATCGCGAATTCATCGCCGCCCAGGCGCGCTACCGTGTCACCCTCCTTGACGCAGGAGCGCAGCCGCTGCGCAACGATGGTCAGCAGCTGATCGCCCGCGATATGCCCGACGCTGTCGTTGACGCGCTTGAAATGATCAAGGTCCACGTACAGCAGCGCGCCGCAGCCGGCGTCATCGGCGCTGCCGGCCAGCTCCTGCGACAGCCGGTCGCGAAACAGCACCCGGTTTGGCAGCGAGGTCAGCGAGTCGAAATGCGCCTGCCGATACAACTGCGCATCGCAGTCGCGGTTCGACAGTGCGACCTGCAGGCGCGAGCTGCACTGCGCACCGTAGCGCAGCAGCTCCTCCGCTGGCTGCATCATGCTGCGATAGCCGACCGACAGCAGCGCCGCCAGCTCGCCCCCGGCGAACAGCGGCCAGACATGGCAGAACTCGGCGCCGCACGCCTGCAGCGGCTGCAGAAAGCTGAAACGCTCCAGGTGATGCGGCTGCACTCCGATACCCTGCGCCATGTCCTGCAGCCCGAGGGCAATCTCCGGATCAAGATTGACACGACTGACCGGGCTGATCATGCCGTCGGCAGCGGCCATGAACGAGCGCGCGTGACCGGGCGCGTCACGGTCGAGCAGCGCCAGCGCGGCCAGCGGCGCTGAGGTCAGCGCGCATACGCGCTGCAGGATCGGCTCGATTGACTGTTCCAGGTCCGCCGCGTCGAGCAGCAGTCGGTCGATCTCAGCCAGCTGCTGCTGCGCGCTCCAGCGGCGCTCGAGCGCACTGATCGCCAGGTTGTAGGATTGCGCGACGGCACGCGGCGTGTCGGCGGCGCCCTGCAGGCTGACGCGCGGAAACTGTCCCTGCTGCAGCCCCTGCAGCGCCGCATCCAGCCGCATCAGTACCGCCTGCCAGCGGCCTGCCAGATACCAGGTGGCAAGCCACACCGCGGCTGCCGCCAGCAGCAGCAGCGGCAACAGGTCCTGCAACAGCGGCAGCGCGGCCAACCGCAGCGGTGCCAGTTTTCCATAGGCCACGACAGTCCACGGCGCGGCACTGACGTGCGCGGAATTCAGATCCACCCGGATGACCGCCGCACGCCACGGCGCATCGTCCTGTTGCCAGTCGCGCAGCAGCGCTCGCCCGTCACTGCTCGCCTCGCTGGCAGTGCGCGCGAACAGGTGCACGATTTCCGGCGGCAGCGCCGTGTTCTCGAATACCCGGTGCTCGGCCGGATCGACCACGACCATGCCATCCTGCTGTGGCAAATCCTCGACGCCGCGCCACAGCCATGCAGGGTCGAATTCGAACCTGGCCAGTGCCGGCATGCTGGCAGCGCGCGCCAGGCGCAGCAGGTAGATTGCGGGTTGGGCTGCCTCGGACGCCGCGACCTGCAGCACGCTGTCACCCGCCTTGAGCCTGAGCCTCTGGTCGGCACTGAGCGCTGCGTCATCGCCGGCCGCGAACTCGCCGGACGGCGACAGCGTGACGCTGCGAAATGCATCGACGCTCAGCATGCGTTCGCGCAGCAGCACCGCGCCGGCGCCGCTATCGGTTGCGGTCAGGTAGCGCGCCAGCGCGTCGGCCTGCTCGATGCGACCGCCCAGCTCGCGCGCGAAACCCGACGCGGCGGCGGTGATACGTCCGGTGACCAGATCATTGCGGTCGCCGGCGATGTCGTGCATCCGGACCGCACACGCGACCACCAGGCTGACCAGCGCCGCGGACGCAATGACCAGCGCCGTGCGCCGCCACATCGATGGTGGCCTGTCCTTGGCTGCAGCTTTCATGGATGGAAGGTGGCCGGCTGGCGATGCAATGGCTTTGGTTAATCCGTAACAGCGGATTTAACGACACTGCAACATCGCTATTCAGTGTGTTGGCGCAAACTAACGGCACGACCCTGGCGCCGAAAGTGCGAGCTACGTCACAGACGCGGCGGTTCGCTTACGGCTACCGGTATCGGCGAGCTGGCGGATGCCGTCGTGGGTGTAGCGGTGAGTGCCGCCCCGCCCGCTCAGTGCGGCACCGCACATGGCGGCCGCCACGGTCGCGGCCGGAATCGCCCGCAAGCGCGACCAGCTTCCGAGCAGCAGCGGATTCAGCACCTGCATCGCCAGCTGGCCGCCGAACTCAAGCAGCCGTGGGTTGCGGCGGGCGCCCAGCAGCAGCGAAGGCTGCAGGATGTCGAGCGCACGAAAGCCCACGCCCTCCAGCGCCTTCTCCATCTCACCCTTCACGCGCAGATAAAAATTCTTCGATGTCGCATTCGCACCTAACGACGACACCACTACCAGCCGCTGCGCGCCGCAACCGAGCGCGAGTTGCGCGAACTCCAGCACCAGCTCCAGGTCGACCGCACGAAATGCGGCCTGGCTGCCGGCTTCGCGGATCGTGGTGCCAAGGCAGCAGAAGGCCTCCTGGCATTGCAGCCCCTTGAGCTGCGCCTGCAGCGACGCCTCGAAGCGCACTACGCGGTTGGCCAGCCGTGGATGGTCGAATAGCAGCGGGCGACGCGACAGCGCGTGTACCCGGGTGTAGAACGGCGACTGCAATAACAGCCCCAGCAGCCGGCCCCCGACCAGGCCGCTGGCGCCGGCAACCAGCGCGATCCTCCCTGCGCTTTCCGTCATCGATCCAGCTTAAGGGCCACTGCCGTGGAATTCCAGGCACGATTTACAGCGGCAGCGAGATCTGTCCGCCGCGCGAAGGCGGCCGGAAATGCGCCACCGACAGCTCGCGCATGCGGCCCATCGACAGGCCATGACGCCGGCAGGCCAGTGCAAAGCGGTCGCGCAGCAGCTGCGCCCAGGCACCGCTGCCGACCATGCGGCTGCCGAAGCGCGGATCGTTTTCCCGCCCGTCGCGCGCCCCGCGGATCAGCGACATCACGTGATCCGCCCGGTCCGGCAGGTGCTCATCCAGCCACCGCCGGAAAATCTCCTTGAGCTCATGCGGCAGCCTCAGCAGCACGTAACCGGCCTTGGTGGCGCCCTGGGCAGCGACCGCGGCGACGATGTCCTCGACTTCGCAATCGTTGACCGCCGGGATGATCGGCGCCACCAGCACACCGGTGGGCACGCCGGCCGCGACCAGTTCGCGCACCACCCGCAGCCGCGCCTGCGGCGACGCCGCCCGCGGCTCGAGCGTACGCTTGAGATCGGCGTCGAGGCTGGTGACGCTGACGAACACGTTGACCAGCTGGTCGCGCGCCAGCGAGCGCAGCAGGTCCAGGTCGCGCAGGATCAGCGTCCCCTTGGTGATGAGGCTGAGCGGATGGCGCGTGCGCTCGAGCACCTCGAGCAACGAGCGCGTCACCTTGAGTTCGCGCTCCACCGGCTGGTAGGGATCGGTATTGGCGCCGATGGTAATCGGCTTGGGCACATAGCCGCGCGCGCCCAGCTCCTGTTCCAGCAACCGTCCGGCGTCCGCCTTGTAGAAAATCTTGGTCTCGAAATCGATCCCCGGCGACAGGTCCATGTACGCGTGGCTCGGGCGGGCGTAGCAGTTATGGCTGACGACGCCGTTCGCGATGAAGTCCTCGGTACCGGTCGAGATGTCGTACAGCCGCATCGCGCCAGCGAGCGGCTCGATCCGCGTGACACCGAGGCGCGCCTCGCTCTTGACCGCCTGTCCTTCGATGTCGCGCTTACGCATGATCGCGGGATCCACTGTATGGAAGAAGCGCAGAACCTCGCGCAATCCGCCCAGCAGGCGCACCACGTCGATCGCCTTTCGTGGTTCGCGGTCCAGGTGCTCAACGATGAAACTGAAATCCAGTGCCCGCAGCGATTCGCACAGCCAGTAAATGATGTCCGCATCGGTATTGGAAATGCGAAGCACCCCGGAGCCGTAATGCCCCTCCGCATCGAAGATGCCGGAAAGAAAGCCGGCTCGCCATGCTCGCGAGGGGTCGGTTGGCCACGCAATCAGCTCACGCACTTGAGTCACGCTCTGGCGGATTTGGGTGCGAATCGCGTGCATCGCCCTACGGTTCGGCGTGGCCGCACAAAACGCGAAGCGCTTAGTCTCGATGCTGGCGCGCCGCAACCAGTTTTGGGCGCGCTGCAGGGCTTCTTCATCGCACAACGCCGGCCGGAATTGGTGAGTCCGGCTTTGGTGTCGGTTGACACGGAAATACGCGTATTCGCCGAGCGTTCCATCGCCGCGAATCAGTCCGCATAGATAACCGGTCCGGTAGTCCTCATCGTGCTCGGGCGACGCGGCAAATGCGCCGGTGCCCATGAGCTTGTTTCCAGTCGTGAGGTGAGGCCGCCGGGAGGTACCACATTGCGTCCCGGTGACGAATTTCCAGCCGCGCTCGGTCAGGAAACGGTGATCTGCTCCGGCAACCAGCGCGGTGCCGTCCTCAAGGGTGATGCGCCAGGCCGGCTTGATCACACTCCAGTGAGCGAGAACCCGTGTCCGCACGTAGCGCCGATACCAGCCCTCCCTTACGGTGCCGAAGAGCGCGTCTCCGACACGAATTTCCGCGATCGGCCGCGTCGTACCGTCCGCCATCAGGATCGGCGTGTCACCACTGATGCAGTAAGAGCAACCATGCTCGCATCCCCGATACGGGTTGATCGACTGCTCGAACGGGATGTCGGGCGAGTCGTTGCGGGTGATGATCGAGCGCGCAGCCTCGGGACGCACCTGGGTCGCGATCGAGTCCGGCACCTCGTCGCGATACCAGCCGTCGTCCACCGATTCGATGGCCGGCTTCAGGAACCGCGGCTGCGGATTCCCGGTTGCCCCTCGACCCTTGTAGACCGCCATGGCGAGTACTGTATATCCATACAGTACCCGGGGTAAAGAGGCTAAGGCGCACTACCGAGCCGTTGCAGGCCTTTCTTTGACTCGGCGTCGTCCGGATCCAACTTCAACGCGCTGCGATAATCGGCCATCGCCTTGTCTCGTTCCCCGCTGGCCTCATAGGCAACACCGCGCCTGAGGTAGTCGATCGAATGTGCGTCAGGGCCGGCGAGCTCAATCGCCTTGGTCAGATCGGCGAGTGCCAGGTCGTAGCGGCCCATGTCGTAGTAGATGAGACCGAGATTGCCGTAGGCGGCCGCAGACTCAGGGTCGATGCCGATGGCTTTCTCGAAATCGGCCATAGCCTGGTCACCACGACCTTTCTTGAGATAGGCCCTGCCGCGACTGACATAGCTGCTGGCGACGTCCTTTGGATCCGGGGGCGAGACGATATCGATGGTGCACGCCCTGATGGCGATATCGGGATCGTCGCTCAGGCATGGCCTCTGCGCCCAGGCCGGCAGCGCGGCGAGCGTTAACGCCAGCGCCAGTGCCGTCGGAATTCTACGCATCGCATTTCCCCGCAACCTGCCCATCAGCCTGCCAGGAACATCCGATAGGCCGCGTTCGCGCTCTCATCGGTGTACGCGTAGTGCAGGTCCTGCAGGTGCTGCAGGAACAGCGCGCGGTCGGCCTTAGGCACCTGGATGCCGGCCAGCACGCGGCCGTAATCGGAGCCATGGTTGCGGTAGTGGAACAGGCTGATATTCCATGACGTCCCGACCGACTTCAGGAACTGCAGCAACGCGCCGGGTCGTTCCGGGAACTCGAAGCGATACAGCAGTTCGACCGCGCCCATACCAGTGGCCGGGGCCGGCGCCGGCGCCGGCGCCGGCGCCGGGCCGCCGATCATGTAGCGCACATGCAGCTTGGCCATCTCGTTGCCGCTCATGTCGACCACCGGGTAGCCGGCGGTGCGCAGCTGCGCGATCACCGCGTGGACCTCGTCGTGACCCTGGCCGAGTGCGAAGCCGACGAACAGGTGCGCACGCTCGCTGCCATTGAAGCGGTAGTTGAACTCGGTGATGCTGCGCTGGCCGAGCGTCTCGCAGAACTGCAGGAAGCTGCCCGGCCGCTCCGGGATTTCCACCGCCAGCAGCGCCTCGCGATGCGCACCCAGGTCGGCGCGCTCGGCGATGTGCCGCAGCCGGTCGAAATTCATATTCGCGCCGCTGTTGATCGCCACCAGCCGCTGCTCGCGGATGGCGGCGCCACCACTCGCACTGCGTTCCAGGTAGCGCTTGATGCCGGCGACCGCGAGCGCACCCGCCGGCTCCTGCACCGTACGCGTGTCCTCGAAGATGTCCTGGATCGCCGCACAGATCGCATCGGTATCCACCAGCACGATTTCATCGACGTAGCGGCGCACCAGCTCGAACGTCTCCTCGCCGACGCGGCGCACGGCAACGCCGTCGGCAAACATGCCGACCCGCTCCAGCGTCACGCGTTTGCCAGCCTGCAGCGAGTGATACATCGCCGCGGCATCCTCCGGCTCCACCCCGATGATCTTGACGCGCGGGTACAGCGGCTTGACGTAGGCGGCGATGCCGGCGATCAGTCCGCCGCCGCCCACCGGCACGAAGATCGCGTCGAGTTCACCGCCGGTCTGGCGCAGGATCTCCATGCCGATCGTACCCTGGCCGGCGATCACATCGGGATCGTCGAACGGGTGCACGAACACCATGTGGCGCTCGCGCACCAGCGTCAGCGCGTGCTCATAGGCGGCGTCGTAGACATCGCCGTGCAGCACCACCTCGGCGCCCAGGTCCAGGACCGCCTGCACCTTGATGCTCGGCGTGGTCTGCGGCATCACGATCAGTACCGGGATGCCGCGCTCGCGCGCTGCCAGCGCCACACCCTGCCCGTGGTTGCCGGCCGAGGCGCAGATCACGCCGCGCGCTGCGATCGCCGGCGACAGGTGGGCAATCTTGTTATAGGCGCCGCGCAGCTTGAAGGAGAATATCTGCTGCAGGTCCTCGCGCTTGAGCAGGATCTGGTTGCCCAGCCGGCGCGACAGCCGCGGCGCGACGTCCAGCGGCGACTCGGTGGCAACGTCGTAGACACGCGCCTTGAGTACGCGCTGCAGATAGTCATCGGCCATCCGCGGAAGCTTAAGCGAATCGCCGGCCGCGGCACAGCGGGCTGCCGGGTTCGCATCGCGCGGCGCCCGCGATTGGCCGCGGCCGCACCGGGTCCGCGCGTGGCCGCGGTCAGCGGGCGGGGCTCGGCGTGCGCTCGGTCGGGGTCCTGATCACGAAGCGAAACTCGCTCTTGCCGAGCGTGACGATGTCGCCTTCCTTGAGGGTGCGGCGGTTGACGCGCTCCGCGTTCACATAGGTGCCGTTGGTGCTGTTGAGATCCTCGATGACGGTCTTGGTGCCATACAGCAGCACCACAGCGTGGTGGCGGCTGATGAACTCCGCATCGATGCGAATATCGTTGTCCGGCGTACGCCCGATGGTCGTGCGTCGTCCCAGCAGCTGCACGATGCCGGTCTCGCCCTGGGTACGCACCAGCATGCGCGTCGGTTCGGCATCGCCCAGGTGCTCGAGATTCTGCTGGATGTTGCCGAGCACTGCCGCGCTGCTCGCGGTCGCGGTCTCGAGCCGCTGGATCAGCGCCTCGCGCTGGTCGAGCGATGCCCGCACCGCCTCCAGCTGCGTGCGCAGATCGCCGATGTTCTGGGCCTGCGAGCGCACCTCGGCTTCCAGAGCGACATGGCGCTCCAGTGCAGCCTTCTCCGCGGCGGCTGCCGCCGCCTGTTGCTGTTCCTGCTCGGAACGCATCGCAATCGCTTCCGCCTCCAGTGTCGCAACCCGCTGCTGCTCCAGCTTGATCTTGCCGAGCAGATCCTGTTCGCGCGCGGCGTGCAGCTTGATACGTTCGGCAACCTCGCGCTCCAGCGCGGCCACGCGCTGAGCGCGCTCGCTGATCACCGCCTCGCGATCGCCGAGCAGCGCGTCGAACACCTGGCGGCGTCCCTCGAGGCTCTGCAGATTCTCGCGGTAGCGCTCGGCGTGCGCCCGGGCGTGCGCCAGGTCGCTCTCGACTACACGCAGGCGCCGCGCCTGGGCCTGCCGCTCTTTAAGGCTAGCACTGGCCGAGGCATCATGCGATTCGATTGCGGCATGCGCGGCCGCCGCTTCCTCGCGCGCCGCCTTGACATCGGCCCGCAGCGTCTCGAGCTCGGCCATGGCCGCGGCATAGTCGCCGGCGACGGTCGCGCTTTGCGACTCCAGCTCGGCAATCCTCCGGTCACGCAGCCCGACCTCGCGCTCGAACATCGACAGCTGCTCGCTCTTGCGATTCAGCAGCTGCTCGAGGTCGCGCAGATTGGCGGTCAGGTTGCCGAGGTTGCTCTCCAGCTGTCCACGGCTCTCGGTGACCGACGCCAGGTCGGACCGCAGTGCACCAATCTCCGCATCGCGCAGGCTCTGCGCGACGCGCTGTTCTTGAGTGGCCTCGTCATCGGGCGCCATGTCGGACGCCGGCGTACTGGCCGCGCTTTGTCCCAGCGCCGAGGCGCGCATCGCGGCCGGGGACACCATCCAGGTATCGGTCGCGCTCATCGGGTCGTCGGCCCCAATGATGGTCGAGGCGCCCGGCAGTACCGGGAGCTCTGCGGTCTCTTCCAGGTCCACCGGGCTCGGGGTTGTCTCGTATTGCTTGGCCATCAAGTCACCTTGAGCGGGCGGCCCTTCAGGCCAGGCCCAGGAAATTACGCAGTTGCATCGCCTGTCGCTCGAACTCCGGGGCATCGTGCCCGCTCGCGGCCGCCGCCCGAAGGTCGATCACCAGCGAGGGATGGCGCAGTACCCGCGTCTCGTTCCTGACTGACTCGGTGTCCGGCGACAATACCAGCCGCCCGACCTGGGTTGGGCGCTGCTGCGCCAGCGCCAGTCCGATCGCGACGCCGCTCTCGTGCGCCAGAATATCCACCTGCGTCAGCAACATCGAGTCGATCAGATCGCCCAGCGCTGCCGCCAGGTCGGCGCTGCTGGCTTGCCCTGGCGGCCCATCGGACTCACCGCTACCCGGCAGATCAGGGGCATAGACGCAGCGGTCACGTCCCAGCGGCCTGAGCAACGGTGCAAAGAATCGTCCCGAACCCGGGGCTCCGGCAATACACAGCAACGAGGTTGCCTCATCGAAGCCACCGCCGGCCGGTATCGCGTAGTGCAGATGCAGCTGGCCGTAACGGCAATCAAAATACGCACGTCGTACACGCGGCTCGGTGGGAGCAGGAAGGACGGCGCGTTGAGCTCTAACCATGCAGCGAGTCACCCTGGTGTGAGGCATGCGCCGCCCCGATTGGCGACGCGCGGCACGCCGCTTTGGCGTGCCATCTGGGTTCCATAGGGGGCCATTATTCCTCAACGCGCCAGCCCGCCATGCGACACACTGCCCAACTTGCGTCAACGCCGCAGACCGCGTTTGGACACGGCGATTGAACATAATGTACGCTGGACTAGCGCTTTTGATCCGGGTCAGCGTGCAGGTAGTGCAGGAACCGGTGCACCACGGGAGCGAACATGACCGCGGTGGTCGCCAGCACTGCAATGCCCGAGTACAGCGCATAGGTACCGGCAAAAAATTTCCCGACCCAGGTGTCGGGCGTTGCCACCGGACCCATGCCCGACAGGATCATCGCGGCATTCTCGTAGGCATCGATCCATACCAGTCCGACGAACCAGTGGTAACCGGCCATGCCGACCACCAGCGAGAGCGCGATCAGGCCCAGACCTGCCGAAACGCTGCCCGCCAGCCGGCGCAGGAAGCGCCGCCGCGGCGCCACGGGCTGTGACATGCGCTCGTATTGGCCGAATCTTCGCATGCTTAAATGACCCGATGCCCGCGCTACGCGTACCGCTGCTCGCCATTGTGCTGTGTGGCGCTGCAGGTCCGCTAGTCGCGCAGGTGTTCAGCCAGTCCCCTCCGGTCGACGACCGTCGTAGCCAGCTCGAATCGGCGGCGGCGCAGGAGCAGAGCGGCACCACTCTGCCGTCGGACCAGGCGCTCGAAGCCGCCGGGGCGCGCATCGGCGACATTGAGATCCGTACCATCCAGATCTTCGATCTCAGCGATCCGGCCGACGACAACTGGCTGTTCAGGACCGCCGACCGGCTGCACCCGAGCACCCGCAAGTCCACCATCGCCGCGCAGCTCCTGTTTCGCACCGGCGATCGGTATTCGCGTCGCCTGCTCGACGAGACCGCGCGCAACATCCGCCAGCGGATTGCATTCGTGCGCGAACCGGAGATCCGCCCCATCCGCTACCACGACAATGTCGTGGACCTGGTGGTCGTCACGCAGGACGTCTGGACGCTGCAGCCGGGCATCAACTTCGGCCGTAGCGGCGGCACCAATACCTCCAGTGTCGACTTTTCCGATTCCAATTTCCTCGGTTACGGGAAATCGATCGAGGTCGGGCACGGTGAAGACGTCGATCGCAGCAGCACTTTCCTGCTATGGCAGGACCCGGATATCTTGGGCAGCCACTGGATCGATGGCGCGCTGTATGAGAGGAATTCCGACGGCACCGTCTGGGCGCTCGGCGCCGGCAAGCCGTTCTACTCGCTGGAAACTCCGTCCGCCGCCGGCGGCGATGTCGGCGATTACCACAGTGTCGTCACGCGCTACCGGCTCGGCCAGTCCTATGATGCCTACGACGATGAGCAGCGCACCGGGGATCTGTTCATCGGCGATGCGTTGTGGATCGGCGAGCGCTGGACCGAGCGCCTGGTGCTGGGCTGGCGCCTGGATCGCAATCACTTCACCGCGGCACCGGACGCGCTGCCGCTGGCGCCGCTGCCACTGGACCGCACGCTGTCCTACCCATTCGCGCGCATGCAGTGGATCGATAACGACTACGGCACCACGCGCAACCTCGACCTGATCGCCCGCACCGAGGACGTGCATTTCGGCCTGGATGCGAGCGTCGGCATCGGACTTGCGACGCCGGCTTTCGGCGCCGACCGTCACTCGTTCATCGCCGACACGGAAATCAACTACGGCTGGCGCCTGGGCGAGTGGCAGGACCTGTTTCTCGCCAGCCGGCTTGCCACCCGTGTCGAAGACGGCGCGCTGCACGACGCGATCTTCACCTGGTCCTCGAGCTATTACCTGAGTACCAGTGAACGCACGCGCCTGCTGCTGCGTTTCAGCGGCGACTCGGGCCACAACCTGGACGGCGATCACACGCTGCAGCTGGGCGGCGACACCGGACTGCGCGGCTATCCGTTGCGCTACCAGAATGGCAATCAGCGCGCGCTGGTCACCATCGAGGAGCGGCTGTACACCAATTATTACCTGTTCCGGCTGGTCAACGTCGGTGCCGCGGCGTTCTACGACATGGGCCGCACCTGGGGCACGACGCTGGTGCCGACGCCGCAGCTGGGGCTGCTGAAGGATGCCGGCGTAGGCCTGCGGCTGGGCAATCAGCGCTCGTCATTTGGCCGGGTGATCCACATCGATGTAGCGGCACCGCTGGATCGCACCGCGAGCATCAGTGCGCTGCAATTCCTGGTCAGCACGCAGCTGACATTCTAGAACATGCCTGAAGGGTCGATGTCGCCGGGCGCCACGCCCTGCGAGCGCGCGGCGATATGGTCACCGGTGATCATCGCGTCGTAGCCGAGTCCCGGTCCGACCATCGGATAGACGCCGGCGTCCGGATCGATGATCACCTCCAGGAACGCCGGACCGTTGAAGGCCAGGAACTGCGCGACCATCTCCGGCACGTCCTGCTTGCGCTCCAGGCGCCGCGCCCATTGGAAGCCGTCGGCGGTCGCCGCGCGGATGAAATCCTTCTTGTGCAGCGACTTGTCGCTGCCCGAGAGCCGCCCCTTGAAAAACAGCTTCTGCCACTGCTTGACCATGCCGTCGCCAAAGTTGTTCAGCACCACCACTTTGATCGGCAGGTCGTAGGTGGTCGCGGTCTCCAGCTCACCGATGTTCATGCGGATGCTGGCATCGCCGTCGAGATCGATCACCAGCCGGCCGGGGTTGGCCACCTGGGCGCCGATCGCCGCCGGCAGGCCGAAGCCCATCGTGCCCATGCTGCCGGACGTCAGCCACAGCCGCGGTTCGCGGAAATCGAAGAACTGCGCGGCCCACATCTGGTGCTGGCCGACGCCGGTGGCAATGATGGCTTCGCCGCGCGTGTGGCGGTTGATCTCTTCGATGACGTAGTACGGCTGCACCAGCACGCTGTCGCGGTCGTAGTTCATCGCATGGACGCTGCGCAGTTCAGCGAGTTCCGCGCGCCAGGCGGAAAAGTCGGCGCTGAATCCGGTGCGCGCGCCGTAGCCGATCAGCGCCCGCAGCGCTTCGGGCAGCAGCCCGACATGGCTCCAGTGCGCACCCTTGACCTTGTTGATCTCGGCCTGGTCGACATCCAGGTGCGCGATGCGGCGCGCATTGCGCGCGAACTTGGCTGGATCCCCGGCCACGCGATCGTCGAAGCGCGCGCCCACCGCGATCAGGAAATCGCAGTCATCCGCCGCATAGTTGGCAAACGCCGCCCCATGCATGCCGAGCATGCGCATCGACAGCGCATCGGTGGTATCGATGGCGCCGATGCCCATCAGCGTGGTCACCACCGGAATGCCAAAGCCGCGCGCGAACTCGCTGAGCGCCCCGGCCGCAGCGCCGTTGATGACGCCACCGCCTGCATAGATCAACGGCCGCCTCGACTCCGCCAGCAACTGCAGGAATTTCGCCGCCGCCGGTTCCGTCAGCGTGCTCGCATACAGCTCCCGCAGTCGGGCGCGGTAGCCGGGAATCGCCAGCCGGCCCTCACCCTGGAACACACCGGCGGCGGTCTGCACGTCCTTGGGTATATCGACCACCACCGGACCAGGCCGGCCGG
>Ga0182030_10008470_pt1 | contig 21275 bp, 17 predicted proteins | sample 812S3MmetaG_FD_121299 | JGI IMG/M metagenome (GOLD analysis project Ga0182030, IMG submission 121299) | Permafrost microbial communities from Stordalen Mire, Sweden - 812S3M metaG (Illumina Assembly) | ecosystem: Environmental > Terrestrial > Soil > Wetlands > Permafrost | place: Sweden...
GAGAAAGTTGCAACTGATTGAATGAATTGAATGAATTGACACCACATCTAATAGAAAAAAAACTTCTGAAGCTAAACAAAGAAGGCCAGAATACCAACACTCAAAAAAGTGTTTTTAACCTCGCCCAGATTTTGAATGTCAGCTCCTTACATCATAGCCCCATATGTGATGCGCTGAACATATAGCGGCAAGAAATTCTAACGAGATCATCCTGAGAACATCCAGAGAGCTTGGCCAAAGCTTACTAAACAGGCTTTGAAGGTTTTTCGCGATGTTAAGCTTAAGCAGAAGGAAGCACATAGTCAGCAATAGAGAAGTCGGATTCCATTCAACTAAAAAACTGACACCATATTCAGTATCTTGACGCGAGAGTTGATTAAACCGCAGTTGTCGTCATGAGAAAAAACTGGAACCTATCCAACCGTGCCATACTATGCAATGCTATGCAGAAGAAGAAGAAGAAGAAGAAGAAGAAGATCGCTATACTGATTTTAGTGACAAAGGATATTTCAAGTCTTTTAAAACAACGAGTTCAACTTACTAAGATGGATAAGGCATGAAATGAAAAAACAAACACCAAAGCGTAATGTAGCGAATAGCAAAACACTCGGCAAGCCGGGAACAGAAGCGGCTTCCCGTGAACTGGTTGACAAACAACCCCAGCTACCGCTTGTAGAAAAAGAGACTAAACCCGAAGAATGTCGCCATGACAGCGATGACGTAAATCATCGATTTGGCAAAAGCGCCGGGAGTACCTAAAACCAGTTTATGAAAACCACTAAGAAACAAATTCGATCAGACTTCACTATGCCTGGCATTCTTGAAGCTAACGCCGCAAGGGTATTGCAGAAGGTAGAAGAAGTGCCTTCTAAAACAGAGAGCATCATCGACGAAGAATCCGAAGAGGCGGGTCTACACGTCAATGAGCAAGGACTTTTAAGCGCCAAAAGTCTGCCACGCGGCAAGCAAGGCAAATGACTGAGCGTCACTACTTCTGCCACAGAATTTTATTTAACTCAAGAGGCACAGACACCTCTTCGCGCCTTGGTGTCACACGGGCTGTATAATCGCTTGATGGTCGCTTAGTTAAAACAGTGGATTTAAAAACGCTGGGCAATGAATTATTCAGTGGCACGACAGTGCGTTCCATTTCCAGACATTCTATTGCACCACTCTCAGTACCATTAGCAAAAAGTTGAACATTTACGTCTTTGCAATCAACCTTACCTAAGAAAAGTTCAGTCGTAAATATGTGTTGACCGCTCGTACTCTCAACCTGACAGTTGCCAAAGCGCATCGAAGTCCAGGTTGTTTCTAAAGCACGTTGCCAATCAATAATCTCCTTTGCCTGCGCTCCACGATCGCACGATCGCTTTCTGTAGGAAGATGCCGCACCGAGATAATGTTTTTCAGTATATTCACGTACAACACGATTGGTTGAAAATTCCGGGGTCAAAAGAGCCATGCTCTCTCTAATTTTCGCCACCCATTGATGGGGAATACCAGTTGCGTCACGCTCATAAAATTGAGGCACGACTTGTTTCTCGAGCAGACAATAAAGTTCATCAGCTTCAAAGGCATCCCATCCGGAATCATCGCCATGCTCTCGTCCGTCTCCTATCGCCCAACCCAATTCCGGCGCGTAAGCCTCTGCCCACCAACCGTCTAACTCTGATAAATTGATACCACCGTTGACCAGCACCTTCATACCACTGGTGCCACAAGCTTCCCAGGGACGACGTGGAGTGTTGATCCAGACATCCACGCCTGCAACTAGCCTCTGTGTCAAATACATATCATCATCACTTAAGAAAATTACGTGATGCCTGGCCTCGGTTTCTCGAATGAATTTGATCCATTGCTGAATCAACGCCTGCCCCGGTTGATCCGCTGGATGTGCCTTACCCGCAAGAATCAGCTGCACCGGTCGCTCACGGTTCATAAGAATTCGAAGCAGTCGCTGCGGGTCATGCAAAAGTAAATTTGGTCTCTTGTATGTGGCAAAGCGTCTGGCAAAACCAAGGGTTAAAACATCGGCAGAAAACACCTGCTTCGCCTGTTCAACAGCCTCAGAGCTATTGCCTGATACAGCCAGGTCTTCAGCTAAACGAGTACGAGCATAATCAACCAGAACTTGGCGAGATGAGTTGCGAAATTGCCACAGTTTTGCATCGGCAATTTGACGAATATCTCTATCTAAAGTATTTGTGACACCCATCCAGCGGTCTTTTCCACAAGCTTCAGTCCACAGCGAGTCTGCCTGCGCAGAGTCCCAGGTTGGTGTGTGGATGCCATTTGTGACAGCTCCAATGGGAACTTCCACTTCTGGCCAACGAGGAAATAAAGCACCAAAAATATGTCGACTGACCTGTCCATGTAACTGACTGACACCATTCACCTGCCCGCTACCATGCAAAGCCAGATAAGCCATATTGAAGCTCTCCAACTGGTCTTGAGGATTTTGACGGCCAAGAGCCAGCAGATCAAAGAGACTTAAACCAAGCTTCTGAGAGGCATAACGACCAAGATATTGCTCAATTAAATCGACAGAAAAGCGGTCAAATCCAGCAGGTACAGCTGTATGAGTCGTAAAAAGATTGCCAACGCGAGTGGCAGCCAGAGAGACCTCGAAGGACTGCTGGTTCTCTTCCATAAAATCTTTGGCGCGTTCTAAAATTGCAAAGGCAGCATGACCTTCATTGAGATGACAAACTTCCGGTTTTATATTCAGCGCCTTAAGTAAACGCCATCCCCCAATGCCAAGCACAATCTCTTGCTTTAGACGCAGCTCTGAATCGCCGCCGTACAGCTCACTGGTGATACCACGATGCACCGGCAAATTTGCAGGGTCGTTGCTATCGAGCAGATAAAGCATATTTCGGCCAACTTGCACTTGCCACGCCCGCAGCCAAACTGAATAACCGGGCAACGCAATTTCCAGTCTCAGCCACTGACCATCTACTTGTCTCAAAGGCTTTATCGGTAGTTGACCGGGATCGTTATACGGGAAAAGAGCTTCCTGAACTCCGTTTTTATTGATGATCTGTCGAAAATACCCCTGCTGATAAAGCAAGCCAATACCGACTACGGGCACTCCTAGATCACTTGCCGCCTTCATTTGATCACCGGCAACATTACCAAGACCGCCAGAGTAAATCGGCAGGGCCTCACTTAACATGAACTCCATGCTGAAATATGCAGCGCAAGTAAAATCAGTTTTGGGATAAGTCTTTTGAAACCAACCTTGAGTAATAAGAAATCGCCTGTTCTCATCAACTAATGCATCAATCTTGTCTCGCAGAAAAGGATTGCCTAAAACGCTCTCGATTTTTCCTCGCGAAACAGTTTGGAGGATGACCCATGGGTTGTGAGTTCTTTCCCACAGCTTTGCATCAAGCTCACGCCAGATTTGATCTGTTGAGTGATTCCAGGACCAATGCAGATCTAGCGAAAGTTCAATGAGAAAATCAAATCCATCTATATCGCTGTAATCTAAATCAATCCCGACGGCGTGTCTGCCACTTTTTTGATAATCCATTTGTTGATTCAACTTCGCTCCAGAGCGACATCATACTCACCTTTACGAGCAGCACGATTGCACATCGCACGATGATAAATAGCTTTCTGTGCGGCTAACTGATTAGACTTTTTACCCTGCCAAATTTCCAGCCCAGGCTGTTGAATAGCTCTAGCAAAGGAAAAAGCAAGCGCCCAGGGTGATTTCGATTTGAATTTTATGTTCATAGCATTTAAACGAGATGAGGCAAGCTCAGAGGATTGTCCGCCTGACAAGAATGTAATTGCCGGAACAGCAGCCGGCACCGAACGTAAAAAACATTTATAAGTGACGTCAGCTACATCTTCAAAAGAATTCTGCACCGAGCAGCTTAATCCGGCAAGCACCATATTTGGCTTCAATATCATTCCTTCCAGGATAACGTCTTGTTTGTACAATTCAAAAAACAAAGTTCTCAAAACTTCTTCCGTTATTTCACTGCATCGCTCAATGTTATGGTCACCCGACATCAGCACTTCCGGTTCAACAATGGGCACTAAACCAGCCTCCTGGCATAAAACCGCATATTGAGCCAGGGTCGAAGTGTTTATTTCGATGCAGCTTTTGCTGGGAAGTTCATCTGCAAGAGAAAACACAGCGCGCCATTTGCAGAATCTGGCACCCATTTCTCGATAATCACGAAGTCGCTCGCGCAAATGATCGAGACCTTCAGTAACCTTTTCACCAGGACGCCCAGCCATTTCCTTTGCGCCGATGTCTACTTTTATTCCAGCGACAATTCCTTCATCCTTGATGATTTTCAGGAACGGGATGCCCTCGTCAGTTTTCTGCTTGATTGTCTCGTCGTAAAGAATGACTCCACTAATACAATTACCCAGTCCAGGCGTAGTGAGAATTAGCTGCCTATATGTACGCCTCGACTCCTGCGTTTGCGCGATACCCAAGTCAGAAAAGCGCTTATTGCAGGTCGGCGTACTCTCGTCCATAGCCAGCAGTCTCTTATCATCTGCTACCAATAGATTTGCTATTCTCGAGAGTTCTGCCACATGCATAGCGCTTTGTCTCCCAATTGAGAGTCAGTAAAAAAATATAGCGACCAAAAACCCACCCAGCGGGATGTCTCTCATGCCATGCAAAGTTCAAATGGTCAGCTGCTAGACATCATAGTCCTATATGTTGTATTCGAAACATATAGATCAACTCGCAAAAGAACCGAAAGCTCGCAGACCCTCGGCTTGAGTCACTTTTAGAGATTAATGGCTATGTAAAGTTTAAAATCAAACTAAAGCACATAGTCAGCAATCAACTAATTCGAGAATTCCTGAAAATAGTGTCACAGGCACCAAATTCAGTATTAACATCGGGCACGAAAAACCGCAGCTCATTTAAAGAAAGAAAGCGCTCGCTGTAAGACTAATTAAGCAATTCTTGTGCGATGCTTCAATGGTTATGAATTTGACGGAACGTATCGGTTACGAGGTTGGAGAAATAATGGACGTAAAGAACTTTATGAATGATGACCTCGAATTCATCGAGGCTTTAGTCGCTGAACTCAATAGCAATATCACAAAGTGGCCATCTGACAAAGTTTTGGAAAGGGTCAATGATATGATACACGCATTCAACAAACGTTTCGCTTTCGAAGACCTTTTATTTTGCCACATCAAAACCACAACCTCTATGCAAAAAGAATTGAAGTATTTCCTCGCCATTAGAACCAGCTTTCGTCAAAGCCTGGAAAGAATTTTGATGTTAGATGTAGATGAACCAGATTTTCGCGCCGAGATAGCCCTGTTGCTAGAGGCAGTCTCAAAACAATTAAAATATTTGCGAGCAGAATTTGACCCGAGATTTACAGATCAAATTGCACCAGAAGCAATGTCCGAACTTTCGGGGTTTCTTGAAAGAAAACTACGTTTAATCGCCTTCGCTTAGTTGATTTTTACCTGCTCATAAATGACCTGATTTTTTATAGTCTTCAAATTTCTGTTTCATTTCAGGGTGTGCTTGGAGTAGCTTCTGGATCATGTCTGGCGTAACACCTTTGGGTATCTGCGGCAATCCTCCTATTCCACCAGTCGAAGATATCGCACTCGAATGTGAGGACGCCGCCGTACCATGAACGTGATAGTAGGAGTTCGAACTGATCGCGGCTTTACTTTGCATTTGTTGATCGAGTGCAGAATTTAGCCGTCCAACACTCTTTTGAATTTGCTCGTCTGGTTCTTTGGCATTGACGCTTTCTTCGATTGCACTGAGAGCGTCCTGATAAGGTTTGATGCCGACGCCATCGGCTTGAAGCTTCTCAATTCGCACCTTGAGCTTCGAGCGCTCATTGAGATAAGGACCGGGCACCAATTCGTCGGCGGCATATACCGGCGAGGCTGATAAAGCAGGCGCCAGAAGTCCGATAATCGAAAGAGTCAAAAGACCCAGGCTCATAGTTTTTCTGATTTGTTGTGACAAATCTCCGGCTCCTGAAATAGACGACAATATTTCTTACCCAAATCACCCGATTTAATCTAGGTAATTCATCAAATTCGAATACATGGGCAGGTGACGCTCATAAAAGTGATTGCTGAAAAGAAAGAACAGTCGGCACCATCAGATCAATTTTTATTATCTCCAGTAGATTACATGATTCAATTCGAGAAAGAAAACCATGCTGGGTTGGAGAGCCAACACGCACCGCTAAGCGGACAGACTACATCTGAGTTGGCCACACCATCGCCAATACAGCTCGCAAGCAAGAAAAGCACTTTCGAACAACTCAGCGCATCGAACCCTATTACTCACACAACAAATCAATCGTCCGGCTTGCCCATTGATATCGCCGTTACAGCAATTGCAATTGGTATTTGCTGTTACTCGTTTGCCAGAAAAGTTATGTTCCGAAAGCCAAAAACAATGATCGACATGGGGCATGAATCCCCTAAAACTGAGCTAAAACTAAAAGCTTAGTGTGCGATAAACGCACAAAAAAGCAGGCGATTGTACGCCTGCTTTTTTGCGAAAATATATCATGCAAATAGATTTCAGAGATATTGTAGTGTAAATTTTCAGTTTCGTATCGCATTCGCTTCAATCAGAACTTTTAAGCCAATATGCTCAAAAGTGACGTATAGCCTATTAGTTAATCGACAACTTGCTTCGAGTTTACCCGCAAATAACAATCGCCAAAAATTCCTACAAGATCTCTGTCTTGCATGGTATTTTGCTCTTCTATCGTAGTTTGCTTTTGGAGATTATCGTGAACAAAGTATTAATCAGCCTTTCCGTACTGTTAGCTTGCATGTCAGTATCTAGCGCTTTCGCTGCTGACACCAAAGTAGAAGAAAAGTCCACAACTGAAAAGTCTGCCGTACATGGCAACAAGCATGTCAAAAAAGAAAAAGTCACCAAAACTGATGCTGCTGGCGACGTAAAAACAGAAGAAAAGAAGACCAAAACCGAAACCAAGTAAATAGTTCGCCTATTTATTGAAAAAAGAAAGAGTCCGTTCTTTTGAACGGACTCTTTTTGTTCGCGCCCACAGGGAGATGTTGCTCTGGCAAAAAGGTGATGCAGAGATCTCGTGGTATCAATGGGATTTAAATGAAGATGACAAGAAATTTCTGGAATTTGTGGAATTTGTGGAGAAAGTAATTGCTATCAGAAAAAGCCAATTAGTGATCGAGCGAAAGGATTTCTTCAAAGGCGAAATTGAAGAAGACGGTAAGCCTGTGAAAGACGTCGCCTGGTTTGGCGCTCACGGAAAACCAATGTCTGAAGGCCACTGGAACGACGGCAATAATAAGTGTCTCGGTATACTTTTCGATGGTCGGATTCTGTCAGACGTAGATCAAGATACATCAGTAACAGAACACGGCAAAAGTCTGTTCTTGATCGCCAATGCTTCTCACACCGATGTTCCGCTCAAATTGCCTAATTACAAATATCTGAACAATTGGACGGTCATCCTGGATACAGCACAACCAGAGCGCCCAGAAGAAATCTGAAATGGCGGCGTTTTGCCTGCTAGAAGTGTAATGCTACTAGAAAGAAGATAAACTGCAAAAAACCTCCATTGTTTCCTCTTAGCGTCAAGAGGATGCTCTCTTACAACCCCCAACTAATTGGTCGGACAAAAAAAAAAAGGATTATTCTCGAATCAGAGAGTAATATTGTTGAACCGAGCGGTATTTGGCATTGGCTGAATTCGAATTGCAGATGAAATACACAACTCGCCCAATACAGGCGGGTATGCGCCTCATCGCGCTGCTTTTCCCTGTCTGGGGTATAGTTTTGCCAGTTCTGCTCGTACTGTTCATTGTCATCCTATTGCGTTTACCAGCCAATATTCCGCTGCTTTCCAGCTTGTTGATCATCGCCTCAATGCTTTCTGGCATCACTGTCTGCTCTTTTCTGGCGTTCTATCTCGAAGATGATTTGATCCGCGTATCGAAAGAAGGTCTGGCTTTTCCTTTGCGGCTGTTACCAGATTTGCAATACCGACGTGAATTCGCCTGGAAAGACCTGACCGCCATTCGATTGCAATGGCAAAGAAACGTCTCTTTCACGCCAGAAGATACGCTCACACTCTTTTTTGCAGAAAGCGGCTACGCAAAATTATTTTTGAACCGTTTGAAATTGGAACAGCTGGAGCAATTTTTTATTGCTTTTGAAGCCTGCGCCTTCAAGTGCGAACGCGATGCTGAACTTTCTGATTTTGAACAGGCAGTGCAGACTAAGAAACTTGGCAGTGCTTATTCGCACACGGAACTCTGGCAAAAGTCTCTGTCGGACAGATTCGCTGGTGCGACTTTTGTACCTCTAGAGCCAGGCGCAAATCTGCAGTCAGGTCGCCTTCAAATCATGAGGCAACTGGCTTTTGGTGGCTTTTCAGCGATATATCTTGCCCGCAATGCTGAGGGCAAATTCGTCGTCTTGAAAGAATCAAATTTTCCTGCAAGTAACGACGACACTGCAAAGGCTTCGCAACTATTTGAAAGAGAAGCCTCAATTTTGAGCAAAATAGATCATCCAAATATTTCGCGGGTGATTGATTATTTTGTCGAAAATTCTCGGCATTATCTCGTTATGGCACATATAGAAGGAATCGATCTAAGTCGATTGACTACCTTGAATGGGCAGCATCCTGAGCAAATTGTGTTGAACTGGGCGTTGCAATTGGCTCAAGCAATATCGTATCTGCACAATCAAACACCGCCTGTAGTGCATCGCGACATCGCGCCTGATAATTTGATACTCAAGCCGGATGGCAGCTTAATATTAATAGACTTTGGCGCCGCCAAAGAAATCGTGCAAGCGTGCACCGGAACAGTCGTGGGCAAACAGTCATTCATGGCACCAGAACAGTTTCAGGGCAAACCCTGCTTAAAAAGTGATGTATACAGCTTTGGAGCGACGTTATACCTTTTATTGACCGGCAAAAATCCAGAACCTCTGACGCGCTCTTTCTCGCAAGAAGTTGCTCAACATGGAGACGGTGAAAAACAAGATTTAAAAGGACTAAAGCATTTAATTTTCAAAGCAACGGCCTTTGACGCAAACGAAAGACCAGATTTTGGTGAAATAATTGATTATCTAAATTGTGCTCAATATGAACTAGAGCAAAAAGTCGTTGAGATAGCAATAAAATGAATGAGAGTATCACCATAAAATATGGCTTGAATTCAGCATTCCAACGATGGCTGAGTGACTTCTGGACAAAATCAGACAAGGAGTTAGCACCGTGGGTGGCGGTCTTCCTTTTATTACTGGCTCTCGTGTATGGCCCGCAATGGCTGCTAAATATGATCTCGCTTTTACCAGTTAACGAACTGGGCAATTCTGGTGCCTCAGTTAGAGCGCATTTAGTAATTTTGACTATAGCCTTGTTATTGGCACTGGCTGTGCTTTTGATTTTGTTTCGCAGGCTCAGTCGACCTGCTGCAATCTGCTTCGAACAAAATGGCATCAAAAAAATCTGGCGTTTCTTATTCTTTGACGTCAAAGGCCGCTCACTGCCCTGGTCGCAAATATCGAGCATCACACTGCAACGACCAGAAGAAACCACTGATTTGAGGAATTATCTTCTGTGCTTTGCAGCAGATTCCCCCGAGAAGAAATTTGTGATTTCACTTGGTCAGATTGACGAACAGCGAGCAGACGATCATCGTCGCGAACAAGTGCTCGAGGCAATCACCAGATTCGCCCATAATGCAATCGTGGAGCCGGGCGTGGTTGATGTTCTAGCTCCCAAACGCTCGCTCGATTTTACAGAAATCTGGCTCGACGCTCTTTCTGCACCACCTGGACGTAGCCGTCTCTTACCATTGAATGATGGTGCTTTACTTGATGCACGATATCGTGTCATTGAACGTCTTGGGGCAGGTGGTCAAGGCACTGTCTATATGGCGCAAGACACACAAAATGCAGACGAAATTGTTGTCTTAAAAGAGACAATACTGCCTGTTTACGCAGATTTGCTCGTACGTAAGCAGACCCTTGCTAATTTTCACAAAGAAGCTCTATCGCTTGAATCTTTAAATCACGAACACATCGTAAAGTTCAAAGGCTCTTTCGTTTGCGATCACCGTGCTTACCTGGTGCTGCAATACATAGATGGTGCGACTTTGTCGCAAAAGATCAAAAATGATGGGGTTCTGACGTCTGAACTGGCAATTAAGTATGCGCTGCAAATAGCAGAGATTTTACAAGCTTTGCATCAAAGTACACCACCTCTGGTGCACAGAGATCTAACGCCAGATAATTTGATGCTCAAGCAAGATGGCAATCTTGTCCTTATTGACTTTGCCATCGCCGTAAGCGGTTCCAGCAAATTGGCCGACGTTGCAGAACCATCAACCGATGTGGCGGGCAAAGCCGCGTATATGGCACCCGAGCAATTTCAGGGTAAGCCAGGCGTCCAGAGCGATCTTTATTCACTTGGAGGCGTATTATTTTTTATGCTAACTGGTGCGCATCCTGAAGCGCTAACAAGCAGCGCACCTTTGTTGATTAACAATGCAGTCAGCGAAGACTTGAACCGTCTGGTCATGCAAACAACTGCTTATCAGGCAAAAGATCGATTTGCCAGTGCCTACGATCTCAAAGAAGCACTTTTGCGGATTAGCTGATGCGGCGAGCGATGGTAATAGCGGTCCATGGACCTCTCGTTCTACCCATTACAACAGACCAGTACCAAGCAGAGACGTCAGTCCAAGAATTCCCATGCTCGTTCACTATGCGTTCCATCACTAAATATTTTTGACCTTGCTTGCTGGCCTCAAACGAATTCCAGCGACTTTGTTGCTTGCCTATTTGCAGTGGACCAGGCTCAATGCTATAGCCCATGCCTCTAAAGCAATCACTACTTGGATGTAGCTGCCTGGTCTCTCGCCAAACGACTCGCACAAAATAAGAGCTGGTGCCGTCAGTAAAGCGCTTCATCTGACCAGGAAAGTCGCGAGCAAAGGCTTCTTCTTCGCCAAGGGTTTGTACCGGAACTACTTCATTGCCGTTAATTTCGGTGGGCCAGACAATCGATGGTGGCACTGCCAGCGATGCCTGCGAATGAGGAGCAAAAGCTGGCAGCATTGCCGCTATTAAACATAGTGGAACGAGCACATGAGCGACTCTCATACGGTATCGTGCACAAATAACTTGCAGGCGACTCCACAGAAATACAGATTTCGGATTTAGAGAAGCTGCCGGCGTTTCAACTTGCGTTTTCTGTAATTTAAATGAGGCGAAAATAGTCAACGCGCAGATCAATATGAAAGTAAAAACACCGACGCCAAGATGAACAGAAGCTTCGCTGTCGGGCAGGTGGAAACTGACCAGCACTGGCTTGAGAGTGTCAAAAATGACAAGAGTAGTTGCTCGCCAGATGTTTCCGGCGATGACCAGGAAAATCGACAGTAAAGCAATCAGCAATGTCGCCTTAGTCTTTAGTGAATTAATTGCAGCACAAAGCATTGCTACGAATAGCGACGTCCAGAGCATGCTTACACCACTGCATGGAGCATCGATGGCTATTTGTTGACCGTATAAGGAAAGCATCGTGCCATCCAGGATTGTGGAAAGTCCAAGTATGTTGAGGGCTACGCAAGCACCAGAAGCAATGACGATCCGCAAAGGATAACCCGCATAAAAATTCAGCGATGAGATTAGCGGTAAAGATAATGCCGCTAATCCGAAAAAGCTTGCTCTATACGTAGCAGGAACTTTACTAATCAGCGAAAACCACAGCACGAAGATAAGCATCACTGCAGCCGTTAGATGAGGCGCCATATTGTAAGTGGCAATGTAGAGCAACAATGCAAGAAAAACCGAAGTGTAATCCAGAGGTGCAGGTGTTTGCGATTCTTGCTCGCGCGAGCGCCAAATTTCAAGAGCACCAAGGCTGACCAGGGCAAGCAAGCCGCACGGCTCGTCACTGTGGTCAAACAGACGTTCTACGTACCAAACCACGCCTGGCCAAATGACCACAATCAGCGCCATTAGATTCAGCTGATCGGCGTTGACTGATTTTTTCTGCGTTTGCTCCATAGAACTCCAATCATCATCAAAATTGCGCAGGCGATTGTTACAGGCAGAGGAGGCTCTGGCTTCACTGGGATGGACATGTTATCGGGCAACGCCGCAAACATTTTTTTACTTGCACTATCTGCATGGGTCGTTGTCTTGGACTGGGAATAGTGTTCGACATTGATATCCCGGTATTGCTTTTTCCAGTCCAGCACAAGAGCACTTGTGACCGGTGTGACAATGCCTAACTTCTCGGCGATAGCACCCAATTTTTGAATTGAGGCTGGATCCTTTTCGTCAGTCAAAATCACATCTGCGTAATAAAGTTGCAGCAAACTTTTCCCGTTGGTGCTTAGAGTTGCGTCAGTTGACACCTCAGGCATTTGTTTCCGTTCAATCGCGACTTTCTCTTCTTGCCCTGAAACTACGGCAAAGAGTCGAGATAAGTCCTTTTCAGGACCTTCTAGATCTGGAACCTGGTGCAACGCCGGCGTTTGATCCATTGATTTAATAACTTCATTTGGACCAGGCACCATTTGATATTCAAATAATTTCAAAGAGTGCTTGAGACTTTTTATCAAAGGTAAAAGCTTATCGCCAGCAAAAGCTACTGGTTGCGGACCGTGTAACCAAATAACATTAGAATCTTCAGCCAAACCGCCTGTTTGTAGCGCCAGCGTGAGCGCGGCGGCGTTATCTTGACCGCCAACGCAAGCAGAGTCACGAAGACGTGATACGGCTGTTTTCCATGCATTAGAATTTGTGTCAGCGTTGGCAATAACTACAATTGGTTTGTCCGACGCCCATACAAGAGTTGCCTTGGGGAATTTCAGCTTTGCCAACTGATCGGAGATTTTATCGATTGAGCCGCTCATTTTGTCAGAGCCATCAACGACGACGATTAGCGGTCGATCAGGCGCATACTTGCGACTGATGATCGTTTCGACGATTTTGCCTTCCGGCTGACCGGGGTCGGCGGTGTAAAAGGACTTTTTGTCTGCATTGCGCTTCCAGAAAAAGGCACTAATGCCTTCGACTAAATCATCTTTTTGAAAATCCAATTTCTGTACTTCACCAGTCGACGAAGTTACGCTAACTTGATGCTTGCATTTTATTGCGAAATTCCTCTCCGTGATTAAGGGCAGAGGCAGTGCTGCTTTCTGAGAGTTAAGCAGTGTCAACGGCGAGGTTAGTTGCAAGGACAATTCGACATCTTTATTGCCGTAGCCAGTGGCTGATTGCAGAAGCACTCTGCCAGCACCAGCTGTCGATATTAAGAGCGGCGTACTGCCACTTTCAGCAGATTCAACATAGGCTTTACGAGAAGATTCTCTCGTGGCAAACACCGCATTATGTCTGATACCATCGATCATAAGCGAACACCCAGAGATAACCGCATGTGGTGGCAAAAGAATCTGGGCTCGTAATTCTTTATCGCCCCTGTAAGTGTTATGAAAACCCATTGTCCAATCCAGATTGGCCACGCATTCATCGGCATTTACAGTGCCCACAATTTTTGAACTGCTCAAATCCAGTCCATGAATGATGCCACCGACATGTTCGCCGGCAAAATCACTATCATGTTGATAGTAATAGTCAAACGAGTCTGCAGCATCTTCTTTCAACAAATTGAAAATTTCAAAAAGATCAAAAGAAATCATGTTCTGCCAGACCGGATGCTTGCGTGTATTAAAAGAGCGACCATAGACTCGATAATATAACTCGCGACAGGTCGACGTCGGTACCATCTCTTCACGCCAGTTACCGGTTGCCAGCAGCTGCCAGGGCAATGTCCCACCCTCAGTGTAGCAATCACTTAAAAGAGCAGCCTCGTTGCCAGCTGCCCGCATGAGCAAAAGACTTTTCGGTAGGTTTTCTGGGAGCAAACTTTCGACTACACACTTTTGCGTGAAAGCATAAGGAAAAACGCCAATGAGGACAACAGCGAGAAAAATGGCGCTGCATGTGGGAAAAGACATTACCCTGAGACTTTCAATTTTAGGAATGCTCTCCTTCAATTTGATCTTTAAAAACCCTGCTGTCATGGCGGGTCCGACTGCCACGTACAGATAGTACGCGCAAAAAAGCGCAGGCGCGTAGAACTGATCCAACGGCTGATGCTGGGATATGGCAGAGGGCAGACCAGCCAAAAGGACGATGCTGAACATTAAACCGAAAGTAGCCAGCAAACAAAGCGGAGACAGCACTATAAACAGGGCTATAGCTGCAGTCAAAGCAAATTTGTTGGCATTAGCTAACACAAGAAGTCTATCGACGCTCATTGTGGGAATCTTTCTGAGCACGACTAGTGTGGAAGCATTGGCAATCGCAATAAAAGCCAGAGGAAGAAACACTAAGACATGCTGCGACTGCACCATCAGCACGAGCGTGTAAAAAGCACAAGTGATGACGCCAAAGAACCAGAAAAAAGCTTGCCACAACATATAAAAGGACATTCCTCGGCGAGCAGACTTAACTATTATGTCTTAAATCTATAAGTAGCAAACGGTCGGTTTGCCCGAACACGCCTAGACGCGCCTTCTGTAGCCGACAAACCACGCTCTGCTTGGAAAATGTAAGCTGGAAGACATAAAGAGAGGGTTAAAGCCAAAAAAAGTTTGGAGTTATACCTCCTTTGATGGATGTTCAATTTGAAAACGACGAACTATATTAATTGCATAAGGCAAATGCGCCAATGAAACAAAGTCCAACCGCATAATTGATTTAAACTTTATAGCTGAATCAGAAGTGCAAAAAAAACAAAAAGCGGAGCACCGACAGGTGCTCTTTTTTTGTCCATTTTGGCGCCACCTTTACTATGTGCATAATTTTACACGGCTCAATAGTTGAGCCCAGGAGGCTCTCCAGTATTGCCCAGACATCGTTGATATTTTATTGAGATTACAGCGCTCTATCTTGATGCTTCCTTGAAACAGTCTTAGTTAAGCTGAGCCAGCGGTTTTAGGTCGACGAAGCTGACCAGCCGCGCTCAAGTTGACCTGCGTGGCTGGTCAGCTTTTTTGTTATTAGCATTTTTAAGGTCGGAATTTAAAACATGAGAACTCTGAGGGCAAAGCTCCTCATTCTGTTAGCACTGGGGTTTGTCCTTGAAATACAGCCTGTTAGGAGTGAAAATATCTCTGTCGGCGACACCGAAAGCGAGCAACTGAATCACGTTTTGATTTCACTGCATGGATATCAAAAGGTTGCCACTCAAAACACACCTTCGATTAAGCCAGATCTTCCTAAACCTCTGCCAGCACACATTTCAGAAGACCCCACAGCAGGCGATGGCGGTCACTTGTTGATTGCCGGAGGCAGTGATCCTAGTGATGCTGGCGGGGGTAGGGTCAATAATCCACCGACAGAACACCAGGTACCAGTCGAACTAGGCCAACCACCTGTTGCTGTGCCTGCTGATTTAAATTTAAGAGACCCCAAGACCAATGCGCCTGAAAAGGTGGTGGACCCCAATAATATTCCTGCCTCCAGAAATTCGCCACCGGCAGCGACACCATTTGCTCCAGAAGGAGAATTGCGCAGAGCACTGCCGGCGCCTTTAGATCCCGTATTTCCGAGCACAGAATTTGTCGGTCAGCCACTGATCGGTATACCGGATACAGGTCGCACCTATAAATTGGAAGAAACAATTTATAAAGCTTGCCCGGCCTTGAAAAGAGCGCGAATTCAGATATATGGATGGGCCAATCCAGGCTGGGGCTACAACACATCTCACCAATCCGCCATTCCTCTTTCTTATGCCATTGTGCCGCGACATTTGGAAATGGAGCAAACCGTTCTGCGTATAGAACGCACTCTCGATACCGTGCAGACAGAGCACATAGACTGGGGCTTTCGAGTAAGCAATGTTTACGGTACCGACTATCGCTATACGACTGCTCAAAGCTGGTATCCAGCCAGCAATGAACTCCTGAAATCAAATAGTTTGTACGGTTATGACCCTGTTGAGTGCTACGGCCAACTCTATTTCCCCAAAATTTTGAAAGGCATGGTGCTCAGATTTGGCCGGTATATTTCTCCACCAGACATCGAAGCGCAGCTAGCTCCCGACAATTATCTGTGGACTCACTCATTGATGTTCACTTTTGATGCCTATACGCACACCGGCGCGCAGGCGAGTTTTAAATTATCCGACCGTCTTATGTATCAAATCGGTCTTCATGCCGGTAGCGATATGGCCGCCTGGGCTCCGACAGCCATTCCCACTTTAGAGACTTTCCTTCGCTATACCACAAAAAGCAATAAGGATTCGTTCTATGGCGGCATCGACGGTATCAACAACGGTCGTTTTCGCGGGGCGCGAGAACTTATAGCTACAGAGAACATAGCCAAGGCCATGAGCGCCATATCTGGCACCACCATTGCACCGGGGCAACCGCTTGCACACGACAATTTGCAGCAATTCAATTTTACCTGGGGTCACAAATTCAACGACCGACTGCACACAATGACCGAAGGATATCTACTTTATTCTATCGACGCATTGCAAGGAGGAACAGTCAATTATGGCGCTCCTCGCTCATACAACGCAGCCACTGGACCGGGCGCTTATCTTCATGGAACGTCTTATGCGGCTGGTTTCGTCAATTACACCGCGCTCAAACTAACGCCCAAAACCTATCTTTGCATTCGCCCGGTCGACTATCTACTGGATCCACGCGGATGGCGCACTGGTTACCAAACAGCCTATGGTAGTTGGACAATTGGACTGATTCACCGTTTCAATGACTATTTGACGATTCGTCCAGAAATCAGATACGAGAGCGCATTAACGAGCGTCGATGGTGTAAAAGTAACACCTTACGATAACGGCACAAAGCGCAGTCAATTCACCATTGGTATGGACTTGATTCAAAGATTTTAGTCTGTCTTAACGCCAACAAATCGATAACCAATCTTTCGCTCGGTATGAATCAGTTTGATGTCCTGAGCATTGACGTCTATTTTGCTGCGAAGATTTGCCATATGAACAAAAAGTGTGTGGGTGTCATTGATGTAGTCCTGTCCCCAGACCTGCGCCAGTAACATTCTATGCGTCAACACTCGATTGACGTTGCAAGACATATATTCGAGTAGTTCATATTCTTTTGGTGTCAGTCGCACCATTTTTCCACCGACTTTAACGGCGCGATGATGAAAATCTATGAAAATATTCTCGTAATCAAATACTTTTCTGTCCTCAGAACGCTCATGCCTTCGGCAACGGCGCAAGATTGCTCTTATGCGAGCTAACAGCTCACCCATGCCAAATGGCTTAGTCAGATAGTCATCGGCACCAAGTTCCAAAGCTTTGATTTTGTATTCTTCGAGTTCGACTTCCGACAAGACCATGACCGGAATGTTCGCCCAGTTCCGCAATTCACGACAGAACTCGAAACCCATACTATCTTTTGAACCGATGCCTAACAAAATCAGTTCTGGCGAAATAGAGGCTGCAAGATCAAGCCCCTCTTCGTAGTGCTCAGTCAATATTACTTGATAATCGTTTCGTTCAAGGGTTACGCGCAACGCACGCTGTATCTGCGGATTGCGTTCAATAATCAGTATTTTCACTTGGATAATCGCAAGGCTTTTACGAGATCAGTTGTCACTTTGTTCAACTCCGAAAATCATTTTTCAACGGTAGTTTCTGAGTCTGCAACGCTACGTTCTGAGTTTGCAGCGCTACTTCCAGAGTTTGCAACGCTACTATCCGAGGCGGCTCCACCTTTTTTGTTTTTCTCGCTTTTCTTTCTCGAGGTATTCCAGTTATGTTTATATGAAATACCTGGTCCATTTGTGGGCGAATAAACAGGAGTGGGACACGCAAGAAGACTCCCCACGCTGCCTGATAAGCAATAGACCAGACAAAGGCTAAAAAGTATTTTTTTCATTGCGACCACAGTTAGTTCCTTCCGAAAATGCCACGAATTATTCTTGCAGCAGCTTTCGTTTAGGCGAGCATTCAATATCTACCTCTACAATTTAACAATATTACATTCAGGGACTTATCAAATTCTCTATTTCAAAAATCAAGTTTTTGACAAGATGACTTGGCAGTCATGATGACCGCTGAATACAAGCTTCACGCGACGCAAGCATTCTAGGAATGCTTGCCATAAACGATCTACTTTTTGTCAGTATCGTAAGGTGCTTTATCTACAGTGATACCAGTCGATATTTTTGAAAAAGTAATGACTGGCAAATCTTCTCTTTCGCCCAAAGAGTCAAGCTGGTTCTGATAAACGCCAGCTTACCCCCAGATATCCTTGAAGACTTTGAATTTATCTGAGTTTCTATGCATGATCAACCAGAGAGCAAAAATGAAAAAAAGCACCTCACAGACAAGCACTACATAAGTGAACATAACCAACTCCCAATTCTGTCTCCACACGCAACTGTGTAATGATCTACTTTTAGGAGGATCTCACCTCAATCTCAATTTCGGCGCAGCTCAAAAGTCTTGCGCCACAAGCATTACAGGCTTGACGAATAATTGATTCTGCTTTGATGTTCCGTTAGCATGCCAAAATCCCCGATGTGCACCGGCTAAACTCTGACGAATGGGCGTATTATTAACACCGCGAAAATTCTCGGTGTCCTTAGCCAGGATAAATCCACTACTCTTACTGCTCGGTGCTCAATGTTCCAGCTATTTCAGCGCTTTTCCTACATTCTTTTAGCTGTTTTTGCCTTAGCAGGATGCGACGACTTAGGAAAAGTAAACTGGTCGCCTGACGGGCGACACTGCGCAGTGTTATCCGAGCACAATTTGCAAATTGGCGACGCTACTGGTGCCCTTCATGCCGAACCCTCTCTTGACAGCGCGATATTCGAGTGGTTGCCTGATTCGAAATCGGCAATAGTCGTGACTGGCAAAAAAGCATCATGGTCAGAGCTAAGCAAACTCATTTCTGCAATGGACATCAAGAAAATCGCCACAGATGCAAATTACATCTTTTCACATCGCAATGAACTTAAGCCACCGAACTACGACAAATTCAGTCCTGATTACGACGGGAATGTATACGATCTCTATCTAAAGAATCGGTATGGAAAACCCTATCTGTCCTCGGCTGCACACAAAGCGTTAGCAGATAATTCGATGAATACTCCCCCCGTCATCCACACCGCGCAAATCTACGACTTTAGTGTCAGCCCGGCCGTTGCAAGAACAGTCCTTCTTCAAACAGCAAAACAGATTACAGCCATCAATGTCGCACCAAGTGGACGGTTAGTGGCTATATCGGAAAAAGAGAATATCGGCTGCAAACTGTCTGTAGTGTCGGCAAATGGAGTGGAGCGAAGAGTCGTGTCCAGGCTGGTATCACCAAGTATTTGCTGGTCCGCCGATACCAGAGCAGTGTTTTTTGTCAGCGAAGACAATGCATTGTCGGACGAAGTTCTAAAGAAGGGGACATTGAAAAAGGTGATGGTCGCTGGTCAAAACGGACCATTGCTGCCAAAGCCTGACAAAGCTGAATCTTTAGCCTGTGTCGAATTCGACCAGGCTAATACACTTCATTGCCTGCCAGATGGAAGCATTCTCTTCAAAAGTCAAGAATTTAGATTTCCGAATTTAAATGACGGCAGCCTCAATCGCAGTATTTTTGCTTTGCGGGCAGACGGCAAGGCCATTGATAAACTTAAACTGTCGACAGACATACCTGAATGCGACGTGCAAGCCTATGCTGTAAACCACAGTGGCACTAAACTGGTGGCATCTGGCGCTAGAGGTCAGGTCTGGCTAATGGACCTGCAGTCTCACGTGAGCACTACAGTGCAAGGTGATATCGGTGACGCCAAGCTAGCACCAAGCTGGCGGACGGACGATCAGTTTACGTATGCTATTCGCAATCATGCCAGATCTGCTAACGGTCACGACGTTGAAGTCGTTTTGAGAAATGCAAACGACCTCAGCGAACAGATTATCAGCAAAGACTGGTCTTCAAAAGATGTGAGCTTTTTGCAGGATGAAGAAAAGGATGATAAAAAGGACAACGAAAAGCAAAAAGCGAAGGGCAAACAACTTCACCGCTGATGAAGTAATTATCCAGCCAAATTCTTACTATGCGGATGTTTACCCAACTGATGCCAGTCATCTTCCTGCATATCAATTTCAAAATGTTTAGCGGCTTTTCTGATATTTGCAAATGCAAGGGCGCGATCTTCATCCAAGACGCCTTTGACCTGATCAAATCGAGCAATAGCATTGCGCACATGGCTGGCATCGGTCATCGGCTCCTTGCGGTGAACAGGAAAAGCAAACACACTGTCTGGCAAATCATTCTGATCAGCAGTCGTTAACTTTCCGTGAGCGGCCGAATGGGGCTTCCATGTAGCTTTATCTGTCATGTAGAGTTCTCCAGACTAAGTGCATCCGCGCAACATGACGCGATCGCCCGGCTTACTGTTGCAACTGAATTCAACTTTTTAACGACATTGCTAAAGATTGGCCAGACTGTCAGGCGCGTTTGCCGGTATAGATGAGCACGCAAGCATCCATCATGACGACGCCATTTTGTTCATATTTGGCAAATCGAGCGGTCAAGTCTTTTTCAGCGTCGCTAAATGCTGTTCCACCTGCCTCGACTAGCCATTCAGCAAACGAGGAAAACGATGTAATGGCAAAATTTGCCGCCTCAACTGCTCCATATTCGCCACCCATTGGCAGTTTGCCGTGCCAATCAGTGATTTCTATTTCAGCAAAACCCGCTTCTTCGAGCAAACCGATCAATGTCGTCTTATCGCCATAACGAAAAGCACCAGGTCCTTCAGGAGGAGCCAGAGGTATGTCAACAACCGTTGATACTGCTTGATTTATATTTGTCATCCAGGGATTTTCTGTTGCCCGCCCCCAGACCGCAAAAGCAAATCGCCCGCCAGGGGTTAGCCAGTTAAACAAATTAGCGAAAGCAACCGGAGGATTGTCGAAAAACATGATACCAAAGCGGGAGACCAGCCGTTGAAAAGGTTGCTCCAGAGGAGGAGCAGCAACAGTGCCAAGGTCTGTGACGTCGAATTGAATATCGCAATCAAATCTTCGTGCACGGGCACGAGCAGTGTCAATCAGCGCTGGCGAGATATCAAAACCAGAGACGATACTTCCTGAAGGTGCCTGCCGATAGATTTCCAAGGTTGTGCCACCGCCACCGCAGGCGATGTCTGCAATTCGATAGGATGCATCAAGACGCAGGGAATTAATTAAGGGAGCGTCAATGGGATTGAGCATTTTTTCCATGCC
>Ga0182030_10008471_pt1 | contig 21274 bp, 22 predicted proteins | sample 812S3MmetaG_FD_121299 | JGI IMG/M metagenome (GOLD analysis project Ga0182030, IMG submission 121299) | Permafrost microbial communities from Stordalen Mire, Sweden - 812S3M metaG (Illumina Assembly) | ecosystem: Environmental > Terrestrial > Soil > Wetlands > Permafrost | place: Sweden...
ATACTTTACTACAGTCTTTTTGTATAATTTGTCTATCTACAATAGTCCTTTGATATTTCTGGTGATTTAATTACAATCAATAAGCGAGGACACAAGGCGATTTCGTTTGGATCTCCGAGAAGCATCAGATACCGCATAATCTCCCGTATAATCTGAGATACCAGGGTTAATAAGTCAAGCGGACTATTTCCTGGATTGCTTATAGCCTTCAGACAGACTCTAGGGTTATATAGGGTAAAGTCTAGCTACATACCAACCCCGCATTCTTTTACTATAAACAATATTGTGTCTATCACCCGATTCAGGGAATTTGACTTCAGCCCAAAATTGAAAATCCCCGAGTATTCTCAGGCTCAGTGCCAGGTAGCGACAGAAAATCGAAACAGCGGCAAATAAACTGCCAGAAAGCGGGGAACGAACTATATTTCAACCACGGAAATTCTTCGCATGCATCTGATCCGCGCCGAAAATGCAGCCGCTGGCATAATTATTGCCAGATACGCAGTTTCTCCGTCGACGGTGTTTTGCATTTTCTATATATCTTGGTATTTTACTGCAGATGACATGCTTGGTAAGGTAGGAAAAAATAGAGCACTGTTTGCAGACCACAACTTTCAGAAAGATGTCTTTCTGTCGCTCACTCCTTCTCTGTCTTTTCATCGCCATCGTAGGGTCCCAATCTGTAACACCCCCAAATTCTGCTTCGAACCCTTCTAGACTATGGCAGACTAGCGCCGGTACGCAATGGAATGATTGTTTCCTCATTGGCAACGGACGTCTCGGCGCCTCCATCCCAGGAGGAGCCCAAAATGACTCTTTATGGCTTAATGAGGATTCTTTCTGGAATGGAATGCTTCAGTCACGTATCAATCCCAACGCATTGAAGACGATGCCCACTATTCGGAGCGATATTGTGAACGGCGACTTCAACGCAGCTCAAACTCTTGCTACCGCTGACTACGATGGTGTGCCCAATTCAGCCCGCAATTACAACTCGATTGGCCAAATGGACCTCGTGATGGCCCATGCCTCGGCCGTTGGAGACTATGAACGCTGGCTGGATGTCAGTGATGCTACGTCGGGCGTATACTACACCGTTGGAGGTGTATCATACTCCCGTGAGTACATCGCCAGCAATCCTGCCAATGTTATGGTTATTCACATTATGGCGAGCCAGGCAGGTGCCGTGTCCTTTTCCATCAGCCTCCGCCGTGGCAGTACGGTCAGCACAGGTTCTGGAAGCGATACAATCATCATGACTGGAGACAGCGGCGGCGATGATCCTATGAAATATGCAGTGGGGGCACGCGTGGTGGCCTCTGGTGGAACTGTCTCCGTATCTGGTAATCAACTCAAATGCACCGGTGCGAATGAAGCGTGGATCTATGTAACATCATGGACCAATTTCAGGCAGTCTGACCAGCGGGGCAAGGTACTGTCTGACCTGCAAGCTATCACACAGTCTTATGCACAGATCCGTACTGCTCATGTCAATGATTACCAAGCGATATATGGACGCTCAGAGTTCAATTTCGGTGCTTCTAGCTCAGCTCAGAAATCTCAATCAACCTCACAGCGCATCACATCTATGTCCCAGATATACGATCCAGAGCTTGCGGTGTTGTTCTTACAATTTGGAAGATATCTTCTGATAGCTTCCTCCCGAACAGGTACCTTGCCAGCAAATTTACAAGGCATCTGGAATCCAGATGGGAACCCAATGTGGGGGTCGCGGTTCACTATTAACATCAATCTACGTGCGTCTCCGAAGCGGGAAGTCCATGCAGGAAGTTAAAGCTTGTGAGATGGCTAACTGAGAATATAGAAATGAACTATTGGCATGCTTTTGTCACAAGTGAGCCTTCGCTCTCTGTTTCCACTGAGCGCCCATACTAATAAGTTGTCTAGACCTCATTGACGATGTTTATCAACCATTTTTTGACCTAGTTAATGCTGTAAACACCAACGGGCAGCTCACTGCCACGAAGATGTTCAACGCTCGCGGCTCCTGCGCGCATCATAACACGGACCTGTGGGGAGACACTGCGCCACAGGATAACTGGCAGCCGGCCACAACCTGGACCCAGGGGTTAGCATGGCTTGTCATGCATACCTACGATTACTACCTCTATACAGGGGATGTTGCGTTTCTCCAAAACAACTTTCAGCCTATCAAAGATGCAGCGACATTTTATATCGATTTTTTGACAGACTACAAAGGTTGGAAAGTAACGAACCCAACTACATCTCCAGAAAATACATTTGTTACTCCCAGCGGAGGCTCTGCCTCTGTAACATGCGGTTCAACTATTGACAATACCCTTCTGTGGGCTCTATTTGGAATTGTGCTGGAAGCCCAGGATATTCTCAACATCACAGATTCAGCATTCTCTTCTCAAATCACAAGCCTTCGGGACAAGCTTGCTCCACTTCGACAGAACCGCTACGGAGGTATTATGGAATGGATAGAAGACTACGCTGAAACCGAGCCGGGCATAGGACACGTATCCCAGCTAATCGGTGCTTATCCCTTGGCACAGATCACATCCGCGAATCAGACAGCCTTCAACTGGGCCATTTCATCGCTGACTCGTCGGCTAAACAACGGAGGAGGTGAACCTGGGTGGCCTCGTGCCTGGGCTATGGCCCTTGGGGCTCGGTATTTTGACTCCAACCTCGTCAGCTCCAGTGTCACAGTTCAACTTCAACAAGGATGCAGGTCCACGTCGATGATGAATATCGGTTCACCAGCCCAGTTCCAGATCGATGCCAACTTCGGCAGTGCCGCAGGGATGGCAGAAGCTTTGCTGCAAAGCCACGAGTGGCTGAGCGCGGACAGCACAGTGAGCAAAATGAAGGCGGCCTACTACAACGATGATGGCCGTGTTACACTGATTAGACTGCTTCCCACACTTCCCACCGCTTGGGCTAGCAACGGCGGTGGATATTCTAAGGGTCTACGAGCTCGTGCTGGATTCCTAGTTGACATAGCCTGGGATTCGAATGGCAAGCTTAAATCAGCAAACCTGACCAGCTTAAATGGCAATCCCGCTTGGGTGACTCTGGGAAGCAGTCAAATTGGAACGACTGGTACCTCTATCACGGTAAATAGTAGAGCATCGGGGACTTTTGTTCAGGTGGTCGGTGGGAAGGGCACAGAGTCTATAATAACTCTCTCATAATTAGAGAAGGAAAGTGCCCAAATAGTGCTTGGGATAACATTACAAGATATTCCTGTTCAACAAGTAACAAAATTTCTATCATCCAACGGTGTTTGAGATCGAGAAATCTGCATTTAAACATGGGAAGGGCGCGGGTAAGATATTGTTGATTTGTTATTGCCAAGTAACGACTAATGGCGAATATGTTGGGCCTCTATTTGTATGCCGGTTCTTTGTTATCCATGAGAATTCCAGCTCCACATCTACAATGACCTTGATGCACAGCACTAGGACTGCTAGCCCTAGTTATTGATTAATATTCTATAATTAAAATAATAATTAAATAAGTTAGTACACAAGCTATGCTTATCTCTAAACTTTTGTTATAGTACTATATTATCTACAACAGTATACAAATCAGTATACTTAGTTAGCAAATATTAATAATATCTAAAACTTATTTAATTATTTAACTTTATAATCAATAATCAGAATCTAAAACTAATATAATATTATAATAGATATTTATTAAAGGATATCAAAAAAGCTTTTGAAGAATATTGATTTAGATTATATCTATATTTATTAAATAATTTATTATTTTATCTTATATTTAATAAAAAATTAGTTCAAATAAATAAAACTTTGTTTATAAATAATAATAATTACAATATTTAGTTTTTAATATGATTTATATTAAAAATATGAATAAAAAATTACTTAAAATAAAAATCTTATAAAAATAATTTATAATAATTTGGTTTTAAAGTTTATTATAAATATTAAAAGATTTAGAAGTATAAGTATTAAAAAGTCTAAAAAATATTTTTTTAAAATAAAAAAAGCTAAATTTATATTTAAGTCTAAATAAAGTTATAAAATTACTTTTAGAAAAACGAAGCTGGAGAAGCCAGGATATGACAAAGTCCCGGGGTTCAATATTAATCACAATCCTTCCCTTCTCTTAAAACGAATCATAGGTCCCTCAGTATGACTCGTAAAGAACGCCTTAAATTGAAACTCCCCCTTCTTCTCCCTTCCCATACCTAACCCCTCACCTCCCTCCCCCAATGCTCCCACACTCTCAAAATCAAATCTCCAAAACACGTTCGCCATAGTAAGCAATAACTCCATCATCGCAAAGTTCTTCGCAACACATTGTCTTGGTCCAATCGAGAATGGTGCATAGCTCCTGTTCATCCCCCTCAATCTCACCTTCTCCTCCTCTGAATCGTCTCTCGGAATCCACCTCTCGATATCATAATTATACGGCTCAGGAAAGATATCCAGATTATGATGCAATGTGTATAGCGTAGAACCGACGTTCAAGCCCACAGGGATATGCTGTCCCGGGATAACGGCACCTCCAGCTTCGACTTGTCGCCAGAAGGGCTGCGTTGCGACGGTGGTAAGACGCATGGCTTCATTGATCGAGGCACGGAGATAAAGGCAGCTGTTTAATGCAGGTCCTGCTCGAATTTCACTAGAGATGAGAAGGTTGTTCGGACTTCGCGCGCTACTTTTGCGTATGCTGTTGCGTTGTGGGAGAGGTAGAAGAATGATGCTGCTATGGCTGCGGCTGAGGTATCCGAACCTGGCAGAGATTCAGTTTCAATTTTTGCTCTGAGTTTGATGAAGGAGATGTACCAGCCACGATCAAGTTCATGGAATTGATAAGAACATCCCCTTTTGGAAGCGGCTGTCCAGTCTTCGATTCCGGATCCGTAGCAGTCGTATACTGACCAAACATATCCTTAATATCTGGTTGTTGTTCTTTGAGTTTTATTCTCCTGGTCACCATATCCCCGGCATATCGATGTAGCACTGGATCGCTTTTCGCAACCCGCGGGAATAGGAGGATGAACAACAAGGGGAATTGGTATAGAATTGCAGACTGATGGGCGATGCCGACAAGTTCGACGATCGCAGCTGTGGCTACTACCACGCCACGATTCTTAGTTGAAGATAGAAGCTCCCATGTGGTGCTAAAGACTACTTTTGTTATGATATCCGTGGTCAAGTAATTGCCTACGACGCCATTAGAAATTGATCGCCGGGGGTGGATGGATTGGACTCACACCAACCTATCATATCCTTCGCAGTAGACCATCCATCTGAGTTCTTCGTATTAGAAGAACTATCCCCAATGTTCTCGCAAAAGAGATTAATCATCTCAAGAACTTTTGGCTCATGATTTCTCAGCGCCGAATCTGAGAATCCCTGGCTAAATATCCTCTTCTTCCGTGAATGCTCAGATTTATCACGAATTCCGAGCATGTTTCCTTTGCCGTGGATCATATATGAATCTGCTTTCCTGAGCGGTCTTCCAGCTCCGTAGATCTCTGCAATAAAATTTTAACGTGAGCCCCACCAAGAGCTGAGTCGAGAAGGACAAACCATGAAAGCCGTCTGGAGAAGCAACCAGCAAGGCATTAGGTCCATAACGGACGAAGGTTCCATGTTCCTTGTGCAGTCTTTCAATATCCAGATGAATATCTCCCACATAGGCGTGATAGACTCCATAAAATGTCGTCAATTTGGCAAGAAGCGGACCAGGATATTTGGCGTAGGGATGAAGTTTCAACCTGTAGACGAAGAGTGTGACTATCTGATCCCACTGTTAACGAAATCAGACAATGAAGGGTTATTACTGACCGATACCAGTCCCCATATCAAAGCCAACCCCAGCATCGTTCGCAAATCCATTTGAAACCCCAAACGATCCGTCATCCCGTGCTCGAAATCCTCGATTTCTTGCAGAGAAGGGATTCTACCACCTTCATCATTTAGTTCTGTGAACCTGAACATGACTGAGGTGTTTTAAACTTACTGCCTCTCGCTATAATGCTCTGGTTTTAGGAAGAGTCTCAGCAAAATATGTCGCAAGAACGTGCCTCTATTTTGCTTTTCTCTGCGGCGAGACCCCGGATCCGAACAATATGACGTGAGAAAGGATCTGGGATTAAACGCGCTGTAATGCAAAACAATGTGATTAGGCGCATAATCCCTGTCCGAAACTGAGGCTCTGATTCGAGCTCTCGTGAAACAGACGAGCGGAAGTGGAGCTCAGCGCCTATTCCTAGGATTTGAATGTCCTTGTAGAGCCGTACATTGTCAGCCAACGTGGGCCTTGCGGCTAAGCACATTCAGCGCAAGAGTAATGGCATAAAAAGAGCTAGATCAGATTATGCAGAACCATTTCGAATTCGAGAAGCATAGATGACAAATATGATCGCTGCTTCAAAAGCAACGGAATGGTTTCTAACACCCTTGGACAGACGTCTGAGAATAGGCTAGCTATATCCTTATCGCTTGCTTAAGACCTACGAATCATTCTCGTTTTTCCGTCTTCAAAATCACACGAAGACGACCTTGTATCAGCCTTTTCATAAAGCTTGCTTAGCACCTGAATCTTTGATTGCTTGCGACGCCCAGATCTAGGTTCATGGCTGTCAAGGAGATAGACCCAAACCCCGAATCTTTCCATTTAATTGCACATCTCAAGCGAGACCTTGAGGAAAGGGCTTCAACAGAAAACTTAGCGGGGTTATGAGGGGTGCGTGACTCTCGCCTAGCCCCTTTTCCTATGGTCCCCAAAATGGATCCCCATTGTCTTACAAATTATGAGAAAATCAGGACCAAATATTGTGGGTTTGTTATATATTATACTATACAGTAAGGAGCATTAACTACTCAAGTGACAAATTCTGCATTAGACTCTGGAATCCTTTTCGGGCTTTCCGCCGCTCCTTCCCCGCTTTTCTCAGAGCCAATGTCCTCGCTGCCTTCTCCTCCTCCGTTTCAAGCGTCATCTCTGCATCTTCCTTTTTAGTATATTCCGATCCTTCCTCCGTTCTCTCTTCGCTTGTTTTGCACATTTCTTCTTTGCTTTGTTCTCTACCTCAGGCTGCTCTAGATTCCTCGCCGCTTCTCCTCTGCAAAAGGATTCGCTGTTTCCATCGTATCTTCTTTCCATATGGCCTTCAGTTTTTCCCGCTCTAATTGTTTGTGCGCATCATCCAAGCGTTCCTGTTGATTGAGTAATTATTTGTCAAATAATCAAATCAAAATAAAACGTCTTCATCAAGATGGGAGGGGTATACCACAATCTCTAAGTCCGGGTAACCCGTCTTTTTGGCTTGCCAGTATGCCGTAATTCGAATGTATCTTAGCTACCCTATATCACTAACCATGAAGCAGATCAGGTATCTTAATTAGCAAACATACCTGCTCACAAGCATCGACGGGCAAATTCTGAACCTCCTCCAATAATTTCCCACACGCTTTAGGGTATCACTGTGCAAACGAGCGGAGCACTGTGCAGTAATAGGCCGCATGCATATAGTGTATATCGACAGTAAGAAAGCCGTGCTTTCGATGAGTGTCATCAACACCAGCGCAAAAGTAGCTGTAGCCTCCTTTCCCGAGGAAAGTGAGGAAGGCGGTCGTTTCACAAGAAAGAGAGACGATGTGCGGGAATAATATGGTAAGGGGAGAGACGCAAGTTTTGTACATGACATTGAAAAGATCAACCTTTGCAAGACAATTAAAATCTTCAAAAGTGATTTCATCCAGACTTGGGAGAGAGGGAAATATAGTATCGAATTTCGCAATAGTATCAGCACGCAGTGATGAGTCCAGAGTCAGTGCTCTTTGGATTCTTATGACCATCCTTTCATTTGAACCGCGTGGGTTCTCTTTCAATCTTCTTTTATTGATATATTTCCAATCTTGAACCGTTGACAAGCCATAGACCATTTTAGATGTCTTTCCGTAAATGTCATCATAACATCGCTCAAATCCTTCTCATAGCTCGTTGTTCTGGCTGTATGGATCGCCCTCCAAATGAGTGTTGCTCTTTCCACAGCATTAGTATGCATCTTCTCCGCTTCCGCAACACACTCTCTCAAGATAGCTTCTTCTTTCTCCATATTCCGAGATGATTTTTCCCTCAAATCTCCAAGCACAATAACAAAGTTCATGGTCTCCTTCTCGCGAAGATCCTTGTCCAGACCAATAAGGTCATTCTGAAGCCCAATGATCTCATTTATCAATTCCTTCAGCTCATTAAACGTCTCAGAATGTTGAGCTCTCCCCCCAATCCCCCTGCAGAGCACTCCTTCAGCAAGTGTGAAGAACGGGGAAATCCCAATCGTACGCGTCCGAATCTTCAAATAAGATTCCAAACTCGGCGGCAGCGATTCCCGAAACAACATCTCGGCCATCATACCTGCAAACACTCTCTTCACATCTTCTATCACCTTATCAAACAGTGATTCTGACAATAGACTATGCATATGCACCCAGAATTCCCTGAAAATATGAATAATGCTATCTCCCGGCTCTGAATCACCACAAGGCCCTATACCTCATCAGTCTCCAAATCTCCACACTCAGAGATTTCACTCACTTAAATCAGTGGAACCCAAACTCATCCCCGAATCTCTGAAACTCAAATTCCTAGCATTCTGCAAAACCTGTCTCGCAATAAGAGGTTTCATCTTCTCTACCAAATCATCCACTTTACAGAGCACAGAGAACCAAGCTCCCATAGCCAAGATAGTTGATTGGTTGTGAATTCCGGGGAAGGTTAAGTGAATGCCTTCGATTTCTTTGGTGAATTGTTTTCGGCTGTGTTTGGGGTCGAGTTTTAGCCATGGCTCGGACTTGAAGCGGTATTTGACGTGCGCTTCTAGAGTGTGCGGGTCGGGATATAGGCTTGGCAGGGAGGATGAGGGGGCTTTGGGGATTGGGAACTTAGTTTTGTTAGACTAATGCGGTTGGAATGGGGGTTGCCAGGAATTTACCATAAGATCTCTGTGAATAGATTCGCAGTAGAATTTCTGGATCTCGATTTCTGGGTTGGTTTGAAGTCGATCAGCCTCCTTAAAGTTCCGTTGCCATTTTCCGTGCTGCAATTTTGATCGTGTCTTGCTCAACAATTGACGGGTGTTATTTGTTAGACTCGCCCATCTATCCTGGGTTAAATGTCCGTGGAACAACATTCTGATCTGACTTCGGTTTTCCTTATTTTCAGAATTCATAACAGGAATCAAATCTAAAGACTGTCCTGTTGACGAACGGGATGCCCTATTTGAATAGTTACACTCTATGGAGGAGCCCCACTCCCTCCGTAGACGTCACATCGTCTCACATGAAGTGGGCTTCTATCTCGTGAGGAGGATCTAAACCTTGCTCAAGTAGCTACTGATCGTAGGCGCTGTCAAGTAGGTTTTACATGTTTCACGAGCTTTGGCTTTTTTATCCGATGACAGAAACTAGGAACACCACTACGGTGGGCCCCCGGGCTGCTATCCAACAGCGTGCAACCGCTGATGTCACGTTCAAGTACGGAGGTTCCAGTCATGAATCTCAGCACTAAAGTGTATAAGCTCTGTAAGCACGCTATGAGGCTTTGTAAGGGTACTTTTTGAAGTAAGCGCTGAAAAAGAGTCTAAAGTATTACTGGATTCACTTAATTGTTGTTATTTTAGCCTTGTTGGTATAGCAATTCTAGTGGATTATATGCTATAATTGTGCTTTTTATAGGCTTTATAAGCGAATGTACTGTTTATAGGGCCGTATAGCGTGCTTACAGGGCTTACAAACTGATAAGATCGACAGTTTACAGCGCTAGGATTCAATAACTACACCGTTTTCTTGGTTTTGAAGAATGCTCGGTCAGTTTTTCAGGAGCGATGAAAGGTAATCAAGGTTATCTCCTCTCCAGGATGAATTATTGATTTATAGAATATTATGCTGTGTGTATTGTTCGTTCGTCAGGGCTGATATTGACCTAGATATATCAAGCAGTATGTTTCAGAATACTCTACCGCTGACTAGGTCCATTATCACTAAACTCCTTCGTAAGGACGAACGCTCCTCAACACGTTCTTTCTCTCGGATATCTCGCTCAATTCTACCCCATCCTCATCCAAGTCCTCCTATTGCGCTTGTCCGGGAAGAACCTTTCTGTTATGCCAACAACACCAATTGATAGTCGAGAAGAAAATCGTAAGAACAGGAACCATAAACGCAACTGCAGAGATCGCAAATGCGAAAACTCACGCAAACCCATAAGCAAACCAACTCGGGTTATCATTGTAGTAGATGACGCGAACGAAGATGGGGCCAATGCACATTGTCGAGAAACCTTTACTGATCAGTAATAGAAATTTCAGACCGAGAGGGGAAGTGACTGGCCATGCAGGATATACCCTACACCAGCCAAACCTTCCGCTTGAATCTTTGCACTCAAGAGAGGGCTCGCCGTCCGTAACTTCGATCTCGCAGCATACCATCTCATGATCAAGACGATGCCCGAAACGCCCAAAAAGAAATCCGTACAAAACGCCCCCCACGCCACCAAATCTGCACCATGCCCGTACAAATTGCTCAAACTCACAATAATACTAACGTTTGAAATACCACCCCGACAGCAAAACAGTATCAACCCCGCATAATTCTTACATATACCAACAGGCAGTAGAATACGCAGTGTTAAGACGACTTCTACAGCTTCGTGGTCGAGGTGGAAGAAGACTTTGTATTGGTCGAGCGCGGGATCGAGCAGGAAGACAAGACCACCGAATGAGAGTGTCAGGGCGAGAATGAGAGTAACGTAGTGGAGGTCGAACGCACGTTTTGCGCTGAAGCCGCGGAGCAGAAAGAAGAAACCGAAGAGTAGGGCGTGTTGGGAGAGAGCGGCGGAGATGGTGAGGAGGGTGGGATTATTGAGTACGAGGGGCCGGAGGCTGGAGCCAAGGATTTGTGGTGGGTGGGAGGAGGTTGACGGATGAGGTGTACGTGGTTGTCATTTTGCTGTTGATGCGGATGTTGTGTTGAGAAGGAAGGGAGAACAGAAATTGTCCACGCGGTCACGGAAAGCTTTGAGGATTAGGGATTTCAAAGGTAGAGAATGCTTGGGATCACTACGGCTCCAGCATGGAACTATTGTTCCGTCCCGTAGCAACGTCGAGTTAAGTCACTGAATCTAATTCAAGCAACTTGGTGTAAGTGAAAAATAGACCGAAGCTAAAAGGCGGTGATGCGACTACATCCCGCATTTTTTTTTACGTCAATGTAGGTTTTCAAGTGAAAGTCGCGCCTCGGTCTCAAAGGCTTAGAATCAAGATTTCTTGCCTCAACCAAGACACGAGAGACGAAAGAAGTAGCCAGTGCTAGCGAGGAATTAGCTAGCACTTGTCATGTCGTCGCCTTCCCCTTTTTGGTAGTCGAACTCTAATCCTTCAATTTTCGTTCCACATTCGGTTGGTACGCATGGCCGCTTCTACTCAGGCGCTAATCACCCTCGGCTCAGCCGTCTCACCTGAGCAGTCCCTGAGCAGTCCCTCAGCAACCTGAGCAGTACCCACTTAACTAATGAAGCTAGAAGTTGACTTAGGGCGCGATTGATATTATTTTGTCAAGTTTTGACGATTATTCCTTGGGAGCCTAAAGAGACTCCCAAGGATCCCGAACAGGACCTCTCTGAGAACATATTACTTTACGCCATGGGCCACTACCCATGGCAAACCGGAATTTCATTCAAAGAGAAAGAAAAATTTGCTACTATTTACTGTAAATCTTGTCTCTGCCATTGTTCATGACCCGAATTTCCTCTCTCGAACACAGCTACCAAGCCATTTCTAACCTCCCCCTTCAGATGCCATACACATCTTCTTATTCTTAAATCTTGTCATAATTTCTCTATAATCTTACTATTTATGAGCTCTCCGAAATGCCAAAGGCCACATCACCAGACTTTCTCAGGAAAGCCTGTGAGAAAGGCTCCGTGAATAATCTTGAATTTGGAGTATGACAAAGAGGGTGGTAGAACGCGCAAACGAAGTCAATTGCAGAACGGAATGAGGGACCAGCAGATTCATGCGTTTAATGAAGTATCAAAAGTATTTTTCATTGCTTTCCTGAAGTTTCAAAACGGCTTATTATTACGAAAATGATTGGGTGTAGTGTAAAAAATGTACTGAAAATGTTACTACTATAGCAACGAGATTCAACCATAACTGTTTCTTAAAAACGCGAAGAAACTCTGCCTATGTAGAGCCGCATGTGTATGGTAAAATTGTACAAGCTGTCTGATACTTCAAGCTGAAAGTGCATAGGTATTTGAATGAGAGCACTTTCTTGCTAGAAGTACCTGAACTTCTAGAAACTGGCTTTGAACTATCCAACGATGATAAACTACTGCGAGTAAATATTCTAAATACGGCATTGACTATAGTAGAGAAGCAGAGTAATACTTCTAATGCAGAAAAACGTTTCTCGAATCACTGTAGATTCGTTAGGATATTTTACCTCTAGACCATGAAGAAACTGCAAATAGCTTCAATAATCTTGGAAAAGCCTATTACCTAAAACAGTAATATAAGGAGGTTATCAATCTCTTCTAGAAGGCAATTAACATTGACGAAGAAAAGCCACTAGAAGAGTCTAAAAAGATACTCCACATCCAGCATCTTAGTATGACGACGGCATATATACTCCAGGTAGGTATATTATTATATCAGGGTTACCTTCTGTTGTCCGTACTTATCCCACACAGAGCGATCATATCCTGCCAAATCATGGGTGAAGTATACAAATCCCTGCCTGCGGTATGTTCCCGTCTCTACTTCTCTTACGACGAGTGCGACGTCAGACAGGCCCGTGTTGTACTCGACCTGTGCTCGGCCGAGTAACAGTAGTCGGTCGCTCTCCATGCGGCTGTATTTCTTTAGATCCGGATACAGATTCTTGTCCCCGTCATCTAGCGGCTCGACCATGACCATCGGGAACTTCACCTCGTCGGCCTCAGCTAGCCTGGCTTCCAAGAACAGCCTCCGCTGGTCATCGTCCGCGACGCCAGTGAAGCATGCGTCGGGCTTCATGGTCTTTTCTTCAGTATCTTCTTTTATGAACTGAACCCACCCAGAGTCGGTGGTGGAGACCCAGGCCCAGGATGGCCCACGCTCCGACCGAACGTCGCGCGTCGGTTCCTCGACTTTCCACGCGAGCTGCAGGATCACATCGCTGCGCAGCAATCCGAACAAATGAGAATCGCCCCATAGGGTGCAAATCTCGTTGGCGATACCGAGTACAGCGTTCAGCCGGTCCGCAGAGAAGGTCATGCTGCGCATGGTATATTCCCCCAGCATTTCCCGCCAGGAGAGGCTCTTAGCCCACGGCGTCATGGCGGCGACGGTGTCGGCACTAGCGCCACACAGCGTTCGGGCGTCCTCCGAGATCGAAAAGGTGTACATCAAGTGGCTCGTGGTGAGTGTTCGCGGGCCAATCGTGTAGCAGTCCCAGATGAGTTCGTACTTCGAGTAGACCAGTCGCCGCGGTGAGAGGAAGTACTCCTGCATCGTCCAGGCCCGCACGTCGAGAGGGTGGTCGAAGCCATTGTTGACTCTGCAGATGAATGCCCAGCCGATAGTTCCGTGGATCTCGTCTGATAAGTGCAGCCGCTTCTGCATCACCTCAGGGGGCTGCCGCGGTGAGCTCAGAAAACCTTCTGATACGGCCTTGGCTGTTGAGGCGCAGATGGTGATCGTGGCCGTGCGATAGACCTTTCCCATCCTCCCTAGCTCTCGCGCTTTGTCCGCGTCGTCATCTTGGATTATGCACAGCACATCGATCCAAAGGTATGGCAGCCGCAGGCACCGCGCGACACTTATTGCATCCTGGATGGTTGCTGGGAGGTCGCCGACGGGAATTCCCCTCGTCATGTGCTCCTCCAAGTTGGCCACCGTGGTCATCCTGGGCTGCGGCCCGCCCCAGCAGTAGCTTAGGGCTGCATAATCGCAATTGCTCTCGGCGGATATTTCCATGTCCCTGAGGTAAATTCTCGCCGCCGAGCCGGCGCCGACTTCCAGGAGCCGGGTGGGGACAAAGGAGTGCGCGTTGTTGTGTTCTATGCAGCGCGCGTGCGACTCGCGGCACTCCTGGAACCACTCCATCGCCTTCTGGATGACATGTGGGCTGTTGACACGGGTCTCCGGGGGCCGTAGGGGGAAGTAGCAAGCAAGGGAGCCTCCTATATCAAATACCAAGTCAGCGATACAGTGTCGGCGTTCCGGGCTTGGGCTCGGGCTTTGCAGCCGTGGTACTGTAGATAGCTTCACTCACCTTCCTCCGCTAACAATCCGATCTCGACCGGGGTGTATGACTGTCGATCTATCGCTATCAGGCTTTCGGGCATGTCTGCTGGCGCCCTGAGTCCCGAGCCCTGTTCGATGCCCTTCCCCCTTGCCGACCATATGGCCTTCCTCCACGCCCGCCAGGCTGCCTGATCGCCCATCCTATCAGAATTTACGTAGAAGGTTAAAGCAAAATCGTAATCACGGCTTATGAGCTCCGACACGATCTTCTGACAGAGAGGGCAGCCCTGTTCGGCGGTCTGCTCCATGTCGACTTTTCTGGAATGGAAGTAGCCCTCGATCGAGCGCATCTTGTCGAACCCCGCCGCCGAGAATATCCCATCACAGCGTGCGCAGTAGCCCTCGTCGCTCAATGGCGGCGGATGGGCGTTCAACACGGTTACCTTCAGTACGTGAGAGTACAGAAAGGCAAATCGCGAGTCGCTCTGAGGAGGTGACCGGGAGTATGTGCTGCAAAAATATATCACTGCCAGCTTGCAAATGGAAATGAGTCCATAGGATTGTACTCAGTAGAAGAACTGACTGAGCTATAGAACAAACCCTATTGTAAAACACGCAAATTTTTAAATTTTTAATATTTTAGAATTAAAATTAAAATCCAATATATAATATATATTAATTAAAATTTTGTTTAATTTAAATTATTATTTAAAATATATATTATATTTTGAATTATAGTAATTTTTCAATTTTATTAAAATTTTGTAAAATTTTGTTAAAAAATCAATTTTAAATATAATATTAGTATTTTTTTTTAAAAATAATTAATTAAAAAAGATTTTTTAAATTTATATACTTTAAATTTCTAAATTTTTTGATTTTTTAAATAATTATTTAGTAAATTTATTAAAATAAAATATTTAAAAAAAAAATTTGGTGTGTTTTGTAGTAGAGTTTGTTCTATAGTTTAGTCAGTTCTTCTAGTAGTATAGTAGACAGTGAAGCGAGGTTTGGCTCGAGTGTGCCCCCGCGACGACGACCCCTCGATCCCACGACAATAGCGAGTCGTATATACTCCAAACCATCTATAGTCGCATTATGCGATCTTAGTTAACTACCTTTAAGCTAAGAATCGATTACGCCGCTTAAGAGTAGCAATTCAAGGGCAAGGTTCCGAAAAGGGTAGCTCTTTACATGTGCGCAAGCTGACTCAGGACGTGCTCAGGATGCTCAGGCATGCTCGGGCTCTGATCAGGTACGCTCACCCTCAGCTCAGGCTAAAGCAGCGGCTGCTCATGTCCGGAGACTAAACGAAACCGGCAGGGATGGGATTAGAGTCCGACTTTCTTGATAAACATCTGCGAAAAGCGGTTCGAAGCGCGTGCCCTAAAGCTTTTAGTGAGATGTCAAATACAAGGGTCTGGTGTTGAAGGCTTAGATCTTCCCAAGAACTGCGTGCTGGCACGCCGCTGACTTCATCGGGGCTGAGATGAAGCCCATTGAATTTGGTAATTGGCTTATAGGTTTATTTGATCGACGCGGTACTAGTATGTCGAGAAACCAACTGGCCCGTAGTGTATATAGCTGGTTCGGTTTATGTGCGGAATCGAAAACTAGTGAAGATCAAAGATTACCCCCAAAGCGACCGTGGAGCCTCTTGATAGGGTTTGTCTCCTCATCACCTTACAGGAACAAGGGTAAAGGGGGTATTTATACGACCACGTGACATAATCATTTGACATAAATTGATAGTCTGATATTTTATAAGTCGATTTAAAGTTTAGGAAGATAAGGGTCAGTTTTCAAAGTCCCACTAGATGGCTGGCATTTGCCCCGACTTCGAGAGGAGCTACCAAGGTGCTTTTGCAGCGATCTCTTCCTCAGAGATGATGAGATCAGAGAATCGTCCTTCACGTAACATGTTACCAACGCCACAACTGGGATCCATTGAAGATTAGCTTTCGTTTTATATACCACGGTCCTACATACAGCGTACAACTTCCTCCCTCTTCATTAAAACTAAAGCGCAAAGATATTGCGCCGCTTCTATCTCCCTCTCCATATCCCCGCGTCCTCGTTCCTTTGTAGGGTTTCCACCTTACCCGTGCTTCAATCACAAAACATACCCACTCCCACCCACAACTACACTCCAATCCCTTACTCCTCTGCCCTCCTCAAGCTCTACACACCACCACAATACCTCCCTCGCCCTATCCGTTTGCCCTCCAAGCTCATACGCTCTGGCGAGCGCAAACCAAGCTTCTGAGTAATTCCACCCCGTCCCCAGTTTCGTCAACATACTCAACAATCCGTATGCACGATCGCGGGCTGCGAGACGGTCGAGAAGAGGGGCGGTGTTAGATTCGTTGCTGGTTGCAGGGGTGCCAGAGGAGAGAGTGCTGGGTGTCGCGTCAGGAGCTGTCTGAGAGAGCTTAGTGGAGGCCATGCCAAGAGGTCCGTGAGGGGCGGCAAAGAGGGCAGAGGATTGAAGGCGGGGTGCGGGTTGAGCGGAGAGTGGAGTTGCCGAGGCCGGCGTATTAAGAGTTGATGCCGATGGTGTGCTGAGAGTGGTGGGGATAATAAGAGGTGTTATTGACGGTGGCGAGAGGAGATCTTCGTTGTAGATATCAAGAAGGATATTGGAGAGACCCACAATGGCCGAAGGATGGTCAGCGAAGTGTGATAGAGCAGATTCATATTGTGCAAGGGCCCTCCAGGGAGACGATTCCGCTACTAAGAGATATCCTCGCTGGGGATTATTAGCATATTTTCAAAGACAAGATATAGATGCTTACTTCTGAGCATACATCACCCCAGAGCTCCGCAACACTCTTGCCACCTCCCCATCCTGCATTGAATATTGAGATATTCCCAGAATTATCTCTGTTAATATCGATCTCTAGGTTGTGAACCAGGTTATCTGCCTCCTCAATAGCCCCTTTTGCATCTTCGTACATCGATGCCCGACGATAGAACCCTGCAACAAGAAGCCAAACCTTCACTAAGATAGCTATTCTTCGGCGCCTTTGCTGATCGCCGGGAAATCGAACGATTGGATTCGTGGACGAAGAATAAGGAGAGATATGAGGTAAACGATTATCTTGCGCTTTGGTTGGTTCAAGATCGGCCGGCTTCAAAGATTTCTCTTCGTGCGCCAATTGTTGTGATTTTGGCGGCAACCGCTTCGGCGGACTGGATTCAATTGAATTATTATCTGGTGACACAGCAACTCCCACCTGGCCTGCTCGGTTTCCATCCTGTATCCATTGATCGGTGGTTTCCGTCGGAGTAAAGAATTTTTCCCCATCAACAGTTGTTGGTGTGTGATTTGAAGTCGTCATTCCACTGGCGGCGCGGCGTCCTGCGCTGGTGCTTCTGGCTCGGAAACTACCCGAGCCCTTCTTCTCAGTCAAGCTCGTACTTCTCTTGTGCTTCTCGATAGGATGTTCCTTCGTCAAATGATGATGTTGCTTTGCAGTATTACCATTTGCAGTAGTGACTTGTATCACTGGGGCGGTTTGTGAGGTTTGCGTTCCCATAGCAGATTTCTCATCAATCAGTGAGGTCTGCGGTTTTCGAATAGCTCGATTTGATCGCCCAAATATACTCCCCTTGATGCTTCTGATCGTACCAGCCGAACTCTTTGGAGGAAATATGGCAGTACTGGGAGGAATGGGAGCAATGGCATCCTTCTGGGGTTCTCCAAACAACCGTGAGTATAGACTGAGAAGTTCATCGCTAGCATTGACAGCGACTTCCGGACCTTCCAGAACTTCAATGAGGGCTAACTGCGTCATTTTAACTTCGAGCACATTTTCTTTTTCGAAATCATCCATATAATCCACAACGCCGGGATTTCGAGTGGTGGTCGACTTTAAATGATCGCTTCGGAATGGACTATTAAGATCCGAATCCCCAAAGAGGTTCTTCGGGTCTTGAAACTGCTCAAATGCGCCTTCGCATGATCTGGCCGCCGTCAGAAACTCTTGCCTGGCACTTAACAATAATGCCATCAGGTGCCATAGAGGAATCAAAGAACGTTCCCTGGCAAACCGCCCAGGATGTGGCCCTGATCCTAATCCATCATTGGTGGTCGGCTTTTTCGGAGGTAAAAGTCCAGATTTCACTACTTCAATCGCAGTTGCCAACTGCCTACGCTCCGCAAGAATCGCGCCCAGAGCAAATAGCGTCTCGACATCTGCCGTGCTTTCGTGCTGGGGAAGCAAGGCCTTACGAAAGCACTGGATTGCATGCTGTTGGATTTCATTTCTTGATGAAGCATCGAATGTATGTCGCGCCCAGTGAGCCTGAGCAATGCCAATGCATCTCCAAGCCATCGCATATACTCTGGGGCTGATTGTAGTCCTTGGAGTTGAATTCCCGTTTTCGATAGCTCGACCATTTCCATTTGTATGCTCGATAGGGTGATGTTTTTCCAACCAAATCTCAAAAAAATGACCTATATCTTTAGCCTTCTCCGCGCCTTGCCTTGCTCCATAGCGACATAATGCTCTGATACACTCCGATGCAGTTCTGAGAACCGTTTCGTCGTCATCCAGACCAAACTCTGGCTCCCCGGTCTTTTCGACGCGGGCTTTGCCCTTTTTCACCATTTCTATATATGTATCAAACGCCTTGAAGGCTAAATCGAATTCAGCCACTGCTAGATGTACCGTGAATAGATGTCGTAACACAGTTGTCGAATGGAAAGTTTTCGTAGCCGCCCGATATAGAATATCTAATACGCCTCGACTGACCGCTTCTGCCCCTCCCTCTCCAAGATCTTGTTCTATCCAACTATTACCGCATAGTATCCGCCAATTTTGCATCACGATCTCAACAAAAGCCTCCACTTCTCCGCTGGATTCTTCTGCCTTTGGGAATTGTACCTCTGCCAGCAACAGTGTCTCGTATCTTGCCTCCACTCGTTTTAATTCTGCGCGTTGTTGTAATCTGGTCGAGGTTGAAGTATATGCAGTCGTGAGTGAAGTTGTTGGGAACGGTAATGCTTGTTGTAGCAGATCTGAAATCGTGATGTAATATTCCCTCCAAACATGTCGTCGAGAAACTTCCGCTTGAGGAGCACGACCTCCCAAAGGTGCTGCAGCTTGAGTATCCCAGAACCTCGCCCACGCGCGAAAAGCAGACAGAGTCTCAGTTTCCATGATCGAACTTATTTTTGACTTGATCGCATGGCTCGAAATCATGCAAAACCCGGTCAGGTAAAGCTCTGTCCAACTTTTTAATTCTATTCCTGGTTTGGGCGTAGAGGAGACAGAAGCAAATACTGGTAGGGAAGATTCGAAGGTTTCTAGTGCTTCTGCAACCGCTCCTGCCCTCACTTGTGAATTTCCCTTTATGTACGAAGCCTTTAAAGCACAAACTTTCGTCCATTCTCCCGATTCCTTGCCCGTCCCATCAAGTTGTGAAAACTCTTGCTCTATGCTCTTGGGGAGTCTGCCTGCTGCCAAAGCGGGCTCGCCTAGCTGCCAATGTATCCATCCCAGACAAACTTGCCCTTGAAACTCATCCTCAACATATTTTCGCTCCTGTTCGATGGCGTCAAGCAGTTTGGGTATATATTTAGCTATTGGGGAGGCTTGTACAGAGGTGGCCGTTGAAGGTCTAGCAGTTCCTGGGCGCGCGGTGCCTGGTCGTTCGTGGGAAGTTGTCGTGACGGCATACTCGGCTTCTGCGGTCAATGCCAGACCTATTCAAGATGTTAACGTCCACCCCAGTGCGTCCCCAGCTCTGCCATTCGCGTTGCGCCAATTTCACAGCATACGTACAGCTTCTTCCTGGTGCATGCTTTCTAATCTTCCTCAACAACTCTGGCACATCATCCCAATTCCCTTCACATCTTGCCTCATCCAATTGCTGGATATAATGGGCCGCCTTGGCTTGTTCGCGCTGCTCGCCTTCATCAGTTCGGTGTCCCTCAAGGTAGGCCTGCCCGCTTACGCTCATTTTTGGGACCGTAGATATCCCAAATGGTTCGCGATTCTCATATCTCATCGATCAGCATGGTCGCATATTTCCTGGATATATCTGCGCGCAAAGAAAAGAGAGATGCAATTGATTTATGAAGTTGGAATAAGAATTACACCGCGGTCCCGGTTTTAGGGATGGATCGTCAGAGGGCGTTCGTTTGGAGCGAATCGGACCGTGCAGTAGAGGAGCTAACCAATTAAATTTTTTGAAATTTCACCACACCGTATGTAACGTGCAATTGATAAAAATTGAACTGAATTTTGATATCTTGAAGTTATTCCGAAGAATAGGAGGTCCGTATATAAATCTGAACTGAGGGACCTCTACCTGGACTGACGATAAATACAGATCCTCATCCTAAATACTCTCTGTGTGGGAAGAAATTTTATAAAAAAAATCTTCTCCTCACTCAGCGAAACGTCCTGATGTCTCTCCCTCCAGAGCTCCGTGCACTGTGCTTCCAGCTTTCCAATACGCCAGCTTCCAATCTGCCCAGTGTTATTCCTGCTCTTCTGCGTCAAGCTCTGCGTTGCCAGGTTCCTCTTTCCAGCTCCTCTGAGAATTTTGCCAAGGCTGATGCGTCCGCCTCTTCAGTGCTAGTGCACAGACTGAAGACGCAGCTATCCACGTTGCTCAATGGCAAAAGCCTTGAAGGGAGATTCGCTGCTGTTGTCTTGATTAAGGGGGTGGTGGAAGTAGGAGGATGGGAGGTCTTGCGAGGCTGTGAGTCTTGGGTCCGAGGATTGCTCTCTATTTTATCTGTAAGCAAGATATTCAGCCTTCTGTGTCTCATGCTGATAGCCTTGCAGAAACCAGACAGCCCAGCCACAAAGGAATTGTGTATACTCACACTCACCAAAATCTACTGTATGACCCATGAATACCAGACTCTCATCCGGGAGATCACCACTCCAACATTGCCTGCCTTTATCACCGCCTGTCTTAATATAATCTCCTCGCCATCCAAGGGCTCTTCTGTAGTGCCATCGCTGATTGATGTTGTCTTTCGCGCCTTTGCAA
>Ga0182030_10008472_pt1 | contig 21274 bp, 15 predicted proteins | sample 812S3MmetaG_FD_121299 | JGI IMG/M metagenome (GOLD analysis project Ga0182030, IMG submission 121299) | Permafrost microbial communities from Stordalen Mire, Sweden - 812S3M metaG (Illumina Assembly) | ecosystem: Environmental > Terrestrial > Soil > Wetlands > Permafrost | place: Sweden...
CGGCTGCACGCTTGCTCACCCGATAAATCTCGGCGTGTGTGCCAACACCACTAACCAATTTGCGGATATACCGAGTTTCACGCCGCTCGTCATCGCGCTTCGTCTGTTCCCTTTAGTGATCGGGGCCTTCGTCGGCGCGCCGTTGGTCGCGAGAGAGATGGAGTCGGGCACGTATCGCTTCGCCTGGACCCAAGGGGTGGGTCGCATTCGCTTGCTTATCGTGACGCTCGCGATGTTGGCATTGATCGTGACGCCCGTGGCCGTCGCGCTCGGATTCTTGCTCGGCGGCTGGTACATACACCCCTACGCCGTGATCAACATTGCGGTCGGGAGCCATTGGCAGTCTGGCTTGTTCACGACGACGTGGTGGATGACACCGGTCTGGACGCTTTTCGCGCTAGCGCTCGGAACGTTCGTCGGTGCCGTCGTCAAGCGCACCGTCGCCGCGATAGCGGCCACCATGGTCATCGTCGGCGGAGTCCTTCTCGCAGTTGGCCTCTATCTCACTCGGATCTTCGACATCGGGGCGGTCGCGTCATCACGGATGCTCCTAAATGGAATGAATTCCGGACCGCTCAACCAAATGGCGACCCAAGGTCAAGGCCCTGCCGGGAGCTGGCTTGCGCGCGCGTGGTACACCGGTCCGGGCGGGCACGTGCTGGGTTCCAAAGCGGCAAATAGGGTCAGTATTAAGGTAACTAGCCTCTTCGATTCAGCGAATGGAACGAACAATCCCGATGCCGCGAAACAGTGGATGACGCTGCACCATTACACGTACTGGGTCGCCTACCAGCCGGCCGATCATTTCTGGATTCTTCAGGCTGTCGTGGGGCTGGTCGTACTCGCAATCACTGCGCTATGTGGCCTTGCAGCCGTGCGGTGCATCCGGGGTCGACGCGCGTAGCTATCAGACTGCGTTTCCCCACGATGATGATGCAATTTCCTGACTCACTGCATGCCATGCCAATGCTCTGCCAGTTGCGCTATGCCCCCAAGGGAACCTCGATGTCAGCAGTTGTGCTGAAATGACTGGCTGAGCCAACCCGAAATCTTTCAATGTCACACGGAGAACGTAACGTGCGAATCGTGATGGGTGCGTTGCATCCACAAGCGCTGTTTGCTTGGGTGACTGATTAAGAAAGATTTCATGGAGAGTGCGGAAGCTTACGAAATTCTCGGTGTGTCGAGAGGTGCGAGTAAGGAAGAGATTCGCTCTGCCTACTTGAGGCTCAGTCGCCAAGTGCATTCGGACACCGGCGGATCCGACGGCCTCTTTCGTCAAGTGAAAATGGCTTACGACACGTTGTCTGATCCTGTAACTGAAACTCGCTCCGATAATTCACACGATGAATCGCAGTCGTCTCACGCCCAACATGAGGAGACGAGACCTAGTCAAAATACGGACTCCGAAGAACCTTCATCGCCACTCAGACATTGGGTTCGCGCGAATCCGTCGATGGCACTACTTCTGGGTGGTGTTCTCGCCTTGGTTCTCAGTCTCAAGATCGGCGCCAACGCATCGTTCATCACACTTTTGAGTACCGTTACGGTCATTCTTGGTACCGCCGGATTGATGGGATCAAAGCGAGCCGCGGTGATTGCCCAGCCCCACGTGGGACTCGCCCTATTGAAGAGCCAGCTGAGAGTGGGCTTTCCTCAACTGATCAAGAAGTCTGCAAAGGTGGTGTTGGTTCTCATCGCAGTACTCGTCGCGCTTGGCGTTGCGAAAGACCATTCTACAAAAAGGCGTCATCGGGCATAACCGTGGTCCATCATGCGGGGCATAGGGCCGTCGGCGGAGGTAAGGGTGTGTGAGTTCTTGAGATAGTGGACTGGTGAGATCAGCATCTCATATTGATAATGGCGTCATCCATAGATTGTGGTGGGGAGTGAGCGGCCGCCTTCCTTTTGTGGAGTCTCTGAAACAGGAAGGCGCCCCGCAATTTCTGGCTTACACTGAGCTACGTCTCTACGTGTGCTTAGCGGAGGTGGGCAATGGTAAGGAAGAAGAGTACTCGTTCGCAGTTGTACCGAGCCGCTCGGGATTTGGGGAATCTTGAAGCGGCTGAGAAGGGACCGTCGTCGTTTGGAAAGCGATACGCTCGGCGCAAGGTGTACGCCAAGACCAATGGCTTAACACGCAAGTTCTTACGCTCAATTGGTTTGAGCAAATGATCACGTCGGGACCGACGTTGCTTTAGTGGTCAGAGCCAACTGACACGGGGATAGACCCTGAAGACGGCCCATTAAGCGAGTTTTTGTCGGTCGTTGCACCAAAGTGGGTGCGCGTACCGAGCGACTGACCGCGTGCGGCCGCTCAACCACTTTCAGCGAATTGGAAGTACTCCACCACCAGCTGCGACGGTCTCTACCAGACAAGCCTGCGCCTCGAAATCGGTTGTGTGGATGTGCAGACAGAGCCATGCCACGGGATCCCTGTACGCGCACCGCGCGGTACACCATCCGTAGGGCGTCTTGACGACCTCCTCGGACATAGCGATCACGTAATTGGAAAGCGACCGTGAGTAGCGGTCCAGGGTGCACTTGAGACACGACACCCTTCCGTGGCGCATCTCCACGTCCGGCTGCTCAGCCTGACAGATGGAGCACTCACTCATTTGACTTCACGATCCCCGAGGGTCGTGCAGGCTAGACACAGGATCGATCTCGCGCCAGAACTGTTGGCGTCGGACTTCGTGGAGCACTTCGATCTCATCTGGCGTCATATCGGAGAACGGACGATCGCCACTTCCAATGAGGTGGACGTCCAACGGGAACGTGTGCGTACCCAATATGGGATAACCGCACCATCCTCCAGTAGGTTGGTCGAACTTCACTTCGACGCGCCAGGAGCGAAAGATCCAGTCCCATTCGAGGGCGCTCACGACACCAACGCCATATCGACACGCGGGGGGCGGCTTGCCACCGACCTCCATGGTCTCGACTCGCGAGCCGACCGTCGGTAGCGGTCTCTTCGGTGCGGGGAGGATTCCCGCCCCAACCACCTGCTCGATTGCCCAAGCGACGGAATAGCCGTTGCTTATCGACGGCCCTTTCAGACGGTTCTGATGCGGTTCCGCAAACGTGACGAATTCGCGGTCGCTGGCCGTACTTCGACAGGCCAGCAGGAGTTCGAGCTCTTGGTGGTTGCTGATCATGATCACCTCGCCAAGCCAGTAGGAGAGATCAGCCGGTCGATTCTTCACGATTATTCCTCCATCGCATGGCGTTCGCACCGTTGCCCTTCTGGCTGGTTGCGGCGACGTCGTAGGGCCATGTCCCTCGGTCGCTCTTGATGTTGAGCCCCACTCTATCGGTCGGCGGGTGTCCTGGCTCTGTTCAAGACGGTCGTTTCAGGGACTGGAGAACCCATTGTCCAGTACCTCCGCCCATCGATGTGAAGGTAGAGATAACTACGCGAAAAGAACGTGGCGGGTTCACCCAATTCTCGGATCACGACGACCGCTCGTTCGAAGTCGCCTTCGGCGCTTGGTACCCAGTCTCTGATTGTGTACTCGTGCGATGGGTCAGCTTTTCCCCGCTGCCACCTTCGCTCGCTCACGAATGATCGGAACCAATTCAGATCTCGCTCGATCGGCGTCGAAGTGGGAATGGCAGTCTGTATTTGGTCTTCTTTCCTCATAGAGCATTCTTCAACGGTCACGCTGGATACCTAGCGAATCTCTCGACGCCCAGGGCTGCGCTTTCGTTGTGGCGATAGGCCACCAGCGACCCGCGAGGGTCAGCGGCGCTGAAGTCGACGCACACGGTGTTTGAGCTGGCGAGGTCGGGAGTTCCACTTCTCGAGTAGTGGCCGAAGAATACTGGTGGGGCGAGAGGATCGTAGAGGAAGTTGTGTGCTTCAGTCATTGGTACGTCGGGGAGTCCAGGGTAGGGGTGGTCGTTCTCGTCGAACGCATCACCCGGTATTTCCGCCAATTCTGCGAGGGTCTTCGCTTTGCAGTCCCACCACCTGAGTCTGGCGTCATGACGAATTTTCTTGTCCTTGTCCTTAAAGGCTGGGTAACCCTTCAGCGAGAGCTCGGGTCCCTTGAGGATTGTTTCTGTGTTGCGGTACTCCTCGCTGCCCTTGTTATTCGCCGTGTGTATGAGATCGTCGGTGGCGAGCCCCCCTGTGTATCCTCGTCGTCGAAGCGATTCGATCGAGTCGTCATGCCAGCAAGCATGCACGACACGGAAGGTTCGCGTCTCGAGCCACAGCGGCAGTGATTTGAACCAAGAGATGAACTCCTCGTGCAGCGGTGAACCAAAAGTGACCTGGTCTAGGAATTCCCGATGTTGGCTCAGGTTCTTCGCACCATCCTTCCCTTTGTGCGTCCGGAGGTAGTCACCGTGGCCATCCGACGTCGCGTAGGCGATGGCGTTGAACTCGTGGTTGCCGAGTACAACTTGGGCTGAACCTACGTCAACCATAGATCGGACGAGTTTCACGACCCGAATCTGATCCGGTCCCCGATCGATCAGATCGCCTACGAAAATGGCAGTTCGGTCCACATGGCGGTAAACGCCATTTGATTCGCGATAACCGAGCATTTTGAGCAGGCCTCGCAGCTTGTCGCCCTCGCCATGCACATCACCGATGACGTCGTATTGACTCAAGGTTTCTCCTTTTCGCGTCCACAACCATTGTCCGCTACCGCTGTACGTCGCGAAGAGGAGGTGCTTTCTGTCTGGTCAGGCCTGACCCTCTTCAGCTGGGGTCTTTCGAGCGAGTTCGGCCTGCCACTCCTCGAACTCCGCCGTGACGGCGGCACTTTCCTCAGGGCTGAGAATGATGACGTCCCCTGGTCGCCATTCGAACTTCGACTGCTGTTTTGGATTGTGGTCGCCCATTTCGTCTCTCATGTTCGGCTTCCTTCCGTTTTCATCGTAAGTATTGCATGGTGTTGTGACATCGCTCACGTTGGCTCCCCACTGCGTCGGTTTGACTGGATAGCCTCCACTACAGACTCGGAAACCGTCGTACCGGACCGTGTGCACATTGAAGTTCGAAGGTGGTACTGAAGGAGATGGCGGTGAAGCGAGCGGGTCAGTCGGGATTGAGCGCCACCATCCTGGATCGCGCTGCGGGCGCGGTCATCGGTGGCGCGGTTGGCGACGCCCTAGGTGCCGGCTACGAGTTCGGTTCGATGGTTGAACCTGAAGACGTCGAGATGCTTGTCGGGAGACTCACAGGAGAGCCGGCTGGATATTGGACCGATGACACGGCAATGGCGATTGCGATCCTCGAGACCGCCGCATCACTGAGAACACTGATCACGACGGAAGCTTCGGCATCAGTCGGTAATCGCTTCATCGAGTGGTACCGTACGGATCCGCGCGACGTCGGTAATCAGATTCGTTCTGTGCTCGACCGCGCATTGTCGGGATCTGACCTCGCGATGGCAGCTGCGGTCGCCCAGGAAATGGATCCGAGCCGAGCGGGCAATGGATCGTTGATGCGGATCGGACCGGTTGCGTTGGCCCACCTCGGCAATGATGATGAGTTGGTGAAGGCAGCGAAGATGATGTCGGCGTTGACGCATCCCAACCTCTACGCGCTCGACGCATGCGCGCTGTGGACAATCGCAATCGATCGAGCTATCCGTACCGGTGAACTAGCTGGTCCGCGGGCCGGACTCCACTTGATAGACGAAGCCCGTCGCGCTGAATGGGAAGGGTGGATCACGGACGCCGAGACCCGAAGTCCAAGAGAGTTCAATCCGAATGGATACGTTGTGAATGCCCTCCAAGCCGCGTGGTCTGCAATCTATACAACTCGTTTGAGCGGGGAACATTACGTCGCGGCGGTACGGGAAGCGGTAGCCATCGGAAATGACACTGACACTGTTGCCGCTATCGCCGGCTCGCTGGTCGGCGCGACGTACGGTCTTCGTGCCATACCAGTGGAATGGCAGAACGGCCTTCGTGGCTGGCCCAAGGGCTATCAATTAATCGATCTAATTCGCTTGGCCGAACGGACTGTTGCGTCGGCTCCTGAAAGTAAGGAATGAAGACTGTAACTTCGCATCGCCAGGCAGGCCAAGCGTTACTCCTTCACGAGCGAACATGAACTTGAGCACGCCCATGCCATGGCGATTGGTGCAATTCTCAGGCGTTCAATAATGACAAGAGACGTCTGACAATCGGGCGAGGCCACAGGGTGCGACTACTCCACAAGAAACAGTCGCTGCAACAGCTCCTCGGGAGCGACGATGTCGAGCCGGTTTATTGCCCGTGTCACAGCGACGTAAAGCTCGTTGTCGCGCATTCCCTTTGCGCCGACCGCGATGATCACCATCGACGCCTCGAGTCCCTTGGCCCGGTGCGAGGTCTCGCAGGCGACGCGACCGGGGCGACCATCCTCGACTCTCACAAATCCGAGAGTCGAACGAAGTAGGTCCCGGGTGTAGCTGTCGCTCGTGACGACCAGGATGTCCTTCGGGAGGAGGCCCGTGTCGCGTGCTCCGTCCAGAGCTGCTGTAACGGCCTCCACCAACTCGGATTCGGAACTCGCGGGTCGGCCGAGGATCTGCTCTGTGCGCGGCAACGAGGACGGTGCCTCAGCACCGTCCAGGAACTTGCGCGCGAGCTGTGCAATCTCTCGTGAATTGCGAACGTTGCTCTGCAACTCACCTCGCACCCACCCGGCGTCAGTCGAAGGCTCCACGAAGCCTCGCGGCATCAACTGCTGACGTTCGTCGACAAGTAGGAACAACTGGTTGTCACCTGATGGATCGAGAAGCGACTCGAGCATGCCGATCCAGGCGGGTGCGAAGTCCTGGGCTTCATCCACGATGATGCGATCGAACTTTTCGGTCACCGAAACCCAGTTCCCAATCAGGTGAGCGGGCAAGCGAACGTTCCAGTACTCGTTGTCGTCGGTGTTCGCGAAACTGGGCTTCGGCATGCCCTCGAGGTTTCGCATGGTCCTCAGAAACGGTCCGACCATCAGGTGAGGGTTGTCGGAGGGGTCACCCTCCCCGTCGATTGTCAGAAATGGGGCAAACCTCTTCTTCAATCGGTCGGCCAAGGGATCGTTGTAACAGGTGAGGAGAACCCGCTTAGGTGGTTCACCCTCGTCGGCGATTAATCCGGACTGAGCCCAACGAATGGCGAGGTAGGTCTTGCCCGTGCCGGCGCGGCCGACAACGACGACGCGGTGGTGGACTTCGAGGCTCATGAGGGCCTCGACCTGCGTCTCACAGATGGTTTGTAGCTGACGTCGAGCTCGCTTGGCGAAGGTCTGGGGATCGTATTGGAAGGTGACGTTCGGACAGAGTTCGGCCAGAACGGAGTTGATGTTCGAAGCGGAGAGATCCGGCCGTGAGTACGTGTGGCTGAAGAGGCCCTCAACTGCCTCCTCCATCTTTTCGAGGTCCGGCGTGATGAGCAGTTGCTCGCGACTTACGCCTCGGGGCAACCGACCTTCAATCGAAATGACGTGGGGGAGGCAGATGCCCCAGACGACCTTGAGGTGGGGATCGGCGATGACGGGCCTCAGAATGCGGGCCAGCCCGTTTGCATTGTCCTTGGCCTGCTTTTGCGGTTCGATCCGCTCCTCGTTATGGGTCCAGACACCCCCATCGACCGAGATCCGTCCTCCTTTTACTTCGATGACGCCGATTCCGTGTAGGGGGTGAATGACTACGACGTCGGTCTCGCGGTCACGACCTTGATCTTGGAACTCGAAGTTGGGGATGATGATCCAAGAGTCGCTCAAGCGGCGAATCAGGAGATCGACGACGTATCGTTCGTCCTTGTTCTTGATCGAATCGAGCGCCGAATCTTCCGGATATATGGTACCCATGGGTCAACTTCTTATCAGTAAAACTGACCGCTAGGATATTGTCTTATCTCACGACTTAATGAATCTGATCGATGTCAAACATCGAACTGGGGTTCGGCACAATTATGGGGACGAATCCCATCCAGATGGTAGCGGTCTCCGTTCCGCGTTTGTGAAGGGGCTACCCTGGGAGCCGAAAAGGTTGGTAACCCAAGCAGATACGGGTTCGTAGGGGGTGACCGCATTCTCCAGACCGCTCCTCATCTTCGGCGCGTTGCATAAGGGTCCTACGATCGAGGCATGATCCGCATCCTGCACACGTCCGATCTTCAGCTCGGGATGACTCGTCGATTTCTCGATCTCGAGGCGCAGGCAAGGTACACCGATGACCAGTTCGATGCTTTGCGAAAGTTAGCGATGATCGCGACCGAACGCGACTGCCACGCCGTTGTAATCGCGGGCGATCTCTTCGATGCCGTTTTGCCGGATCGCAGAATTATCACACGAGCCATCGACGCTCTCGGATCGTTCGTCGCTCCAGTCTTCCTCCTTCCGGGGAACCATGACGCCGACAGCCCCGAGTCGATCTGGACGACTGGGAATCTTGCATCGCGCTTGCCGTCGAATGTAACGGTGATCCGGGACTCGACGATCCACTCCGTGCGAGGCGGACGACTTGAGATTGTTGGTGCGCCGTGGACGAGTCGTCGCCCCGATCGTGACCTCGTGGCGCTTACGTTAGAGGGGCTCGATCCGCCGTCGCCCGAAGTGACCCGCATTCTTGTTGGACATGGTGGCGTTGACTCCATTAACCCCGATCCGGGAAACCTGAATTTGATTCGACTTGCTGCTCTTGAAACTGCAATTGGCGAAGGTCTGATCGACTACGTAGCACTAGGTGACCGGCATTCAGCGATGTCAATCGGGTCTACGGGTCGAGTCTGGTATTCGGGTGCACCAATCATGACTAGCTTTCGTGAGGATGTGGAGACCACCAATCGAGTTCTCGTGGTCACTTTTGATGCCGACGTAATGGTTGACCAGGTTGAAGTCGGTCAATGGGAATTCCGACGCTTGGAAATCACTGCCTCCGGGGCGGACCTTCTCGAGGCTGTGAGGGCCGAGTTGGCCCTGCCTGGTGATCGCGGTCGAATGGCCATCAGGTTCGTACTCGAAGGAACCGTTAATTTGGCGGAACAGGCTGAACTCGATCAGATTCTCGACAAAGCGGGCGATCTCTACGCGTCGGTCCGACTGTCGGAGGAGCATTGTGACCTCGCCGTTTTGGTGGACGACGTAGACCTTACGTCTCTAGCAATTGGCGGCTACGGGGATGACGCCGTCGCGGACCTCATCGCTATGACGGCGCAAGCCGGTGAAACAGGTGATGATGCTGTTCTCGCGCTCCGTACCCTTTATCGACTGCTGGTGGGGGCACGATGAGGATTCACCGAATCACGATCAAGAACTTCCGTGGCGTAACGGATAACACAGTTGAGTTCGCAGCACAAGGCGTCACTGTGCTCGTTGGACCGAACGAGATTGGTAAGTCTTCGATACCCGAAGGCCTCGATGTCCTGCTCCGGATCTTTCACGACTCGAAACGATCTGAAATAACTGACCTTAAGCCGGTGGGCAATGATGCGGGGCCGGAGGTTGAGGCGGATATCAGCCTTGGCCAGTATCGCTTCGTGTACGGCAAGCGCTGGTTGAAGAATGCGACGACGACACTAACGATCACTCAGCCGACGCACCAGCAATTTACTGGGCGTGACGCTCATGACAAGGTTATCGAACTCTTGGATAGTCATCTTGACCGACCACTGTTCGACGCACTCCGGTACGTCCAAGGGACTGCCGTCGGTCAACACGGCATTTCTAAGTCGACCTCACTCATGGCAGCCCTCGATCAGGCGACCAGTTCCCGTTCGGCAGAGCCTGATAGGGGCACTGCCCTGATTGACGCCATTGAAGCAGAGTACGAGCGCTACTTCACGGCCGGTGGCAAGGTCAAGGTGGAGCGTGTCCAGGTGGGAGAGCGTCTCACCGCTGCGCGCGCGAGTCTCGAGTCGTCGGAGCAGTCACTAAGGGGGCTCGAACAACTTGGTGCTGAGTTCTCCTCCGTCGTTGAACGGATTACAAAGGCCGAGGGCCGCCTAGAGGCGTGCCGTGTTGAGCGCGTGGAGATCGATGAAAGACTAAGGGAGCTTGACGCTATAGAGCGAGAATTGGCTGAAGCCGCAGCCGACTGCCGACTCGCCGAGAGTGAGCAGGCGGGTATCTTGCGTGATCAGTCGAACCGTATGGTGTTGATAGATGCCGAGCGCAACGCAAGCAACGACGTCGATCGCCTCCAGGCGCAGTACGCCGCAGTGGCCGAGACCTTGTCTGTGGCCGACGCAGCGCTCGCTGGCGTTCTCGAAGAGATCGGTCGATGTGACCTAGTCCACCAGGCGGCGTTGGTCGCTGAGGAGGTGGCGGGTCTTGAACTTCAACGACGAGATGCGCATGTGGCCGTTGGGCTGTTAGGCCGCCGACTGGAGGATTTCAACCAAGCCGAAGAACTGCGCGTCGCAGCCACGCGAGTGCTCGAGGCGAACGATGCCATCACGACCAAAGCTAGAGGTGCCCTAGACCAGGCCCTGACGAGGCAGACGCAGGCAGAGGCCGTCCGCACCGCAGGGCGGCCCACGGTAATCGTTGAGCCAACATCTGACCTAGCAGTCGACGTTGACGGCGTGAAAGAAACTATCCCCGGCGGGGAATCTAAGCGCTGGACGGTTGACCATACGTCGACAGTTGCGCTTGGTGATGTCGCGAAGGTAATTGTCACCGCTCCGAACGACGACGAGGTCGAGGAGGAGTTGGCCGCTGCTCATGCCAATTTCACTCGAGTCGTTGCAAAGTACGGTCTTGGCATTACTGATCCACGGGGTGACCTTGAGAATCGACTCTCTGCAATTGCTGCTGCGAAACAAGACATCGTTCACTCCGACTCGCGTTGCGATGCAGCGCTTTTTGATTTGACACCAGAGCAATTGAAGGCAAAATACGAAAACGCCATAGCGCTCATTGCAGGGTTTGACGATGCTGATGCTTCGCTCGACGTGGAGGCGGCAAAGGCAGCCTTGACCGAGGCCGCAGCGTCAAGATCAGCGGCGGCGCAAGCTTTGGGGAGTTCCACCACTGAACGTCGGGGTCTCGATGAACACGCCAATATCCAACGTATCGAGTTGAGTCGACTAGGCGGGGAGCACTCTCATGCCGAGCAATCTCTCGAGCGCACTACCGAGGCCTTGATTCAAGCGCGCGCGGCAAGGAGTGACGCGGACCTAAGCGCCGCCGTGGACGGTTCCAAAGAGGCTTTAGCTATCGCTATTGGGTGTCAGCAGGTCCTGCAAGCACGTCGAGATGCATCGTCACCCGAAGCGGTCCGTGCGGCGGCCCACAATCTTGAAGCACGAGAACGCCGGGTGCTCAATGAGCTCGACGATGATCGGACCCGTCGTGAGCAATTGACCGGAGAGCTTCGAGCGCTCGGCTCACAGGATCTCCAGGCTGACCTCGACCGATACCAGAGTGAGGTCGACACACTTTCCCGTGGATACGAGGCGCTTGAACGGCGAGCTCGGGCCGCGCTGCTGCTTCGCAACACGTTCAATCGCCACCGCGAGACTGCGCGAGCGAATCGGGCCCGGCCGTATGCTGACGAGGTAAACCGTCTTGGGCGATTCGTCTTCGGGCCTACTGCCCAATTCTCGATTAATTCGTCCGATTTCACGGTCACAACAAGGACGATGGATGGCACCACGGTCTCCTTTGACCAAATGTCTACCGGAGCCAAGGAGCAAATGTCGGTCGTCGCCACACTGGCCTGTGCGATCTTGGTAAATCCCGGAGGGCTAGACGGTGATGCTGGTGCCCCAGTAATTCTGGATGATGTTTTGGGCTTCTCCGACCCAACGCGCCTCCGGCGGCTTGGCCCGGTATTCGCGGAAGCGGCCAAGTCGGCGCAGGTAATCCTCTTGACCGCGTCGCCGGAGCGCTATGAGTCTATTGGCGAGGCGACTTTCATTCACTTTTAGGTTTATGAGCAGCGGCAATACTCCGCGATGCGCACCAAGGAATGTGCGGATCGTGAGCCCCCTTGATAAGCCGACTGAGCTTCGCGCAATGTGAATGCACGGGTTCGATTCAAAGTGCGGGTTCAAGGTGCGGGTTCACGGGGGACCTTCGAAACCAAATGTCTTTCCGTTCATGGGCGTTTGTTGAATATTGGAGTGAGCGTATGAGATAATCTCGGGATGGCGTCAGAGGAATCGGAGTACTGGATTTGCCTCAAATGTCATGTCTACTCAATCCCGGAATTTGTAATCACTGAAAGTTTCGTTGGGTGGTCATGCGTTTGCCAAGGGTGTGGCCAACCTGTCGTCAGTCAAAGGGCGCTTACGAATTTGGATGTGATCAATTTAAACCTACCTCTTGAGGAATGGGGCCAATAGAGGACTCTTTGCAGATTGGGACCCGGTGCGTTCGAGAGGAATCTTCGATTTGCTTGTAATAACTTCCTTTCCTCTTTGAGCCTTGATAAGCGCCCGAAGCGTCTTCGTGGACGGAGAAAACGAACAAAGGAACACCGAGTTGGTGGACACATAATTTAAGCGGATGACCGGTACTTCTAAAAGGTGATGCGGTCTCTGAAGTATCGCCAGCGTAAGTAGCGGCGCCACATAAGTAATGAGCTCACTTGCAATCCCCCAAAAAGTACAAATCCTGAGAAGAAGTTCCATGTGCCAATGCAGCTTTCGCCAATAATGAGTGAGGTCAGGCAGATTAGTGCCGCGGTTACGGCTTTGAATCCACGCTGGGTTCGTCGCAACCAAGGATTGTGTGGTACTGATTTGAATTTACTTCGCCAATAGCTCTTGCCGAGAAGCAAACTTCCAGCACCAACGCCGAACGAAGCGATCATGAGTGCCAGGATCAGGACAATTTTTGTCGAGATGACCAAAAGTTGCAGCAGTGGCCAGTCTGAGCAAATGGTGGACACCGGGGACAGTTCGTACAGTATCCAAGCACAAAGGGCCAAAGCCGTGCTCATCGAAAGCGAAAAGCGAATGAATCCTTTTGGCAGCGCAATGACGTTCACCTATCTCCCCTTACGCACTTTCTCAATTGTGTAAGGGGAGATAGGTGAACTGATGCCGTTGCGCCGCGGCGGATAAGGAATGAGTTGCTCGACGGACATGACTTTGACCTAGAGGTACTGGCCACTCAAAGTGGGTCGCTCGGTCGAAAGCATTGAAGTTTGACCGACTTTTCTATAGATCTCTGCTAGGGTCATTGGCCTCTCGGCTGGTCCGCGACATCCGAGTCGCTCGTTCGCTTCTCTCGCCGAAAAAGAATCAAAGCCGATCATGGCGAGACATCGACCGGGTCTGAGCAGTGCGGCGTCCAATGATCCCGGACTGGCGTTGGTCGTCAGAAGGACCATGATGTCACTGTTTGCACCGATCATTCCATCAGTGGCATTGAGCAGACGGCTCAACCCGCTGCCTCGCGTTCCATCTATTTTGACGACTTCGTCAGCGTCTTCGATGATCAGTAACCTTGTCGTGCCACTTAACACTTGATCCATGATCTTCATCAAGTACGCAGGCGAACTGAGCAGATTCTCGGGGTCAAGGACGATGGCCGCTTGGGCCCAGTTTTTCCACGAAGTCAGGAGTGACCTAATCGCCCACGTCTTGCCGGTGCCCGGAGGACCGTGAAACAGGATCACTCGGCCATCAGTTGATGCTTTTGTTCGAGTGAATCTCGACAGAGCCTCGAGGCTCGTACGAGTGCTGGCAGGGTAGTTGTCGTTGATGGTCTTCCAGTACACGTCGTCGAAACTCTTGGTGGACGGGTGATCCTCGCCCGTCCACACTTGGAACGAAACTGTCAGGTCTGGCACGTCGCGGGCAGCGAGACCATCATGAAATCGGTTGGAGAGTTCCCGGACTCTTGCGAGTGAATTGGAGCCAAATTCTGAAGAGACGTTGCTCGCCATGATGCCAATCGACGCCCACCAGTCCGTTCCTTTGATGAAGAGATCGAGACGAAAATTCGACTCGACCGCTCGAATGATCTCGAATGATGGCAGATAGAACGAGATCGACGGGATCGTGTAACGGGTCTGGGTGTCGCAATGAAACCAGTCCCGAAGGGAGTACGTAAAGTCGCCGCGGTAAAAGGCCGCGAGGAAACCTTCATCGGTGATGAAGTTCGATTGATTGTGGGCATCTGTAGAGCGCAACTCAATAGGCAGTGGGCCGGGGATCAAGGTCGAGCCAGGGAAAGTCGTGAGGAGTTGGTTGAGGTCAGTCATGGAAGAACAGTCTTGTGAGTGGGTGCGACATCGAATCAAGATGACGAGAAACAAGCGAAGATGCGTGCGACAAAATACCTGATCATCTGCTCGTTGAGGCAACGCCTTAGAACGAGTTCGGGCGCCACGGCCGTCAGACGAGACAAAAAGCGCCCCGTGCACCAGTTTCGGTGACTCGGCAAGAGCCCGTGTCAATGGGAGAGTCAATGTCACTGGTGGTGACTTGACTGGACATCATGGATGGCGGATTCTTCTTTTTCTTCTTCTTGATTTTTTACTTTGGTTGGCTTCACGAGAGAAAAGTGCGCAGGAGGATCTCCAAGAACCGGCAGATGCGCCGACTTGATACGACCACTGAGGTCTTTGAAGTCATTGGCTTTCATATTGCGACCGATCCCCAGCCAGGCGTCACAGGACCACCGCCGCGAGTCATTCAAGACAGCTTCGGTGACGGGGTTTTCGAGGTCGGAGTTGACATTGCACCGGGAACTTATTGTGCTGCTGGGCAACCTCCCTTCCACACGATCTGGCAGCGTTTGAGCGACCTCACCGTAAATGGTGTAATAACCACCGGCGATGCCGTAGGACCGTGCATAGTAACGATTGCCATGACGGACCGTGGATTCAAAAGTCAATTCAGCGGCGGGTGGACTCGAATTGGCTAGCAAAGGGCCAATGCTGCCCGTGTTGAGCCTCGAGTTGGTTGATGGGTTGTAATCTTCTCAGCCACGAGATGGATGAGTGCAGATTTCTGCATTGTCAAACGCACCTTTGACGGGTGTTTGGTACGATTCCGCGCCGCTAAGTCCGCCTCGGGCTAGTGCATTCTTGAAGTCCTCAAAGTCGGAATATGACAAGTAATCCCTTTGAGCCAGTGCTTGCCATGCACTTTTGACGCGAGTGCCCCCTTCTCGGTAAGCGGTGGAGAAACGTGTTCCGTCGCTCAGGTATTGCTTCGAAGTGATCTCACTAAGTGAGGGTCTGCGAAAGCTTATGTACCGGTTGAGGCCCGCCAAGTAGCAAGCGTGGCAGATACTTCCGTTCTGTGTTGAGTTGTCGAACAGTCTGAATTGAGTCGTGCCGTCCGCTAGACCGCCTGACGCCTTTCCGGAGTTATTGCCGCCAATTCCCGCGTCGTCGGCACGAGAGGTTGTCGCTTGGTCAGCGATCTCGAATTCATCCGTGCCGTTCGACATGAGGGCCCAGATGAAGTTATCGACAGACCTCGTATTGATACAAGGGAACTCAGGCTTCAGCAGATCAGCGACTGCTGTCAAGAGCGCAATTGCATAAAGGCGGTTCTTTGCGTTGAAGGTTAAGCCCAAGAATCGAGAAATCTGACGATCAAACTTGGCCAGTTTCGTGCAGCCCGCAAGCATGAAAAGGTAGTCGGTGCGAACGCCAATAGAGTCGCCAGGAACAGACTGAAGACTTGCACGTAACTTCTTCTCGGCGCAGTGCGAAAGAAGTTGCTGCATACTCTGGATACCCGCGTTGTTCAGGATGTCGAGAGTCTGTTGGATTGCATAGCTCTTGTACGGTTCCTTTTTGTTGGCGGCAGTTCGCTGGTGATTTTGAAAGAAATGGTCTGCAAGGAAGCCGCCTTGGTCGTTCAAATGAACCGAGAAATGCACCAAGAATTCCTCTGGAGTCGTAAGTTGCAATTCAGCCTGGCGACGGTAGTCGCGAACTCGATTCATTAAGGGTTTTACGTGTCGCTCATAGCTGGCGTTGATTGACCAGATTGCGTCGATCACGCACATCACTAAGTCATCGGGGTGGCCGTAAGAGACTCGATCTTGTTCACACCAGTTATCAGGAATGAGCGAACGAACTTTGTCGTAAAGACTTGACACGTAGGTCGTATCAACAACCACGTCAATCTCAAGTGGTTGGATGCGAACAGTACGCCACGCCATTTTCTAAGTTCTCGATCGCTCTTGATGTTTAATCCATGCTACAGCTGACGTGTGACGAGGCACCCAGGTTATTGAGTGTTGGCAACGCACGTGAATGTCCTCACCTCGGGCTATTACACCATCAACCTCGACTTCACTGCTTTAGAATGTCGACGTGGTTGGTAGATGGCGGTCGGTACCTAGTGGCGATGAGAACTGGCCACCAGCCTCTCGTTGGCGATCGGTTGGTATCGACGGTTGCCTCAGAACTGTGTGACAAGTACCAGATAGGTTCGGTAAATGGCAGCGCAGGTGAATTTCTGGATTGGGGAAGATCTCGGGTCTCTCATCACGGCATTTGTCGAGAATTACGTACCGACTGATCAACCGCTTTCGTCACAGACCGTAGTGGTACCCAATCCCCTCGTTGGACAGTGGTTCGAACAACAACTGGCGCGGAGACATGGGGGTCCCGATCAAGTCTTTGGCGGTGTGGCCGCCAATCTGGACGTGATCTTTCCATCGACCTTCATCGGTCGGGTTATCTACGAGAACCCCGATGACTACAACAAATGGTCCGCCGAGGGACTTGCCGGGCATCTTCTCGCAACACGATCCAGCATGGGCGAACTCTCCGTCACCCAGGCGAACGCCCGCGCCAGGAAACTTCACGACGTGCTCCACCTTCGTCCGGACGATCTTGCGACATATCTCGCGGAGGAGGAGAATGCCCAGGAGCGGTCTGCGCTGGCCGCCCTGCAGGCTAAGGGCTTCGATTCCCCATGGCAGCGGCTCCGAGAATTCGAAGCATCGGGGAGTGACAACGGCGGTGACGTCACAATCTTCGGTTGCAACGAATTGGCCGGTGGCGCACTCCTGCCAAGCGTGGCTCGAGCACTTGGCGCTCGTCATCGAGTGGATGTGTACGTGTCCACTCCGGCGCTCGAGATCCTCCACCGGCGGCTCGACGACCTCGAAACAACATCATGCTTCGTATCCAGTTGGGCCGGCGACAGTCTCGCCAACCTCACGTCGTGGCTCACGATCGGCGATGAGGCACATAGAACGTGGTTGCCCCGACTCACCCAAGGCCACGAGGACCGTGACCCCCTTCGCGCCCTGCTCGAGGGAGATCAGTCCATGACGCCGGTGACTCGACGGGCCACGACGTGGCTTGAAGTGCACGGGGCGGTTGGATCCCTTCGTCAGGTCGAGATCGCTCGCGACGCCCTGCTCCACGCCATTGACGAACTTGGAGTGGCCCCCCACGAAGTGCGCGTCATCACGACTGACGCCGGTCGGTTCATACCGCTCATGAACGCCCTGTGGACGGGCCGTGGTGGAGAGGGCGCTCGAGCCCCATCCCTGCAGTTCGAGTTGGCCGATCCATCACTTCCACGACCAAGCGATCGACTGCGCGGATTCACGCAGTTGTTACGCACGCTCGATTCGCATTTCACCCTTCACGATGTGGTCGCCCTCGTCAGTGAACCTGCGTTGCAGGAAGGACTCGGGCTGAGTCGCGGCGCGGTCGAGCGTATCGCCGAATTGTCAGGCAATTCAGGTGTCAGCCTAGGCCTGACCGGAACCCACAGGGCAGACATGGGGATCTTCGAGGCGTCTGACGACGCCGGCAGCTGGGAGCGGTTCAGCGATCGGGGACTGCTCGCCACCGTGTTCGAGAGTGACGAGTCTGATCTCGAAGCGGCAGTTCGTCCCCTCGGAGTGCCGGACGACCTTTACGCCATGGCCAATCTGGCTCAATTAGTGCAGCATCTCGTGTCGGCTCAGTCCGAGATCGGCGTCCATCGCTCAATGGGGGAATGGCTGAGCCTTTATGGCGATTGGACGGACCTCATCGGCCGGGTCGAGGGCTTCATCGACAACGGGCTGGAACGAGTGATGGAACGACTGCGATCCCAGTCGCTCCCAGATGATGTCGCGATTACGTACTCCGAGATGCGCGAATTCTTCCTGGAAGCCAGTGGGGCGATCGGTGGCGGTTCGGTCTTCGGGCGTGGTGGCGTCAGCGTGCAGGATATCCACGCTTTGCAGGATGCTCCCTTTCGCGTCACGTGTCTCATCGGGCTTGACGAGGACCTCACACCGTCACCGACGTCACCCCCCGCTCATTTGGGAACGCCGCGCGCTGGCGATCCTTCACCCCGCAATCGATTCCGTTCGGCATTGTTGTCGACGATTCTCTCGACGACGGAGCGCGTCATCATCACGACCAGTGATCGGAGCGTGCGTGACAACTCGCCGATCTCGCTCGCGCTGCCCCTGGGCGAACTCAGCGACGCGCTCGCCCGCGGAGGTGTGGAACTGACGCGAAGGCGGCACCCCCGCCATGCTTTCTCGTCCAAGATCTCGATGTCGTCGGTTGGTGTCGAACCGGACGTCGACGACGTCGCGCCAGCGTTTTCCATGGACCCAGTCGCGGCCGAACTCGCAACGCTTCTGCACAACCGGGTTGCGCCATCGCTCAATGACGACCTTCCCATTGGTCCGGCTGACATCTGCAATGTGGCTCGTTCGACCGTGCTCGACGTGGCTTCGCTCTTGCGGTTCGTGAAAGATCCCCAAAAGGTCTTCCTTCAGACGGCGTTCAGCGGAGCGTCCCTTCCAGAGTCGGGACAGGAGTTGCCAAACGTTCCTCGGCTGGAGGTCGGCAATCAACTCGATCGTTGGAACGTTAGGCGTGCCATGGTCGATCGAGCGCTGAGGGATTCGACGACGCCATTCGTCGATACGCACCCCGACGCCGTTCTGTCGTCGGTCGCGACCGGTCTGCGTCGCCGCGCCGAGCTGGACCTCGACGTGTCGGGCCTACGCTCATTCGTCGAACGACACCGCTCGGATCTGGACGCCGTTCGAGCCGTCCGCGCGCCCGCAAGCCAGTTTCCCGCACTGGTGATGTCGGGTACCCTGGATCGCCCGCTGGCGAGACCGGCGTTAAATCTCTACGACTCAGCGATCGGCCCTCTCGTTATCGATTGGACGGCATCCTTTTCGTTCACCTCGACATTCATCGGACTCTTCCTCGAAGTGGCGGCGGCTACGGTCGAACGCGGTGCGGCCGTCCATGGCGTCCTGGTTCATCCGCTGAAGCCCAAGGATGAGGACTTCGGTTTCAATCCGCACCTCGCAATGCGGTGGAGCAGTGACGACCCGGTGGTTGCCGCGAGTCGGGCGCTCACGCTGCTGGGCGAGCTCCACGACCTGCAATCCCAAGACGTTCCGCTCCACTTCTATGAGACGTCGTTGGCCGGCTCGGACAACAACGCGCTCAAGCAGGTGTTCGGCAAAAGTGAAAGCGGAAAGTGGGAGGGTGGCGACTACGGCGCCGCTTCACCCGGAGAGCGCCTCGACGCCATCAACCGCCTGCTCTTCCCCTTCGACTTTGAGGAGCTCGAGGAACTTCGTGGCGGCGAGTTCGCCATGAGGGCGAACCAGCTCCAGTCACTGTTTGATGACGTCGCGATCACAATCCCGAAGAAGAACGACGTGTCATGGGTGAACACGCTCGGAGGTGGTAATGGAGCCCTTTGACGTTGTCAGCAGTTCGCTTCGTTTGCCCGAAGGGCTTGATGCCGTCCCTCATCCACTCCTGATCGAAGCGAGCGCGGGCAGCGGCAAGACGTGGACGCTGGCGCACCTGGCGGTTCGCTTTATGTTGGAGGATTGCGTCACCCCTGACCAGCTTCTTCTCGTGACATTTACCCGTGACGCCGCACAAGCCCTGCGTGGTCGAGTCCGCTCACATCTGACCCGCGTCCTCTCGTTCCTGGAGTCACCGGAGAGTGCGACCCCCTCAGGCTTCGAGCCGTGGCAGCAGTACTACGCGGAGGCGCCGGCGGAGGTTCGTGCGTCTTACGTGGCGACGGGCCGTCAGCGACTCGGGGAACTGGACAGCCTTCACGCGCAGACGATTCATTCGTTCGCATCCGAAAATGCCGAGTCCGGCCAGTTTCAGATCAGCGACGGCGTTCGGCAGTGGCGCCAGGCGTGCAACGAAGTGATTGCCGCCGGGGCGCTCGCGTCACCGGACGAGTTCGAACGACTCCTGGAGATCTCGACACTGGTGACGGTCATCCATGTCGCGAAAGCGCTGTACGACGCCGGCTATCGGTCAGCGGAGGGCCGTACGCTCGAGACCCTGACCGTTCTTCCCGCCGATGACGAGGAGGAGGACGGGCAGAATGTGATTGCCCTCGCCAGATTCCAGAAGAACCTCGCGTTCGGAATCGTCGAGCGATACGAATCACTACTAATTCAGAGCGGCGCGACCACCTTCTCCGAGCTGATCAGTGGACTGGAGCAGCGCCTTTCGGGTCCGGGAGCCGAACGATTCATGACCGAGATGCGGCATAACTTCCGGGTGGTGATGATCGATGAATTCCAGGACACCGACCCGCTGCAGTGGGACATCTTCCGACGGCTCTTCCTAGACGTCGCCGACACGCGACTTATCGTGGTCGGTGACCCGAAGCAGGCGATCTACGGCTTCCGCTCGGGCAGCGTCGAGACTTTCCTCGCGGTGCGGGACCTCTGTCGCCGCAGGGGGGTGCCAATCTCGACACTTCCGACCAACTATCGGTCCAGTCCTGAACTCCTCGACGGGGTGAACCGCTTCTTCACCGATGCCGATTTCCACTACGACGCTGACGGGGTCCGTCCCGAACTCGCCATCCGGTTCGCTCCGGCCCTTGCTCAACCGCAGCCACCCCACGCTTCTCACGTCGCGAGCCTCACCGATGCCCCCGGGGCCGCATTCCATCTGCGCGTCGGCAGCCGCGACGATCAACAGGTCCTCAGGGAAGTAGGTCAGTACATCGAGTTGCTGCACGGTCGCAAGGTGGAGTATTCGGAGATTGCCGTGCTTTGTTACGGCAATCGCCAGTGTCGGCAGGTCCAACGCCATCTCGTGCGTCGGGGCATCCCGGCCGTCACGTCATCGGACGAGAACGTCTTCAACAGCGACGCCTCCTTTCAACTGCGCCTGCTCCTCGCCGCCCTCGTGGCCCCGGATCGGGCGTCTTACTCCGAGGCGCTGAGAGCGACCTGGTTTCGCAACGGCGCGGGCATGGGTGCTGAACCGGGCGAGTTCGTGTACCGGTTGGCGAACGAGTTCACGGTGGCGGGCGTGTCGGTGGTCGCTCGCTTCCTCCACAGCGCTGAAGTCCTCGAGGTAGTACTCGGCACCCGCGACGGTGA
>Ga0182030_10008473_pt1 | contig 21272 bp, 22 predicted proteins | sample 812S3MmetaG_FD_121299 | JGI IMG/M metagenome (GOLD analysis project Ga0182030, IMG submission 121299) | Permafrost microbial communities from Stordalen Mire, Sweden - 812S3M metaG (Illumina Assembly) | ecosystem: Environmental > Terrestrial > Soil > Wetlands > Permafrost | place: Sweden...
GTGAGCAGGTCGCGGCCCTGTTGCCAGCCATGCTCCATGCTGGCAATGGTGCGCGACGCAATGCCCGATCCGCTATCGAGGCTCTCCGCCGCGATGCCGGAGAGCGCCACGCCCCGGACCTCATAGCCCGCTGCTTCCCATGTCTCCCGCGCCACGCCCAGCATCGCACTCTTGCCGGTCCCGGCATAGCCGACCACGATGCCGAGATCCCGCCCATCCGTGATGTGCGCCAGCGCGTCGGACTGTTCGCCGGAAAGGAAAAGGCCGCGCTGTTCGGCACGCGTGACTGCCGCCTGCCTGTCGGCGTCGTCCACCCCAGGGCGTTCCCGTTTGGCCATCAGTTTGGCGGCGCGGTGCAGGCGCTGTTCAGCCTCGATCATAGCGCGGGTCGTGAACCGATCCTCGCCGCGAGCGTCCTTGCCAAGTTCGACCAGATCTGGAGCGCTACGCATTGCGCCCATGACCTCATTAAACTGGTCCATGCCGTCGCTGTGACGGTGCGCGAAGACAGCCATGTCACGGCGCGTGAAGGTCGATTGCTGCTGCGTGATAGCGTCCAGCCCGAGATCGGGATTCGCGATGATCCGCGCGCCATTAGCGCGCGCGATCTCGCGGTGCACCTCGGCGCGATCGGCCTCGGTCCCTTCGCCCTCGATACCCCGGTCCTCGATACGTTTGGCAGACGCGCCGATCTGGCTTTGCGGCTCAAGGGCAATGCCCTGTGCTTCTAGGCTGCGATGGTCGATGCGCGCGTCGATATCGAGTTCGGCAAGACGTTCGTTGGCAAACTCGGCCCAGCGCTCACGCCAACGCTGCACCATCTCCGTGCGGTTCCACTCCCGCACCTTCTGGCCAAAGCCGTTCTCGTCCGAGGCGCGCATGGTCAGCATGACATGCGCATGCGGTTTGGGCATGCCGTCTTCGCCGATGTCCCAATGCACATTGAGATCGGCGATCATGCCTCGGTCCACGAACTCGGCCTGCGCGAAGTCGCGGGCGAGTTCGATGCCCTGTGCTTGTGTCATCTCACGCGGAATGGCGAATTCGATCTCGCGGGCAAGCTGGGCGTCCTTGCGGGCCTCGAACGCCTCGACATCGTTCCAGAGCCGTTCGCGGTCGCCCCACACCTCGGGCGCATGTTCAGGCAGCAACACCTCGGAGTGGACGACGCCGCGCTTGGCAGAAAAATCATGGCTGCGGTCCAGCCGCTCGTCGCGCAAACGCGAGCCCGAGCGGTAGGCGGCTGACGCCACCGCGCTGCAGCCAGACTTGCGGCCAATGACCTTGACGTGAAGATGATAGATCGCCATCGCGATCGGATCAGTGGCACGCCAGAGCGCACGTCGGAACGACGTATAAGCGCGCCCTCCCTCGAAAAATTCTCGGGCGGGATTACACCGTCTCACACCGTCCCGGTAACCTCGCAGCTTTATGCACGGGGTTGAACTATCATCCCTTCATCAGCATTGCTGGAGAACATGATGCGCAAACCGCGGGATTTCGACGGGGAACTCAGAGCGCTTCAGGACAAGGCGCGAGACCTCAAGAGCCGCAAGGTGCAGCAGCTCGGCGAACTGGTCATCGCCACCGGGGCAGATAGCCTGAGCGTCGATGAACTGGCAGGCGCGCTGATCGTGCTCATTGAGACAAAGGATGCTGGAAAGAGGGAGGCGTGGGCCAGGCGCGGAGCCGCGTTCTTTCAGAGCCGGGCGCGGCGAGCTGCACCGGCATCTGAGCGCCACACTGGCGGCGCTCGCTCGCAACCGGGCGGCGCGCAACCGTCAACAGGCAGCAAGGGCGCGGCATGATATGCGCGCATGGCAAGTCGAACGCCGCAAGCGCACGCGGCACCTGATCGAACTGGGCGGCCTCGTCGTCAAGGCTCGTGTCGTGGACCTGACCGGCGATGATCGCGCTATCATTCTCGGCGCGCTGCTCTGGATAGCAGGCAAGCTCAAAAGCAACCAAGGCGAACAGGCGCGAGCGCTCTGGGCCGCAAAGGGAAAGGAGGCATTCGCTGTGGAACGGGCGACAGATGCGCCCACTATCTCGCAAAAAACGCCACAGGATCGGGCATGACCGATGGTGGGCGGCGCGGAGACTCCAAATATCGCAGCGCTGCCCGCCATCGCGCGGCTTGGCGCCTGTGAATCGGAGCGGGGTCCCAACGCTGATCGGCACGTTAAGCTATGATCCAATTTGCGGTAGAGGGGTCACTCTCGGGCGCGTATTCACATCGGGCCATTTCCGCCACTGGCGGCGATCCAGGCGTTGCGCGGGACTGCATGATGAGCTGAAGGGTTTAGCCTTTTGGGATCGCTCTTGCCGGTGGCAACCGCCACATTGCCGCAGACGCAACCAATGAGTCCTTCATTGTAGGAATCGTTGAACCGCTTGGCGCAACGCTGCACTCTTGAACGGCTTATCGATCATTTCGCTGGACGACCGGGCAAGAAATGCCCTGGCATTGTCGGTGAATGCCCCGCCGGACATGAACATCAGCTTTTTCACCTGATCCGGGATCGAGCGCCGCAATTCATCATGCAAATCCATGCCGCTCATCTCCGGCATCATCAGATCGCACAGAATAAGATCGAACCGCTCGCCTGCGGCAAGTTTGCCGAGGGCGTCCCTCGCGCTGGTAACCGTAGTCACGTGGTGGTTGGCACCGAGGATTCGTTCGATTGCGCTGCACAGCATCTGCTCGTCGTCGACCACCAGCACGCGTCCGGATCGTTGCGCGAGGGCTTTGACGGACGCCGCGGGCTTCGCTGAAGCCAGCTGATTTGCCGCGCACAATACAATGCGAAATACCGTTCCCGAGCCGGTTCGACTCGTCACCGATATCTCGCCGTCATGCTCGGTGATTATGCGGCGACAAATGGCAAGCCCGAGCCCGGTCCCGACGGCCGCAACCTTGGTCGTAAAGAAGGCGTCGAAGATGTGGGGTATCACGTCGGCGGGAATTCCGGCACCGGTGTCGTGGAACTCGATTGCCACACGGCCCGCGGCTTCCATGCGGGTGACAATTCTGATCTCGTTGTTGCTGGCATTGCCTTCCGGGATCGCTTGCGCGGCATTGATGATGAGGTTGAGAAAGACCTGACCGAGTCGGGATTCGTTGCCATTGACCGCCGCAACCTCCCTGTAGTCCCGGGTCAGTCGCGCGCGATGGCGGATTTCGTTGGACGCCATCCGGATCGCGAATTCCAGCATGCTGTGGATGTCGACAGGTCCCTGACAGTCGGTTTCTTGCGAGCGCGAAAACACCTTCAAGTCGCGGGCAATGAGGCGAACCCGCTCAGCCGCTTCGTGTGCATCGCGCAGAGGAGCCGCGAGCCCGCGTATGTGTTCGGTAAGGAGACCGGGCACGTCTTCGCCGAGCGCGCCCGCTAGCAATCTGTCGATCTGCTCCGAAGCGAGTTCCAGATTGCTGACCAGGATCGCAAGCGGATTATTGATTTCGTGGGCAACACTGGCCGCAACCAGGCCGACCGATGCCATGCGCTCGGAGATAAGAAGTTGCTCATGGATCTTTTTCTTCTCGACGCGTAATTCCGCCTCGCGCATCTCCCGGCCGATCGCTGGAAGAAGTCGGGCTAGAGATCCCTTGACGATGAAGTCGTGAGCCCCAGCGCGTAGCGATGCCACCGCGGTCTCTTCGCCGACAGTCCCCGAGATGATGATGAAAGGCAGATCGAGATTGCGTTCGCGCACCAGAGCGAGCGCCGCCGGCGCGTTGAACCGTGGCATCGAATAATCTGACAGCACGATGTCCCAGATCCCGGTATCGAGTGCGGCGCGCATTGCGTCCGCCGTATCGACGCGATCGAAGCTTAGATCGTAGCCGCCGCGACGCAACTCGCGAACCAACAGTGTGGCATCCTGCTCGTTGTCCTCTACAATCAATGCGCTCAATTGTTTTTGCATACTTACCTTTAAATGGTTGGGGGCGACTCGTTGACGATCAGCCAATAGAGCCCGATCTGGCGAACGGCTTCTGCAAACTGAACGAAATCAACCGGCTTGCGAACATAGCCGTTGGCTCCAAAACCGTAGCCCCTGACAATATCGGTGTCTTCCAGTGACGATGTGAGGATCACCACGGGAAGCAGCTTTGTGCGCGCGTCGGCGCGAATGCGACGAAGGACTTCCAAGCCATCGATCTTTGGAAGATTGAGGTCGAGCAGAATGAGTTGGGGCAGCGGATTGGCAAGGCCCGTCTCGCCACGTGGCGCGAGCAAATATTCAAGCGCTTCGGCGCCGTCGCGTTTCACTACAACGTTGCCGCTGATTTTGTTCTTCTTGAGCGCCCGAAGCGTCAGCGCCTCGTCACTCGGATTGTCCTCGATCAGCAGGATGAATTTGTCGCTCATGGCTTCTCGATCCTTTCGCCGAGCGTGAAGTAGAATGTCGCACCGCAATCGACCTCGCTGGCCGCCCAAATTCGCCCGCCATGCCTGTTCACGATGCGCTTGACGGTTGCGAGCCCGATGCCAGTGCCTTCGAACTCGTGTGTCGAATGAAGCCGTTGAAATACGCCGAATAGCTTGACCTCATAGGCCGGATCGAAGCCGGCGCCATTGTCGCGGACCAAATACACGGCTTCACCGTCGACCGACATGGTGCCGACCTCAATCCGCGCCACGGCGCGCCTGCCGGTGAATTTCCACGCGTTGCCGAGCAGATTTTCCAACGCGATCCGTAACAGGGATGCATCGCCATCCACCGCGATACCATCGGGGATGACAAATTCGACCTCGCGATCGGGCTCTGCATTGCGCAGTTGCGCAGCGACGTTGCGCACCAGAGCGGTGAGATCGACCGGCAGCCGGCTCAATTCTGTGCGTGCCAGGCGGGAGAGCCCGAGCAGATCGTCAATCAGGCGCCCCATTTGCTGAGCACCCTGACGCAGGAAGTTGAGATATCGACGGCCTTCCTCATCCACCTTGTCGGCGTAATCCTCGAGCAACGCCTGACTGAACCCGTCGATGCCGCGCAACGGAGCGCGCAGATCGTGCGCAACCGAATAGCTGAACGCCTCCAGTTCCCGATGGGCTGCTTCAGCCGTGGCCTGGGATTGTAACAGGCTGTCGTTGACGACGGTCAGCCGCGCATTCGCGTCGGCGTAGCCGCGGAACGACATCTCAAATGGCGATAGGCTCTCGGTAAGGAATGCGGCCGCCTTGGCAATTGCCGGGGCAGGCATTTCGGCCCGGGATTGACCGGAAATGACCGCCTGCAGCGCGTCGTGATGAAGCATTGCGATATCGAGTACCCCAAGACCATCTCTAAGCGCCTTCCGGCCTAGTTCATAGGCTTGATTCAGGACGTCCTCATCGGGATCGGAAAGGTAATGAGCAAGCGCCGCGGAGTACCGTTCCGACAGGTTTTGGGAAATGTTGATCACTCCGGCTGGCCCAGATAGCGAACAACGAGAACCATGGCATCGTCGGTCTCCTTACCGAACTCGGCAAGTATAGCGTCGGCGGCTTGCTGAGCATCCGGATTTTCCGGATAACAGGCGCTGAATCCGGAACGAACGCCGTCGGTCGCAAAAACGAGAACGTCCCCAGCGGCCACATGAAGTTTGGCGGGGCGCAGCGGCGGTATCTGATATCCGACGACGCCGCCTCGCAGGATCAACGAATCCCTCCGTGTGCCGGAACACCCCTCCGCCCTGAAAAGTACGCCTTCCACATTGCCGACGCCGAGCCACGTCATCGTAGCGGTACGCGGCTCGAACAGCGCCATACTCTGCACGACCCCGCGCGTGTGACGCAACTCCTCATGACAACGCTGCATCAGTTGGGTCAGCGGCTCGTCGCCGCGCTTTTTTAAGACCGAGGCCGCTGTTCGCGCAGCCAATGCAGCTTCACGTCCATGACCAAGGCCGTCTATCGCTGCCACGAGTATGTTTTGCGCGCCGGGGACGACGGCGTGCAAGTCACCACTTTCCGAAGCTGTCCCGAGAGCCTTCGAACTCACCCCCCAAGCTATCGGCATGCGTTCCGATGACGGCAGCGCCGACGGATCTCTCACTGTCGGATCCACTTCCGCATCGTGATCGTCGTTCCCTTTCCGACTTCTGAGCAAATCTCAAACTCGTCCATCAGACGCCTCGCGCCAGGCAGGCCAAGCCCGAGGCTCTTTCCTGTCGAAAAGCCATCCCGCATCGCTCGCGGAATGTCTGGAATGCCGGGCCCCTCGTCGCGCGCCACAACCAGAACGCCGCGCTGGTTGCCTCGCTGCACAGCGCTCAGCACAATTTCGCCGCGATTGGCGTAGACCACGATATTGCGTGCCACTTCCGAGATCGCGGTTGCAATGATGGTCAGGTCGCTACCGGAAAAGCCCACTTGCGTCGCCAATTCACGCGCTCTGCGCCGTGCGGCGACGATATCGACGTCGTGATCGATCGGAACATGGGTTTTGTCAGTTGCCACGGTGACGTTCGGTGATGGATATCTTCAGCAACCGCAGCCCCTCTTCAAGGTCCAGCGCGGTCGGAATGCCGTCCAATGTCAGACCGAGTTGAACCATGGCTATCGCGACTTCCGGTTGTATGCCGACGATAACGGTCTTAGCACCACGCAGCTTCGTGGTATCCCCGATAGTACGCAGCATTCGCGTGGCGAAAGAATCCATGACATCAAGGATGGACACGTCGATGATGACCCCGAGCGACTTGAAACGGCCAACCCTCTCGGCGACGTCGTCACGTAACTTCTCTAGATCTTCGTCGCTCAGGTCCGACTGGATGCTCGCGATGAGCATGTCGCCCTGCTTGAGGATCGGAACTGCCATATCGAAGCCAACTCACGCCTGCTCGAGGGCAGGCGGACTGTTCTCAAGGCGTACTATCTTGTAGCCGAGTTGGCGCTCGGCTTCTTCGAGGCCACCTTGTAGGTCGTTCATGGTTCGAATAGACGAAAGATCGACGCCCAGGCCGACTAGAGCCTGAGCGACATCTGCGGACAGCCCTGTGACGATGATGCTCGCCCCCATCAACCGTGCCGCCGCCACCGTTTGAATGAGGTGGTTGGCGATCTTGGAGTCCACCGCAGCCACGCCCGTAATGTCCATCACGACGATCCGCGCGCGGTTGGCGCGGATCGAATGTAACAGGTCATCGGTCAGTTGCTTAGCCCGCATCGAGTCGATAATGCCGATGATCGGCAAAATGAGAAGACGATCCCTCACCTGAAGCACCGGAGTCGATAGTTCACGAATGGCATCCTGTTGCACGCTGATAATTCGCTCGCGCTCGGCAATCAGCACGTCAACAGTCAGCCCGATGTCGAGAAAGCCGATCTTCTTGACCGATATGAAGGCGTCGAAACCTTGCAAGGGATCCTTGGCAAAGTGCTTCATGATCTCGGTGCCGAGCGCTCGCATGAGAACGTGAAATGCCCCGAGGAGTATTCGCACGTCGAGCCCCGCGCGACTGTAAAGCATCCCGAGCCTGACGCGCTGTTCCATATAGTCCCTGCCATAGTCACCTTGCATCATCGCAATCAGGTGCTCGTGCTCAAGGCGTTGGGCTTCCTCCAGCGTGCGATAATTGCCGGATAGCCTGGCAGCTTCCTCGATACCAGCGAGATGATCGAAAAAGACGGCGATGTAGCGGTCGGCATTTGGCAGAAAGAGATCCTTGATCGACCTTATCCGTTCTACATCGTCGGCCTTAAGACCGACGAAGGCCTTGCGTCGCTCGACGTCGTGCGGACTGAGTTGAAGGCGCTCGAGGTCCAGTGACGGTGTTGTATCCAACATGACTTCCTTTCGCGCTCAGCCTGAATACCGACGCGTTGCGTGATTTGACGAATGCAGGATCGAATCAACAACGTAGCACAGGCGACTTGATTCGAATGCGAATTACTCAAACGCTAGCCGGTCGAAGTCATTCGTCTATGACCGAGGACCGCTTCGATGCGCGGGCGAATTGCCCCAAGTCCTCTGCGTTGAGCGCTGAGAACCGGGGTTGCAATGATCGCGGTCAGGAGCGTATTTGAGTGCTCTTTACGTAATCTATGGCCGACGACGGTGGCGCTAACCCTGTGCCCAGTCGCGCGTTCTTTTGAGCTCTCGATCAATCCGGGCGTTGGCTCTGTGGACCGCCATACCCATCAGGTTCGTGTGTGTCGTTCCGGTCGTGATGGTGGCGCCGATCTGAAATTGCCATCTCCACAAGCCAGGTCTGATCAATAGAATAGTGTACGCAACGCCTTTTCGCCTCATGGTATAATCCCAACGGTAAGACGTCTCGGCCTGCAATGCTGTATAGCTTCGTTGCGTTAGTGTCTGTCGGGCAGTCAACATAGGCCAACCGGGGTCACTACTGTTTTCAATCAGGCTACTGAGGCTCGAAACGGGCCATTACCGTCGAGGTTGGTGCCGACACCGCCCTTCGTGGCGTTTGGGGGGGGGGCTCGGTCGGCTATTCCATATGATCTGCACGCCGCATTTCGCCCGCACCAAATCGCCGGCCGGACATGCCGTGGTCCAAAATGGGTATCCCGTCTCCGATTCTGCGCACTCATATTGGTCGGAACAAAACTTAGCCGTCCGGGTAGTATAGGTAGCCATAGGGAGGTCGGGGCGTTGGGAGAGCTACCTATTATCCTCGTTGTCGAAGACGACCCGCCAGTTCAGAGCATCATTAAAGAGTCTCTCAGTGATGGCGGCTTTGAACCGGCGGTTACGGAATCGGGCGAAGATGCGGTCACCCTGCTAAACGCTGGCAAGGCGAAATACCGCGCACTCGTGACTGACATTAATCTTGGACGAGGCAAGATGGATGGCTGGGAGGTCGCTAAGCACGCCAGAGAGATCAATCCGGAATTTCCCATTGTCTATATGAGCGGCGACAGCGCTGCCGATTGGGCTTCCAAAGGGGTTCCGAATATCGTCATGCTGTCCAAACCGTTTGCGCCGGCGCAACTGGTCACCGCCGTTTCGCAGCTTCTAAACAAGACATCGCCAACGTAGGTGCGAATTTGGATAGGGTGTCTAAGCCTTGTACTCGCAGCGCGCGGCCGCATTAGTTGCGGTCTGCTGCGTATGTTGCCACTCTTAAAAAATCGCCGTCGGTTTTCTCAATTGCATTCGGGATCGACGCGGCGGTGCCTGTCTGCGACACCGAAATCCTTTTTAAGGAACTGAAACACTTTGGTCTGGTTGACCCTGCATCACCGCACCTTATTTTGGCTGTCCATCGGTGACAGAGAGCTTTGTGCTCCCGCCAAATGGCGGAGCGCAGCGAAATGAACAATTCCTCTGAGACATATCGACTTAAGGCATTAGCCTGCGAACGGTTTTCTCGGGATGCGACCGACCCGGCCGTGAAGGCGGCGTGGACCGAAGTTGCGATCGAATGGCACGCTCTCTCCAACCGGACCGCGCAGGAGTACGACAAACTTTGAGCAAGTGCGGGGTCCTAGTCTAGCGCCTTCGGACGTCGCGGCCCCTGCAACCCATGCCCCCGACGGCAGCTCGCTCGAGCGCGTTGTGGCCGTCGCGTTTGTTCTTACGCCTGATGACTTCGGCCAGCAATCCAGCGGCATAGGCCCGCGCCGACCAAAGCGACGGCATTTCGGCCGTCTAGGCCGCTTGATAACGCTATGCCTAAAAGTCGGCCGGAAAACCGCAATGCCGCCCTGCGGGCGTGAATGCGGAAAGAACCGTGGCAGGACAGTCTGATCGGGAGATGCCCGAGGCCCATTCACTCATTCTGTCCAGTGGGCGAACCGTCACTCGCAATGCACATTGTGAGCAATATTGACCGTATTTCTACGTAACGACTTATTAACCCGAACGGCAGAGTCGCAGACGCATCGTCGGTCCAGATTAGCGATTCACTAATCCGAAAATTCAAAGCCGCGCCTTCGCCGTCCTTGCGGATCGGCGATGGCCCAAACTTGACTCAATGGAGCACGACATGACGTTAGCGAAGCGAGCAGAGGTTGGGCCGGGACGGCGCGACGAATTGGGGCATACGCCAAACGGCATCGACCGCAGTGCTGGCCAGGCTGAAGTCCAGCGCAAACGAGCTCGTACCTTCGCGCGTCAGCAGAAAGTCGCAGAGCGCGTTGCCGCCGCGACCGCAGAGATGGCTTCGGCGATCAGCGAGTCCGCTTCGGCCGCGCAGGAACTCTCCAAATCGATGGAGCAAATCGCCGCTGGCGCCGAAGAGGCATCTGGAGCAGCACAGCAGTCGCTCGTCGCTGTCACCGATATTGCCACCGGTGTGACCCAGGCGAAGGAGAAGGCTGAGATCTCGCGACAGAAAGCCGAGGCGCTGCAGACTCTACTGGGAGAATTAAACTCCCAGATCGCAGCTTCGGTCGCAAATATCGGCGCTGGCGCCGACCGCCAACTCGCTTCCGTCCAGATGGTTGTTGAACTGGAGAAACAGGCCGCCAACATTGGCGAAATCGTCAAAGCGGTCGCGCGGATCGCTGATCAAACAAACCTGTTGGCTCTCAACGCCGCCATCGAAGCGGCAAGGGCCGGCCAGCATGGTAAGGGTTTCGCGGTCGTTGCCGACGAAGTGAGAGCTTTGGCTGAGACCTCCGAGAAGAGCGCAAGCGATATCCAGGGTTTGGTAGGACAGATTCAGGGCGAAGTGAAGACCATCGCTGATGGCATCAACGGCGCCGCCGAAGGTGCCCGGCTAGAGGCCGAGAAGGGAAAGGCCGTTACGGTTCAGCTCGAAAAAGCGCGTTCGGACATGCTCGGGATTGTGGCAGGAAGCACTGAAATCGCAAGCGCGGCGTTGCAAGCAGACCTGGCCACCAAGGAAGTGCAGAAAGGCTCGGAGCAAATTGCCGCGGCCGCAACCGAGCAATCGGCGGCCTGCGAAGAGGCCTTAAAGACGGTCGACCAGCAGAACGTGGCGCTGAACCAGAGCCAGACCGCGTCGGAAGAATTGTCCACGCTCGCCGACGAACTGAAGAACAGTACCGACATTTCTAAGAGCGCCGAAGAGATGGCCTCCGCGGCAGAACAGCTGTCCTCGGCGGTCCAGGAAATCAGCGGTTCCGCTACCCAGATCATGGCGGCGATTGAGCAAATCAATAAGGGCTCGCAGCAGGCCGCCGCTGCTGCACAGCAGTCTAGCGCTGGTAACTCCCAAATCGAAAAGGGCGCTACGCTATCCCTGGAGCGAGCGAAGGCGGGGCTGGAATCCGGTCGCACGATTTCCGACCTGGTGAAGGCAAGTCGCTCTGCAGTGGAAGAGTTGATACTGGGCGTCTCCAAGGGACTCGAGGAGACCGACAAGAGCGGCGAACTGATCGCTACCTTGGAGCAGGTCAGCCGGCGAATCGACAAAATCGTGGATTCGATCACTACCGTATCGATTCAGACTAATATGCTGGCGATCAATGGGTCGATCGAGGCGGCCCGGGCCGGCGAGTTCGGCAAGGGCTTCATGGTGGTCTCGACCGACATCCGCAATCTCGCGCGGGAATCGGCCGAGAATGCCGACCGCATCAAGGACGTCGTGAAGGCGACACAGGATCAGATCGTCGCCGTTCGGCGCGATCTGGAGCAGATTGCTGCCGCAGCCAGGGTGGAAGTGCAGAATAACAAGGCCATCACGACCAACCTCGCGATGGTCGAGCAGGACATGGCAATCGTGCTGAGCGGCAACGAGGAGATCCTAAAAGGCTCCGACATCATCCTGACGGCGGTGCAAGAGGCGCAGAAGGCGACGCAGCAGATTGCCATCGCAGCCGACCAGGCGAGCAAGGGGGCGATCGAGGCAGCAAGTGCGGCGAAACAGCAGTCGAAGGGTGCCGAGGAATTGGCAGTTGCAGTCGAGGAAATAGCCTCGCTGGCCGACGAACTCCAGAACTCACGGGATTGATTGGAAAGGTTACGCTCGTGAACATGGAATCAAATCTGATCGACGCGCCGCCGCTGTCTCCGGCGGATGAGCCGGCCGGCGAAGCCCGGCAGTACGTCACCTTCCACATCGACGACGGCATCTTTGCGGTGCCGCTCGCCGAAGTGCAGGAAATTATTCGGATGCCGGATATCATTCAGGTGCCGCTCAGCCACGCAAACCTGGAAGGTCTGGCGAATCTGCGCGGCACGGTGATGTCGGTCACCAGTCTGCGGCGGATCTTCCGTTACCCGGATGTCGAACACAACGACGCAACGCGAGTGGTCGTTATAAATCGGGGCGTTCCCGTTGGTCTCGTTGTTGACAGGATGTCGGCAGTTGTGACCGCGGAGCCCGATCAGATCGAGAGTGTTAGTTCGATCGAGGCGACGGTCAACACCGATCTTCTGCGCGGCATGATCAAGACGGCCGACGGGAAAGGGATGATCATGATCCTCGACCCGGTTCGGCTTTTTGAAAACGATACTGGTTCACAGCATCGACGCGCTCAAAAGGCTGGTAGCGGCGAGATCGATTCCGTCGTGGAGCAGGCGGCCGAGACGACCGACGAAATGCAGCTTGTGAGCTTCGAGGTTGCCGGACAGGAATACGCGCTGTCGATTGAGAACGTTCAGGAGATAGTCCAGGTTCCCGACCATATCAGCCGGGTGCCGAAAACCGATGCGCATATCCTTGGCGTCGTGACGCTACGGAACCGGCTGCTGCCGCTTGTCAGTCTGCGTGCGATGTTTGGCCTTCCCGCAGTGCCGCTCGATGACCGCAACAAGATTGTGGTGGTGCCGCTGCCCGATCAGACCTCGGTCGGGATCGTGATGGATACAGTGAAGCAAGTCCTGCGCGTGAACCGCAACATGCTCGATCCGGTGCCGAGCCTGATGCGGGGCGGGAAGACACACGGGGAGATCCAGGGCATTTGCCGGCTGAACGGTGGCAAACGTCTGGTTTCGGTGCTGTCGGCGGAAGCCTTGTTCGAGAACGAGGTCGTTCGTCGCGCGGCTGCGAACGTCGATTCAGAAGGAAATTTGGAGGGCGTCATGGCTGCAGACCAGGTGGGCGGCGCGACTGCGCTCGCAGAGGAAGAGCAATTCGTAGTGTTCCGCCTCGCCGACGAAGAATACGGCGCCCCGATCGGCTCTGTGCAGGAGATCGTGCGCGTCCCCGATACGCTGACGCGTTTGCCAAGGGCTCCCAGTTTCATCAAGGGTGTCGTGAATCTCCGCGGGGCGGTGCTGCCCGTAGTCGATCAGCGGACACGGTTCGACCTCGATGATATCGAGCGCAACGACCGCCAGCGGATCATGGTGTTCACGATCGAAGGTGTGCGCACCGGATTCATCGTCGATTCGGTCTCCGAAGTCCTGAAGATTCCGCGCAATGCGATCGGGCCCACGCCTGTGCTCTCGGAGGAACAGGCGCGCATTATATCGCGCGTCGCCAATCTCGAGAAGCAAAAGCGAATGATCTTGCTGATCGACACCGATCATCTGCTGGAGAAACACGAGATTACGACGCTTGAGGAAACCTCCGGCGGAGCCAGGCAAAGCGCTGCGATCGGAGAACTGAGTTCAGCGAATGCTTAAGCTCCTGATCGTTGACGATTCCGCCCTGATGCGCAAGTGTCTGGGCGACATCTTCAAAGCCGAAGGCGACTTTGAGGTGAGTTTCGCCCGCAATGGTGCGGAAGCATTGTCGATGGCGCGGTCCATTGCTCCAGACGTGATCACGCTCGACGTCAACATGCCGGAGATGGATGGGATCACTTGCCTTAGCCGGATCATGGTCGAATGTCCAAAGCCCGTTGTGATGGTCTCGTCGATTACCGGCGAAGGCGCGGAGGTGACGCTGCAGGCACTGAGCCTCGGCGCCGTCGATTTCATTCCCAAGCCGGACGGCACCGTCTCGCTGCACATCGACAAGATCAAGGTGGCGCTGGTTGCCAAGGTGCGCGGCGCCGCGAGGGCACGTATCAGCAAGACCCGTGGACTTCTCGATCGGGTCCGCCACCGCGCCCAGTCGCTGGAGGACGTGAAGCGCTCTGCTGGCAGCGCCCGAACTGGGGTAATGACGGCGGCAGGCACGGCAAACGGAGTCGTCCTGATCGGCGTATCGACCGGAGGACCGGGCGCGATTGAGATGGTTTTGCCGCGACTGCCGGGTAATTTCCCCTGGCCGATCCTGATCGCGCAGCACATGCCGGAAAGCTTCACCGGGGTGTTCGCGCGTCGGATCAACAGTTTGTCGGAACTCGAGGTCGTCGAGGTAACTCGGCCGATGCCGCTGCGAGGCGGAGTCGCCTATATCGGACGCGGCGATGCGGACTTTCTGGTCGGCATGCGTGCTGGTGTTCTCACCGCCATTCCGGTTCCCGCGTCACCCCAGCACAACTGGCATCCAAGTGTCGAACGGCTGGTTGCGAGCGCACTGGAGCACGTCACCCCGGAGCATCTTCTCGGAGTCATGCTCACCGGCATGGGCGACGACGGGGCGGCTGCGATGGCCGAGCTTCGGTCGCGCGGCGGCCGAACCATCGCAGAGTCGGAAGATACCGCGGTGGTGTGGGGAATGCCTGGCGAACTCGTAAAGCGAGGTGGAGCTACGCTCGTGCTTCCGATAGAGCGGGTCGCAGATCAACTCCGACGATGGGCCAACTGACATGCCATTGATCAGACCCGCTGCCGTCGCCCAGGATACGATAGCCGAGACCCGGGAGCTTCGACGCGACCAGCTTGACGGCAATGACGTCCATGAGCGGCGCCGCGCTGCCCGCGCTTTGTCGGGTGACCCGGCCGCGGCACCTGTTCTTGCCGCCCATCTCGAATGCGAGCTTGACCCGCGGGTTCGCGACGCCCTGTTCGGCAGCCTGGTCGCTATCGGCGGAACTCGCGTGGCTGAATTGGTCGCGCCATTTATCGGCAGCGACGACGCAGGTTTGCGCGGCGGCGCCGTCGAGGCCCTTAAGTCTCTCGAGAACGACGCGGTGGCGACTCTCGATGCGCTCATGAGCGATCCGGACGTCGATGTGCGCATTCTGGCCATTGAAGTAACACGGGCGTGGCCAAGCGCATTGGCGATCCCGCGGCTGGTGCGCGTTTTCGAACTTGAACCGCATGTCAATGTCTGCGCTGCTGCCGTCGATGTAGCGACCGAGGTCGGCACCAGCGACCTGCTTGAGGCGCTGCAGGTATTGCGCTCCCGGTTCGCCAGCGAGCCTTATCTCCTCTTCGCAGTCGACATTGCATCCGACCGCATCTGCGGTAACCCTGAACGGAGCGCGTGATGTCCGTCCTGGCGCAGCGCGCGACGGCGACGCTTGCGATCAGCGCGTCCGAGTACCAAAAATTTTGCGAATATTTTTATCGCCGCACCGGCATTTCGTTCGCCGAAAACAAACGTTATTTCGTCGACAAGCGCCTGCTCGATCGGATTCAGAAGACCGGAGCCTCCGGGGTGGAGGACTACTTCGCGCGCCTGCGGCGGCATGATGCCAATGACGAGATTGAGATACTGATCAATCTGCTCACGATCAACGAGACCTACTTTTATCGAGAGGACCACCAACTCGAGTGTCTGGCAAATGGGATTCTTCCCGAGGTGGTCTCCGGGCGTCGCAAAGGTGATGGAATCCGGATCTGGTCGATGCCCTGCTCGACCGGCGAAGAGCCCTATTCAATTGCTATCTACCTTCTTGAAAACTGGCCGCAGGTCGATGACTACGACATCGAGATCATGGCCTCCGATATCGATACGAACGTCCTGCGCGCGGCGGAGGGCGGCATCTACGATGCCAGGTCGTTGCACCGGCTTTCCCCGGATCTGGTACGGAAGTATTTTGTGTCGGCAGGTGCAGAAGGCTTCAAGCTTATCGACGCTATCCGTCAATCGGTCCGTTTCACGAAGGTGAACGCGAGCGACGTCGCGGAGATGCGTCGGTTCGGCAGCATCGATGTCATTTTCTGCCGCAACATGCTGATCTACTTCGACGACCGCTCGCGCCGCCAGGTTGTCGAGTCCTTCTACGACAGCCTCGGCCAGGGGGGCTTCATCTGCCTCGGACATTCGGAATCGATGAGCCGGATATCCTCGCTGTTCGAGGTCAGGAAATTTCCGCAGGCGATCGTCTACCAGAAGTGCGGAGGTCCCCGGTGAACATGCATTTGGTAATGCCGGCGGAGCCGGTTCCCGAAGATGTGTCGCCACAGATTCTCGTCGTCGACGACGCGACCGTCGTGCGGCTCTACTACCGGCAGATCCTCGAGCGCGAAGGTTACCGCGTGGAGGAGGCCATCAATGGCATTGAGGGCTTGGAGAAGGCACTTCAGATCCCGTTCGACCTCTGTATCGTCGACGTCAACATGCCGATGATGGATGGCTATACGTTCTTGCACGCGCTGCGGCGGGAACCTGTCACACATGCGATTCCGGCGTTGATGACCACCAGTGAGGCGGGGCCGGAGGACCACCAAACCGCACTCAGGGCTGGCGCCAACGCTTATCTGGTCAAGCCGGTCTCCCGCGATCAGCTCGCGCTCTATGTCGCCGCCCTGCTCGGAAGGAGCGTCGCATGAACGAGTTACTCGCCCAATTCGTTGCAGAGGCGCGCGACTTGCTGCAGGAAGCCGGAGAGGATCTGCTGGCGCTCGAGCGAAGCCCCGACAACGAAGAGGCCATCAATAGGCTATTTCGTTCGGTTCATACGCTCAAGGGATCGTCCGGCCTGTTTGAAGTTCAACCCCTGACCCAGATCCTGCACGCGGCCGAAGACATCTTCCAGGCGGTACGCGAACACACGCTTCCGCTGACGCCGGAAATGGTTGACCTCACGCTCAAGACCCTGGATCAGGTCGGACAATGGATTGAACACCTCGATCAGAACGAGGTGCTTCCGGGCAACGCCACGCCGATCGCAGTGGAGCTCGTCGCCGAACTACGCGGGCGTTTCAACCGCGGGCCGGCCGAGACGCTCGTTAACCCCTTTACCTCAAAGGCTGACGCGTCGAATGTAAATGCTGCGCTCGACCGATGGTTTGCCAAGGATGCGATCGCGTATGCGGCGAAAGCGGCAGGCGGCGAGCCGGTCAATCTGGTCTCCTACCTGCCCGAGGAAGGTTGCTTCTTCAAGGGCGAAGACCCTCTCCATTTGGCAATGCAGATTCCGCAATTGCAGGCGCTCGGCATCGAAGAGCGGCTGCCCTGGCCGGCGCTCTACGATCTCAATCCGTTCAACTGCAATCTGGGCTTCCATGCGTTGTCAACGGCAGACCGTCCGGAGCTCGAGACGCTTTTCCGATGCGTTCCCGACCAGGTGACAATCACCGAGATTACGGCCTCGGCGTTCGCCGATTCGGCGCGCAAGGCATCCGGGATTGTCCTGCCTGCCGTGGTCGAGGCGCTGCTGCGCGAGCAGATCGATCTGCTGGAACTGGACGCGCCCCTCGAAGAGTTTGCAGGTCGGATTTCGTCTGCGGCACGAGTTGCCGCAAACGCGCTACGCTTCGCCGGGCATTCCGAAGACGCGGCGGCACTCGAAACGGCGCACGCCGAGTCGCTCGCCGCAGGACGGGCTGAGCCGCTACGCGATGCGCTCGCTGACCTGCTTCGACCCGAGGTAGAGTCGGCCGGCATTGTCCCTGACCAGGTTGCGTTAGGACCAGCAGCTCAAGCCGGGCCAAACGACACGACCGAACGTGCAGGACCAAGAACCCTTCGGGTCGATCAGCAGAAGGTCGATGCCCTGATGAACTTGATTGGCGAACTCGTGGTTGCAAAGAACAGCCTGCCGTTCCTGGCTCGGCGGGCCGAACAGCAATTCGGTTCGCGGGAACTCAGCCATGAGATCAAGGATCAGTACGGCGTCATCGACCGTATCGCGCAGGAGCTGCAGGGTGCCGTGATGGCCATCCGCATGATGCCTGTCGGTCAGGTGTTTCAGCGGTTTCCGCGACTGGTGCGCGACCTGGCACGCAAACTTGGCAAGCAGGTCGATCTTGTCATCGAAGGCGAGGATACCGAGGCCGACAAGAACGTCATTGAGAGCCTGTTCGACCCACTCCTGCATATGGTGCGCAACAGCCTCGACCATGGCGTCGAATCGCCCGAACAGCGGTCCGCTTGCGGCAAGCCGAGCGCCGCGAGAGTCAAACTGCTGGCGCGGCGCGACGGCGATCAGGTGGTGATCGAAGTCGTCGACGATGGACGCGGGATCGATCCGGAGGTAATAAAACGCAAGGCCTATGAACGAGGGCTGATCGACGAGGTCCGTCTCGCGACCATCACCGATGATGAAGCCACGATGCTGGTATTCGCCGCCGGGTTCTCGACGGCCGAGAGCATCTCCGACGTTTCCGGCAGAGGCGTCGGCATGGACGTCGTACGCAACGCCGTCGAGAAGGCCGGCGGCCGGATCGCGATGACCAGTGTCAAGGGCGTAGGTACAACGGTCCGGATCGATCTGCCGCTCAGCATGGCCGTGAGCCGGGTGATGACCGTCGTCTTGGGTAAAAGCCTGTTCGGCGTTCCGATGGATCTGATTCAGGGCATCGTGAAGGTTCCCCGCGGCGATATCGTCCGTATCAAGGAATGCGAGGCGTTTGTCCTGCGCGATCGCGTGGTTCCCCTGGTCCGGCTGACGCAACTTCTCGAACTGCCTGACGAACCTGTCTCGGGCGAGGAGATCGCCGTACTGGTGGTTCGCGTCAATGGGCAAACAATCGGACTTGGGATATCCGCCTTCGGCGAAGGTATGGAAGTTATCCTGAAGCCGCTCGAAGGCATGCTGGCGAAGATCGCGGGATATGCCGGTACCGCCCTGCTCGGTGACGGCCGCGTGCTGCTCGTGCTCGACCTCAAGGAGCTGATCTGATGACCATCCGGCGCGCCGGTGACACGATATTTCTTGAGGGCGTTTGTGCGGTCGAGGACGCAGAGACCCTGTTGCAGCACCTCCAGGCCGGCGCGGAGCTGATCGACTGGTGCGGCTGCACCCATCTGCACGCGGCTTGCTTTCAGATGCTTCTTATTGCGCGGTTGCCGATGAAAGGACCGCCCGCGAATCCGGAGATCGAGCGCTGGCTGGTCCCAATCCTTCACGCAATCGAAATGCCTTCGGCGCAGGTTGTTGAAGCCGCACTCGTGCTTGAATTGGAAACCTAAGCCATGCCAGCGATTCTTGTTCTCGACGACTCGGCCACCATGGTCATGAGCCTGTCGCGCATCCTGAAAAACGCCGGCTACGAGGTCGAGACGGCGAGCAATGGCAAGGAAGGCATGGCAAAGCTCGCCGGCGGCCTTAAGCCAAGCGTCATCCTGACGGATATCAATATGCCGCAGATGGATGGCATCGCTTTCATCAAGGAGGCGAGGAAGGCGGCATCGACCCGGTTCACCCCGATCATCGTGCTGACCACCGAATCCGGCGGGCAGAAACGGGATGAGGCACGGGCGGCAGGTGCATCGGCGTGGCTCACCAAGCCGACCGAACCCAACGAGTTGCTCACCGCGCTGAAGCAGCTTCTGCCGTCGAAGTGAGGAACTGGCCATGCAATTCGATGCCGAAGCCGGCGATAACCTCGTTTGCGCCGTGCTCGCGGCGCAGGTCGCGGAACTACGTGGTCGTATCGACACCGGTGCGGCGGTTGAACTCCTGTGGCAAACCTCCGATGTGCTGTCGCAGCTGTCGGGCCTGGTCGTCGAGCTTGCCAAGCGCTGCCACAAGTCCGATGGCGACCTGAGCGCACAATGCAACACCGCGGTCGCGGCGGAGATCGATATCCGCCGGTCCCTCGAAAGTCTCGCCTTCGCGCAGGCGCAGCGGAATGACTTCACGTGCCAGACCGTCGATTGCGTGGTTACAGCTCTCGGACGTCTGGCCACCTCTGATGGCGCGCGTCTGTCGCCCGACGATCTCGCCGCGTTGTACGTCTCCGAGGAGCAGCGGCAGGTGCACGATGCCGCCACCCGCCAATTCGTCGCCGTGACGCGGCGAAACGGCGTCGAGCGTCATAAGCGCGAAGGATCCGCGGAGTGACAATTGCCCTGCCGGAATCGGCCTTTCGCGCCAGCCGTACGCAATGGATCGTGCTCGCACCGGCGTTTGCCAGCGTCGCCTGCGGCGTTGCCATCATGGTATCGTCAGACACGACTACGCTGGTGCGGATGCTTGGCGCGGCGGTCAGCGGGATTTCGCTGTTAACCGTGATAAGCAGTTACCGGGCCGCAACAATCGAAGTGGACCCGACGCGACTTCCCGTCCGTGTGATAGAGGCTTCCGCCAAAGATACAACAGTGAACGACGTTGGACCGGGGACTCAATCAACGGTGCTAGACGGCGTTCATTCCGGTACCGCACGGGATATGCAGACCGCGATGCGGCTGTTCGGTTCGGCAGTCACCGATCAGGTGGACACTTCCGTGGACACCGTGCTCAACGAGAACCACCAAATGCGTGAGATGGCGAGCGAGATGGCCACCGCCTCGACGCAGGCGAAGGATCAGTTCAAGGGCGCCATGTCGCGGGCTGTCGAGGCGGAAGGAGGGATCGAGCAACTGAATGCATTCGGCAGCGAACTCAGCGACTCGATCCGGTTCATCGGCTCAGAGGTCAAGCGCTCGATCGCAATCGTCAGGGAAGCCTCCGCCCAGGCGGAAATCACAAGAGGCTGCGTCGAGACCATGGCGACGCTGTCGGGGGCAGTGTCCGATGCCACCGCGATGATCGATGCTATCGCGCGGCAGACCCGGATGCTGGCGCTGAATGCGAACATCGAAGCGGCTCGCGCCGGCGAGGCGGGCAAGGGTTTTGCCGTGGTGGCCAACGAGGTGAAGCAGCTCGCGCACCAGACCGCCGACGCAACGAATACCATCGGTCAGAAGATAGCCGAGATGACCGGCATGGTCGCCGAGAGCGTAGAAGCATTGCAAGCCTTGGTGGGAACGATTGCGAGTGTGGATGCGACCAGCGGCTCAATCGGACAAGCCCTCGTCGAGCAGGAGAGCCTTGCCACGCGGGTCTCCACCAACCTTGAAAGCATGCGCGAAGCGGTGTTCACGCTGTCGCGTGAAATCCGCGAAGCGGCGCAGATTGCTTCCAACAGTGGGATGTTGTCTGAAATTGTGCTGGAAACGGCAAATACCGTCGATGGGCACATGGGGGCGCTCAAGAAGAAGCTTCAGGACATCGGCGCCGGTATGGGGTCGGCAACTTTGCAGCTTGCCGCGAAAAATCAGGCGTTGACGTGAGGCCGCGGTCAGTGGACTCCCTGTTGCCGCTTTCGGTGCAGCTCCGGGAGCGTACCGCGCGTCTGCATCGTGAGATCGAAGCCATGCTTCGACTGCCTGGTGCCATTTGCGGCCGTGCCGACTACAA
>Ga0182030_10008474_pt1 | contig 21272 bp, 15 predicted proteins | sample 812S3MmetaG_FD_121299 | JGI IMG/M metagenome (GOLD analysis project Ga0182030, IMG submission 121299) | Permafrost microbial communities from Stordalen Mire, Sweden - 812S3M metaG (Illumina Assembly) | ecosystem: Environmental > Terrestrial > Soil > Wetlands > Permafrost | place: Sweden...
TCGGCAGAACCATCGCTGCTACGGTTGCCTACCATCACCAGGGTCTGGCGACCTACGAATTCGGGCTGGGTAGCATTTTCTTCTGTGAATACGCCGAAGTGAAAACGAACGCCATTTCCACCATTAGCTTTTACGGTGTCAAGGAAGGCCTCGACTTCTTCGACCGTGAACCATACGCTGAGGGAATCGGCTTTTCCCATACGATCGGAGTTATCTGCCCACCTTTCCTGTTTGTAAGTGCGGATGAAGGTATCGACTTCTTGTTTGGTAACAAATTTCCCGGCATTTACGGATTTTTTTTCAATTGTGTACATGGCTGACTTGTTTTAGAATGAAGAAGAATAGTTTGTGTTGTAAAAGTATTCCTCTATTGGTTACAGGGCACGGCACAAGCGCAATACAATCAATTGATTATAAATTAATATTATTCATAAATTAAAGGGGATCAAACGATCATGAGGGAAACTACGTGATTTAGATCCTTTTCACGCAAGCAAAAAACAGTGAAATTGTTAGCCAAGGGGACGTGAACTACGCATGTAATTCTTGCGTGTTTTGCGCAAAAAAATAACGTGTCTTTTTTCAGCCGGTATTTATGCCAAATTAAAATAAATATTGGACATTTAATAGAGAGGTTGCCGAATGTCCCGTTTTTAATATTTGATATCCTTACTTATTACGCAAAAGAGGAAGTTTGATTATTTCTGTGACAACCCAAACTGATAACAAAAATACTGTTCAATCTCCCTGCGCCTAATGTCAGCAACAGCATACATAACCATTAACACCTTATCCTGTTTTATTTCATACGTGTGTGGGTATGTATGCTGATGCTTTATAAGATATTAGTACGCATGAGAAAAGTTACTTTACGCTTACCGCTGTTACCATTCAAAACGACCGGGTTCGACCTGCCTTCGGCAGGTTGAATCCGGAATTGAATTCTCCCCTTCGAGGATCTTCAATGATCCCATAAATACTTATACGGATTTCGCGCTGTATTATTAATTTCGCCGCATGAAAAAAATCAAGTCGGCCCTGATTTCTGTCTTCTATAAGGACGGGTTGGAAAACATCGTCAAAAAACTACACGATTACGGTATAACGATCTATTCCACAGGTGGTACGCAGCAGTTCATCGAGAAGCTGGGAGTACCCTGCACGGCGGTGGAAAGCCTCACCTCCTACCCTTCCATCCTGGGAGGCCGGGTCAAGACGCTGCATCCTTCCGTCTTTGGCGGCATATTGGGAAGAAGGGACAATCCGACAGACCTGGAGGAAATGGCGCGTTATCATATCCCCGAGGTTGACCTCGTCATTGTGGACCTGTACCCTTTTGAAGAGACAGTGGCCAGCACAACAGACGACAAGGCTATCATTGAAAAAATAGATGTAGGCGGCCCCAGCATGATCAGGGCGGCGGCCAAGAATCATAAGGACGTGGTCGTGATTGCCGCCAAATCGGAATATGCGTGGCTCGAAAAGCTGCTGGCCGAGCAGAAGGGGGAGACAACCCTCGGGCAGCGGCGGGCGCTGGCAGCGAGGGCTTTCGAAGTCTGCGCACATTATGACGTCGTCATCGCCAGGTATTTCAACCCGACCGAACCCAGTTATTTCCTGGAATCCGTCGCGGCGCCTCAACCATTGCGTTATGGCGAAAATCCGCACCAGGCCGCACGGTTCTATGGCCAATTGAAAGATATTTTCGACCAGGTGAACGGTAAGGAGCTGTCCTATAATAACCTGGTAGACGTCGACGCGGCGGTGCAGCTGGTCCGGGAATTCAATGATACCGATCCGCAGGCATTGGGCGGGGGATCTGTTTTTGCCATCATCAAACATACCAATCCCTGCGGGATTGCCATCCGCCCCACCCTGAAGGAAGCCTGGGACAGTGCACTGGCCGGAGATCCGGAAAGCGCCTTTGGCGGGGTACTCTCCTGCAATACGGCTGTCGACAAAGCAACGGCCGCGGCTATCAATGAAATCTTTTTCGAGGTGCTGATCGCACCGGCTTTTGATGCCGATGCCCTGGAGATCCTTCGATCGAAGAAGAACCGGATCCTGCTTGTACAGAAAAGGCGGATTGCTCCTGTCTCTCAATATCGGTCCTTGTTGAATGGTGTGCTGCAGCAGCAATCGGATGAGGGTAATTATACGGAATGGAAAGAGGCCGGAGGACGGTCCTCTACTGACGCGGAAAAGAAGGACCTGATCTTTGCCAACCTGGTCTGCAAGCATTTGAAGTCGAACGCTATCGCCTTGGTCAAAGACAGGCAGCTAATCGGCAAGGGTTGCGGTCAGACCAGCCGGGTCGATTCCGTGCGACAGGCGATAGCCAAGGCCGGGCAGTTCCATTTCGATCTGAAGGGGGCGGTGCTGGCGAGTGATGCTTTCTTCCCGTTCAACGACAGCGTATCGATGGCGCATGCGGCAGGCGTGACGGCGTTTATCCAACCCGGCGGGTCGATCCGGGATAAGGATTCGATCGATTACTGCGTGGAGAATGGGCTGGTGATGGTGATCACGGGGATGCGGCATTTTAAACACTAAGTATCCCAATACACCTCTTCTTTGAGGAAGGTTTCGTAGACTTCTTTCCAGCCGGCGAATTCGGCGTCGCTGCCGAGGATGGAATTGTGCCAGATGGTGATCATGAGGCCGCTGACCTTTTTGATTTGGTGATAATAAAGCAGGAGTTCGCTCATTGCCTGGGAAGGGGTATGACGTTGTTCGTAATAGGCATTGGCATCCATGAAACAAAAGGGAAAGATCCGAAGGGTAGTCTCCTCCTCTTTCTCCAGGTCATACCAATAGAATGAAGAGGCCACCGAGGCTCTGAAGCCATTGACGGTACCATAGCCCATGGAAAAATCCTGTTGGATACCGCATTGCTGCAACCGGCGATAGGTCGTTGGCAGGGTAAACCGGATATAATGCTGGCGGCTGCGGATGATCTTTTTTCCGCTGACTTTTTCCATCCATTCCATCTCGTCTTTCAGCAGGCCGTCCCTGTCACCGCTCTGCCAGGAAGGATGGATGCCCAGCCGGGAACCGAACGAGTGATACCGCACCAGATCCTGCAGGCCCGAACCCGACCGCGGTGTATTTCTATCCACCCCTTTGTGCCGGGCGGCAGCGAGAAAAAAATAGTAAGGCCGCATGCGGCAATACAGATGCAGGGAATCCAGCCATTCATATATGTCGAAGGGATCGCCGGTGCGGCCTTGCAAGACGCTGATCCTTTCCTTTACCTGCGTCCATCTGCCTGCGGCGATTGCCTTCAGGGCGCCGCCCGTGTTACGCCACCATCCTTTGTGGAGGTAGGAATATGCGGAATCGATGTCATAGGTAGGCATGAATTTGAAGACGGGGTAGCGGAAGACCAGCCCAGGGTAATACAGGGACAACGCGGCCTTGAATTCTTTCAGCCACGTGTTGATCAGCGGTTGATCGAGGAAGCCTTCGCGCCAGGCCAGCGACCCGGTGTGGGCATATCGGCCGTATTCGTCTTTGTCATGGGGGAGGTATTCTTCATACCGGGAGAGGAGGTAAAAGGCCGCGGCGAAAATGTCGAAAGGGAAATCGCCGGTGGTCGGGAAAAAAGCGATCTGGTCACCGATCGAAAAACACTTGATCCCTACCGGATGGATGCCGGATTCGAAGAGTAGCGGGACCGGGCGGAGAGTGAAACAGCCGGGGATATCGTGTTCCGAATAATTGATCCGCGGGCCGGGGGCGGCGACGAAGGCGGCGGCGTCCGTCGTGATGGTGATTGACGTAAGATCGTCGAAAAGTTCCGTGGCGATAAAATCAACGATATAGCTCAACCGGGGGGTGATATGGGCGCTCAATAGCAGCATAGGGGAATTATCCTTTGCGGGCGGTGCTGCCGGCCTTCGGCGTGAACTTCGTCGGAACTGCTCCGCCACGCTCTTCCTCGTTCGTGCCCTTCGCTTTGCTCGGGTACCGTGCCCGTTCGGTGCGCCAGCGTTCGTTGAAGGTCTTCGGCGCGAAGTCCAGGGCATCGCGATGTGCGGTCCAGGCCTTGAAAGCCTTGCCGACCAACCAGTTCTTTAATTGCGGGGTGCCGATATTCATCAGCGGACGGCTCAGGCTTGCCTTTCGCCATACCTTCCAGGCTATTCGCTCGGCCAGGGTAGCGTAGCCGCTCTCCACGGCCTCATGGCGGTTCTCCAGCAGCAGCTCATGGAGATTGATCTTCACGGCGCAGACTTCGGTGCAGTTGCCACAGAGGGAGGAGGCATAGCTGAGGTGTTTCCACTCCTGCATGTCTTTCAGGTGGGGGGTAATGACGGAGCCGATAGGGCCGCTGTAGGTGGTGCCGTATGCGTGTCCACCGATGTTCTTGTATACGGGACAGGCATTCAGGCAGGCACCGCAACGGATGCAGTAAAGGCTTTCCCGGGACTTCGCATTAGCAAGGATATTGGTCCGGCCGTTGTCGAGCAGGATGAGGATCATTTCGTCCGGGCCGTCGGCTTCACCGGGTTGTCTGGGGCCGGTGACGACGGTATTATAAACGGTCACCCTCTGACCTGTGCCGTAGGTGGCGAGCAGGGGCCAGAAGAGTCCGAGATCGGTGAGGGTGGGGATGACCTTTTCCAGCCCGGCGATGACGATGTGGGTTTTGGGGAAGGAGGCGCAGAGCCGGGCATTGCCTTCGTTCTCGGTAACAGCGATGCCGCCGATATCGGAAATGATAAAGTTCGCCCCGGTGATGCCGATCTCTGCCTGGACGTATTTTTTGCGCAATTTTTCCCGTGCGACGAGGGTCAGTTGTTCCGGTGTGAGGCCTGGCCGGGTGTGCAGCTTTTCATAAAATAGTTTCGCGACGTCCTCTTTGCTCTTGTGCATGGCTGGGGTGACGATGTGATACGGCGGTTCGCCATCGAGCTGCTGGATATATTCGCCGAGATCGGTCTCGACGCTTTCGATGCCATTTTCTTCGAGGAAATGGTTGAGCTTGATCTCTTCGGTGACCATGCTCTTGCTCTTGACGATGCTGCGGCAGCCTTTTTCCTTGCAGATGGTGAGGATCTCTTCGAGCGCCTGGGCGGTGTTCTCCGCCCAGATGACGCGGCCGCCTCTGCTGGTAAAGACGGACTCGAATTCTTCCAGCTGTTTGTCGAGGGATTCGATGGCGCGCCACTTGATGTTCTTCGCCCGTTCGCGTGCGAGGGTCAGTTCGGCAAATTGTTGCTTACCCTGTGGGACGACGGCATTATAGCGCCCGATATTGAAATTGATCTTTTTGCGGTGGTCCAAATCCTCCGCCTTGACGGTGCTGCGGGCAATAAAGTTAGCTGCGGTGTCTGTCACGGGAGAGCGGGTTTTATATGAGATGTTTTCAGAACTTATCTTTTGCTGCAAAATAGTTTTCCGCCAGCTGCTCGAGGACGCCGTAAAAGTCTTCGCCATATTTGCGAATGATGGCTTCTTTCAGGAAGACGTAGGCCGGCACTTTGAGCCGCTTGCCCTGGACGCAGCCCGGGCTGCACAGGGTTTCGCGGGGTTCGTAATTGACCACTTCGCCGGCGCGGGTGCGGTTGATCTTGATGGGATACAGATGACAGCTGATGGGTTTTTTCCAGGTAATTTTCCCGTCATAATAAGCCTGTTCGATGCCACATTTGATGATGCCTTTGGCATCTTTGTAGCCATAGGCGCACATTTTTCCTTCGATGGTGGGCGTGACCCAGCCGAATTCGCGGTCATACTGATAGCGGCCGTTGGTCTCGATCTCCTTGATACCGGCGGGTGTGAGGTAAGGTTTGACCACTTCGTAGACTTCGTTGATGTGATCCAGTTCCTTTTTTTCGAGGGGGGCGCCGGCGTCGCCGTCTTCGCAGCAGCCGCCCTTGCATTTCAGCAAGTCGCAGACGAATTGTTCTTCGACGACGCTATCGCTGACGAGGATATTATCGATTGCTATCAATGATTTGATTTTATCTTACAAATATACTTGTTTTCAGGGTTCGTTCAGCGGGAGGATGCTGGTGGGAGCGGGCCACTTTTTTTCCACTTGAAGGTATTGATCAGGTGGGTCAGGTCTTTTTGCAGGAAGTTGTTGACGATGCCGAGGGAGTCTTCGTTGGGGGTGGTATCAAAATAAAGGGCGCCGCGGAGGAAGTGCCGGGTGGTATCAGTGAGATAGAATTGCTGGGCGGTGGCGGCGTTGCCGCCGACGGAGAAAAAGATGCCGCCAACGCCGTTGGTCGTCTGGATGACGGTAGGTTGGATAGAGCTGGCCTTATAGGTATGTTTGTAGGTCATTTTGAAGGCATCGTCGCGGAGCTTGTCAAAAGAGTTGGGGCCGATGTCCTTATAGCTGATGTAAATCGTTGCGCCGAAACGGGGGAAGTTGATATTGATCCAGTAGGGATTTTCGGGAACGGTGTCGAAGAAGCTGCTGTCGCGAGCGACGCTGGCGTAGACGGGGTAGTCGAAAGTATAGGGATAACCGGGCTGGTTGAAGGTCTGGTATTCGTGTGGGGGGAAATCAATCTTGAAATAGCCTTTCCGTTTGGGGGTGTAGGTGCTGTTGCAGGCCAGCAGGCAGCAGCAGGCAAGGGTCAGGAAGAGACCGTGGTAACGGTCGATCTTAGAAGCGGAAGCTCCGTGCGATGGTTGGCAGGAGGCGTAGCGGTAGAGGGATCTCGACACGGAATGGTATTTATAATTTTGACTGCAATATAAGCTAACGATCAGGATGGCAAGCGGATGGCCACCTTTACTTTTTTTATCCGGCTGCTGTTGGCGTCCAGGATGGTGAATTCAAAATCTTCGAAAGGGATGACATCGTTGACTTTTGGGATGTCGCCGGAAATTTCCAGGATCAGCCCGGCGAGGGAATCGCTCTCTCCTTTCACCTGGTCGAACGTATCGACGGGGATGTTCATTGTTTTGCAAACATCGTTCAACATAGTACGGCCTTCGAAGATATAGCTGCCGTCGTCCAGTTTGCGGCTGCCGGTCTCTTCTTCGTCGAATTCGTCGTGGATGTCGCCGATGACTTCTTCGAGGATATCTTCCATGGTGACGATGCCGCTGGTGCCACCGAATTCGTCGACGACGGTGGCAAAGTGGATCCTTTTCTGCTGAAATTCCTGCAGGAGGTCTTCGATCAACTTATGTTCGTGTACAAAATAGGCAGGGCGTAGCAGGCTGTGCCAGTCGAAATCCCCGGGCTGGTCTAACCAGGCGATCAGGTCTTTGGTATGGATCAGGCCGGCCAGGTCGTCCAGGCTGGACTTGTAGACGGGCAGACGGGAATAATGCAATTCCTCCACCTTTTGCCGGAGTTCAGCGAAAGAGAGGTCATAGCTGATGCCGGAGACTTCGAGCCGGGTCCGCATGATCTGTTTGACGGTGATGCTGCCGAACTTGACAATGCCTTTGATAATGTTCTTTTCTTCTTCGGAGGCGTCGTTCTTGGTCGTCTGGTCAATCTGGTACTCCAACTGTTCGGCGCTCAGCGAGGTTTTCTTTCCGCCGAAGAATCGTTCCAGCCGAGCGGACCGGTGGACGGCCCAGCCGCCGACGCGGCGGAACGCAAGATGGACGATCTCGATGATGCCGGATGTATAATAGGCAAATTGCAGGTTATTCTGGATGGCCCAGATCTTGGGCATGACTTCGCCGAAGAGAATCATGACGAAACCGATGAGGACCACTTTAATCAGGAATTCGAAAAGCCAGAAGTCCTGTTTGAGCAGGACCATTTCGTCGATGAGGAAGTTGGCGAGAATGATGATCGAGATATTGATGATGCTGTTGGCTATGAGCAGGGAGGCCAGCAGGGTACGGGGTTCTTCGAGCAGGGCGACGATTCGCCGCCAGGAGGCGTCCTGTTTGGTCTTGAGGATATTGATGTCCTTATAGGTCAGGGAGAAGAAGGCGACTTCGGAGCCTGCGATCACAAAGGAAAGGATGAGCAGGAAAAGGATAATAATGGCGAGGATCGTGGTTGCCTGCGGATTGATAACCAGGAGTTCCGGTGAAAAAGCAGATGTAAACAAAGACAAATCCAAAATGAATGGGTTGAATGAATAATCAGACAGGATGGCCTTAGAATGGTAAATCCTCAGAAGGTTCGCCTACCGGGGGAGGGGTATCGGAATTGCCCAGCCCTTCTATTCCTTCCTGGTGATGGAGAGGGGGATGGGAGCCTCCGTCCGTCCTTTTGTCAAGCATGATCAGGTTGTCGCCGACGACTTCCGTGGCAAATTTCTTATTTCCTTCCTTATCTTCCCAACTGCGGGTTCTGAGGCGGCCTTCGATATAGACAAGGCTTCCTTTGTGGAGGTATTTTTGGGCCAGTTCAGCCAGGCCGCGCCAAAGGACTACCGTATGCCATTCTGTCTGAGAGATGAGTTTACCGGCCCTATCCTTAAATGTCTCGGTCGTTGCCAGGGAGAACTTGGCAACGGCAATATTTCCATCCAAAAATTGTACGTCCGGGTCTTTTCCTAAATTGCCAATCAACATCACCCTGTTTACGCCTCTCATACACGAAGTTTGAAAAGTTTACAAATCATCTTAAGAATTAATTCCTTGGACTAGTGTCCTTAGCCGCCTGAACTAGACTGTCGCAATCCAACATTCAGCGTTGATAAAGTTACCTTTTTTTCAGGAAAAGATAAATTTTTCCGACTGCGGCATTCCGATAGCGGAATGGCCGAAGCTCCAATCATTAAAGGATTTTGTTCGGACCTATTTTTGCCCAAGGGCCGGAACAAAATCAGAACAAGCTTTGTGCCGGTGTGGGGTCCAACAGCCAGGCATTGATGAATTTCGGGAAGGCGTATTCTTTTAGCCTGCTTTTGGGAACCAGCAGGTAGTCGCCGAGGCCGGAGAGCGGCCGGTCCAACCGGACGGTGATGAACTGGCCCTGCAGGGATTGGTGCGTCAATTCCTGTTGGTAGGTGCGGGAGATATACCTGGCTGTGAGTGCCTGCCCTTCAAAGAGTTGCCGGGCAAATTCCGATTGCAGGATGGCGGAAGGCCAAATGGGTTCGGGGGTCTCGAAAAGAATAAATTCATACAGTCCTGTCCAGATGTCTTTGCTGTTTCGCTGCCGGATATACACTTTGTCGTCGGGTGTTTCCACGATAAAATAATACAGGCATCGTTGTCGCCGGGTGATGCTCTTTTCTTTGACGGGCAGTTGTCCTGTGAGGCCTTTTTGCCAGGCCAGGCAATCGGGCTGCTGCACACATGAGGCGCACTGCGGGTTTCGCGGCATGCAGACGGTAGCGCCGAAATCCATAATAGCCTGGTTGTAAATGCCTGCCTGTTGTTTGTCCAGGAGCATCTCCGCCATTTCCGCATATTCTTTTTTTCCGGCGGTGGTATCGATGGGCGTGGAGATCCCGAAGTAGCGGGATAAGACGCGGGTAACATTTCCGTCAACTACGGCATGGGGAAGGTTGTAAGCGAAGGAAGCGATAGCGGCGGCCGTGTAAGGGCCGATGCCTTTGAGGGTCAGGATCTCTTCATAAGTAGAGGGAAACTGGCCCTGGTATTCGGAGTCGATACGTTTTGCAGTGGCCATGAGGTTGCGGCAGCGGTTGTAGTAGCCGAGACCTTCCCAGAGTTTGAAGACGAATTGTTCGGACGCGGTGGCCAGGTCGTGTACTGTGGGGAATGCCGACACGAATTTTTCGTAATAGGCCCATCCCTGCTCAACGCGGGTTTGTTGAAGTATCACCTCACTCAGCCAAATCCTGTAGGGATTTTTTTCCCCCTTCCAGGGCATTTGGCGGGAATTTTGGTGCTGGTGCCATTTTAGCAGCTTTTGAGCAAACCGGGCCTTTTTTTGCATTTTTTTGTTGTTTTTTGGCCAAAAGCAATGGTAACAGTTTATGCTTTGGCCAAAATGATCTAATTATTGGCCTTCGGCCTTGGGGGCTACCGCCCCATTTTAAAAATTCACAATCAATATTTTAGCGAATTCTTGCACCATTCAACCAAATCCACTATTTTAATAGCCTAAAAGGATTTTTCGGACAAGAAGTTGTGAATTAATAATTTTGTTATATATTTAAAATCAGAAACTTATAAAACTTAATCCCCATGAGAAAGGCAGACCTGGTGAATCAAATTTCAGAAAAAACAGGAATACCTAAAGTTGACGTCCTGGTGACGTTGGAAACCATGTTCAAGGAAGTGAAAGAGACCCTGTCCCAGGGAGAGAATATTTATATACGTGGGTTCGGGAGCTTCATCACTAAGAAGAGGGCTGCCAAGATCGGGCGCAATATAAAGAAGAATGTGGCTGTACATATTCCCGAGCATTTTATTCCTGCTTTTAAACCTGCTAAAGAGTTTGTAGCGGAAGTAAAAAAATTGCAGTCTGTCAAGGAAGATCAGCCAAACCCGGATGAAGAGATGTAACTTGCGTCTCTAATTATCCGTCATGAAGAGACAGCAAATCCTGTTAGCGGGCGCCGGGGTATTCATCTTACTCACTCTGTATTTTTTGGGACAAACCGTTCCACCTCACAAGAAGCTGGTTGCAGCCGCTGATGGCGCTGCAGGAGCACCGGCTATTAAATCCATTGGTTTACAAGATATTCTACAAGCTTCGCAGGCCAAGTTGACGCCGGGGCAATTATCGTATGTAGACAGGTTGCAACAGTCGGTTGTGCGGGGCGACGTGAAAGCGCAGCAGTTGAATGCTTATCGTTTGCTGGCTGGTTTCTGGAAAGATTCGGTCCAGAATGGCTATTTATTATATGCCTATTATATGGGGGAAGCGGCTAAGTTGGAAAATAGCGAAAAAAGTCTCACCTTTGCTGCCCAATTATTTTTGCAAAGTTTGCGTGACCAGGATAACCAGGCGTTGAAGATCTGGATGGCCACGAATGCTAAAGAGTTGTTTGAAAAGGCATTAGAATTGAATCCCGACAATGATTCGACGAAAGTCGGATTAGGAGCGAGTTATATTTTCGGCAGTTCGGCCGACAATCCGACGGAGGTGATGCAGGGGATTCAGCGGATATTAGAGGTAGCCCACCGGGATTCCACCAATATGTATGCCCAGTTCATGCTGGGGCTGGGGGGAATAGAGTCGGGGCAATTTGATAGGGCAGTGGAACGCCTGACGACTGTGGTCAGGCATCAACCTGCGAATATCGAAGCGATGCTTCTGCTAGCCGAAGTTCAACAGCAAAAGGGGGATAAGGCCGAAGCCATCCGGTGGTATGAGGCCGCGAAGAAGCTGATCGGTAATCCTGAGATGATCCGGAATATTGATCTGCGGATACAAGCATTGAAATAGAAGTAGATATATATTAATTAACTAAAAAACGAATTAAGTATGCCTTGTGGTAAAAAGCGTAAGCGTCATAAGATTGCGACGCATAAGCGTAAGAAAAGACTGAGAAAGAATCGCCATAAGAAGAACAAAAAATAGTGGTGAGGGATGTGGGCAATGATTTTTGATCAGTAAAATGGCTGATGTAGATGGAAAACGCTCGATACGCTTGAATAAGGAACTAATCATAAATGCAACTCCACAGGGTGTAGAAATAGCCCTTTTAGAGGATAAAAAGCTGGTGGAACTCCACCATGAGAAGACTGATGCCAGCTTTGCGGTAGGTGACTTATATCTTGGCAAGGTAAAAAAACTGATCCCCGGGTTGAATGCGGCGTTTGTAGATGTAGGGTTTGAAAAGGATGCTTTTCTCCATTACACCGATCTGAGTCCCTATGCGAGGTCGCTGTTGAAGTTCACGCAACAAGCGATGAATGACAACAGTCCGGATGGCTTCGACTTCGGCACCTTCCAGGTAGAGCCGGAGATCATTAAAACCGGCAAGATCAACGAGGTATTGAATGGCAAGCCTCATATCCTGGTGCAGATCCTGAAAGAGCCGATTGCGGCAAAGGGTCCCAGGTTAAGCTGTGAGATTTCGTTGCCGGGCCGTTTTGTGGTCATTACTCCTTTCAACGACATTGTGGCTGTTTCGCGTAAGATCCATTCTTCGGATGAGCGCAAGCGGCTGCAAAAGATCGTGGAGGCGATCAAATCGAAGAATTTCGGTGTTATCGTCAGGACGGCGGCGGAAGGGAAGAACACGGCGGAGCTGCATGAAGATCTGACCGAGCTGGTGGCTACGTGGAAGATGATCCAGCACAACCTGAAGGGTGCGGTGGCGCCGGCGAAGATCCTGAGTGAGCAAACGAAGACGACAAGCATGCTGCGGGACTTGTTGAATGAGGATTTCAACAAGATCGTCATTAATGACCGGAACATTTTCAATGACACCAAGAGTTATATCCAGAGGATTGCCCCTGATAAAGTAGATATTGTTTCTTACTACCACAACGGTTCACCGATATTCGACCAGTTCAGTGTGACCAAGCAAGTAAAGGCTGCCTTCGGCAAGACCGTTAATCTGCCGAGCGGGGCCTATCTGATCATAGAACATACAGAGGCGCTGCATGTCATCGACGTGAACAGCGGCTATAAGAGCGTCAGCAACAACCAGGAGCAGAATGCGTTGGAAACCAACATGGAAGCTGCCGAAGAGATCGCACGGCAATTGCGGTTGCGGGATCTGGGCGGCATCATTGTCGTAGATTTCATCGATATGAAGCTGCCCGATAATAAGCGGAAGCTGATCGAGGCGATGGAAAATTTCATGCGGACGGACCGGGCCAAGCATGCCGTGCTGCCGATCTCCAAATTCGGACTGATGCAGATCACACGGCAGCGGATGAAGCCGGAAGTGACTATCAATACCCAGGAAGTTTGTCCTACGTGTAATGGCACCGGCAAGATCTCTTCTGCGCTGATCCTGGAGGACGAGATCGAAAAGAATTTAAGCTACCTGCTCAACCACCAGCATAAGGATCTCACGCTGGCTGTGCATCCCATTATGCACGCCTATCTTACCAAAGGCTTTCTGGGCATTGGCTCCAAGCAATGGCACTGGCGGTGGAAGTACAAGCAGAAGGTGCGGCTTCGCGCCAATACGAATTATCACCTCACGGAATTTCATTTCTTCGACAACCAGGAGGACGAGATCAAGTTGTAACTTTTCGGTCGCGACCAGTCGCGACCGAAAAATAAAGCCCCGGTAGAAACCGGGGCCGTCTTTCACTGTCAACATTGAGTCACACAAAATTTATCCTCCAAAGTTCTTCCTAAGGAAGAGTGTTGTAATAATCAATCACTTGTTTCAACTCGTCTATCGACTTGAGTTTAAGGTGATTCGCGTCGATAAATGCCTGGATTTTTTCCTTTTTATCGGTCAACTGGTTCAGCACTTCGGATTTGTCCTTTTTGACACGCCACATTTTTCCCCCGCTGAACAAGTAATAGTCTTCGTAAAGAACGAATTCCATTTGCACCGACCCGGCCATCTCATCCTTATCCACGTCGATTTTCTTCAGCATAGAGTGCAGCAGCAATACTTTACCGTCGGATACAACCTGATAAAAATCGGTGATCTTCCTGCTGTCGACCGGAGCAAACCCGGAGCGGAAAACGGAGGTCTTTACCTCGGCCCCGGAGGAATCATCCATGAGGACTTCCCTGACAAGACCGACGGGGACCAACCGTTCGATGTTGCCGGAGTCCAGGAAGTGCCATTGCTGGCTTTTCAGATCGAGGCGCACCCGCATATCCGGCACGATCACATTGCCATTCAACCGCATCGCTGCGCGGGTCCAGGCGTCGCTGAGGTAAGGTGAGCCGGCCACGTCGCGATAGGGATTGACAAAGGATTTTCCGGTCTCATCAAACACCCGAATGCTACGGGTGATATCGTTTATGGCAAACCCGCCCTGTCCAGCCCCATTTTGCTGGTTGCCCTGGGTGCCTTGCGCAGCTGATTGCAGCTGCAGGACAAGGCAGCATAAAACTCCGGTGATGAGACCGGAGCTTTTATGAAGTATCGCGTATTGAGGCATGTCTTAGAAATTGGGGTTCACGGTAGCCGCGCTGCCTGATCCCGGAGGATTCAACACCGACTCATCGGCAGGGACATCCCAGTAATCAAGGAAGTCATAATCGATGGTCGTGTTGTGATAGATCGTACCGGTCTGTGTGATATACATGTTACCGTAGCTACCGCCGCCGTTGGAAGTGGAATAGCTCCATCCCCATCTCCTGGCGTCATACCAGGAAATGCCTCTGAAGACCAATGCCGCCCTTCTTTCCCTGGTCACCTGCGTCAAGGCCTGGGCCTGGGTCAGTCCGGTGCCGGATACTGCGGCCACGCCTGCGCCCTGGTAGGCCCTGACGGCATCCACGAATGCGAGACCGGGATCGGTATTGCCCAGCATGATATTGGCCTCAGCGAGCATCAGGGCATTTTCTTCATAGCTGCTGGCGATATACACCTGGTAGGCGCCTGCAGTCTTGTTGCCTAATACCACGACGTTGTTAATGCCGTTGCCACCGTTATCCAAGGACCATCTTGTCGTAAAGTTCGGATCGAGAAATTCCAGGGTCGTGTCGAAATTATTCGGCACGCGTTGATCCCCGGTATTAAACTCCTGGATCAGGCGCTCGGTTATTTTGAAAATGGTACTCGAATTCGGGCCGGTCGTATTGACAGCGACATTGCCGCCCGTTGGGGAAAAAACGGAGTTGGTGGAGGATGACGAACCTGTAAATACCGGATCACCATTTTGAATGCCGCTGGTCGCAAGGGACAGCATGGACTGCCAGTCAGCCGAAGTCATGGGAGTGATGGTAGATTTCTGGATCGTTGAATTCACTGCACCATTTACAAACGGGTTAAGGTGGTTCAACAGGATATTGCGGGCTAACATCGTATTGATGTTCCTTACCCACTGCGCCTGTGTCGGAACGCCGCCGAGGCTTCCCAACTGGAAGGCGGAAGGGATCAATTCGCCCAATATCGTCGCATAGTCGCTGCTGCTGCTAATCCCCGATACGGTGGAACTGGCAAGATTAAAATAATAATTCGAGCGCGCAATGAGAGAATCATGTACCAGGTAGTTGCTATTGGTCTTGCCAGCGGTATCGACAATCAAGCCGGAATAATACATCGTTCCGATAGCGGCATAGGCATAGCCTTTCCACCAGTAACACCAGGCATTAACGGTGGCGGCCCGAGAAGCAGCATCTCCTGAGAATTTGATCGTGGGAACAATACCCAGGATCACATTGCAGGCATTATTCAACGCATACATATTCAGCCATTGATAATAAAAGGGGTTGTTCCCGGCTCCTGAACTGGCCCTTGTGTTATAGCTTCGCAAGGAAGCGATCTGGGGGGATGGATTGGGTATCTGCGTACCATCTTCTGTCGTGACCAGGTCAGGACGGGAAATCACATCTACTTGCTGATTAGCGACATCTGCGCCGGTCAAATCGCCCAACAGATCCTGAAAGCCGTAAACCAGGGAAAAATAAGTATCGCCCAACCAGCCATCGCCGTTGACAAAGCCGTCGGTAAAGGTGGATCCTTGAACGAATGCGACCAGTCCGGCCTCTGTGGACACGTTGGCCGCCAGCGTAGGCTGGTTAGGGTTACCTACATTCAACTGTTTCTTGCAGGCTGGTCCCGCGATTATCATCGCAACAACAGCAAAATATATATATTTATTCTTGATCATAGTTGTAGTCTTTTTTTTTCGAATTAACATTAGAATGCTACGTTGAGACCCATCTGATAGGATTTAATATTGGGCATCGTGCTGTTGTCAACGCCTCTGTCGAATGCCGAGTTAACAGCACCTGAGCTGACTTCAGGATCGAAGCCGGTATATTTCGTCTTCGTCCAGATGTTGCGCCCCGATACGTACAGCGATAATTTTTTAAAATATTTAATCCTGGTGATGCGGGTGATGTCAAAGGCCAGCGCTGCATTCCTGAGCCTGAGGAAAGAAGAGCTTTCACGATAATAATCCCTGGTACCGTCATTATCGCCGCCGTGGGTGCTGCCCAAGATCGCATAATAAGGGCTCGACCAATAAGCCGACCAGCCGCCGGTCTGACCGTTGATGGTCACAGGTTTTTCAAAATCGCCCTGGATACCGTCCCTGCTCATCCATTCCTTGGTTTGGTTATACAGGTGGCTACCGTAGATCCAGTCGAACTGGAAGGACAGCGTGATGAATTTATAGTTGATAGAATTGATGAAAGATGCATTGAACTTGGGATTAGGGTCGCCCAGGCCATACTTGTCAGGGGTGAACTGGATCTGTTTGGTAGCGGTATCCACCAAAGCGCCATTGATGGTTTGATATTGGCCACCGGTGCCCTTGGCGATATAGAGGTTGCCATTGGGATCCTCCTGGTTATCGTTGGTAATGGTCTTGTGGCCATAGATCTGACCGATCGTTTCGCCGGGACCTAATACAAGTGCTGTACTTCCCGCATTGGAAGTCAGGATGATCGGGTTACCCCCTTCGATCGTATTAATCTTCGAGATCTGGTGTCCCCAGTTCGTGGTAAAATCCCAATTGAAATTTTTGGATTTGTAGACGGGAATATTCAAAGAGAATTCATAACCATGAGATTCCATGGTGATGGTATTGCCTAATTCACCGGTGTAACCGGTAGACAATGCCGCAGGGATGCTATAGATGACGTTATCGCTGTGGCGTGTCCACCAGGTAAAGGAACCGTTGAAGGCAGTAAACAGGTTGCCTTTTCCGCCGTCAATGGTAAAGTCAGTGCCGGCCTCCGTCTCTTTGGTCACCTCCACATTCAGCTTGGTGTCATAAGTCGGGCTTTGTTGCAGGCTGTATGTCAGTGTTTGCCCAAGATCTCCCTGGTTAATCACGGCGTAACGCTGGAACGGGGAGGGCTGGATACCTGCCTCGCCATAAGCGGCCCGTAATTTGAAATAGCTGATGGCGGGTACCCCGTTCTTCCAGAAATCAAAGGCAGAAGGTTCGAAGAACCCGTTGATGCGCGGGAAGGTGAAAGAGGCGGAGCCACTGCCGAATGCCGACGACCAGTCACTCCTGAAGCCGCCGTCGATACCGGCAAAATCACCGAAATTGACAGACTGATCCACTAAGTAGCCGTAGGTAACGAAGGGTTCTTTGTAGTCGTCCTCGGTAACCTGGGCTGCCGTGGACGTCATGGTGTACGGCGGGGCGATCGGCAAGCTGTAGCCGTAGTTGTCGTATTCCGTGTACAGGTTATTTCTGTAGTCAAAGGCGACCTTGGTAGCGGTTGTGATTGGTAATTTGCTGTGGAAGTCGTTCTGGAAATCGGTTTTGAATAAAGCCGAGGCCAGGAAATTCTGGAAAGTGGTGTTGTACTGGAAGTTGTCGATTTCGCCGGTGTTATCCGTTCCGTTGTTATATGCTACGTCAGTAAAATCGTAATAGTTCGAATTGGCGTTGTTGGACTGGTTCAGATAGGTCCACCTGGAATTTTCGTTGCGCCAGTTGATGCCATATTTGGCGTCCAGTTCTACAAACTTATCCACGCGGTAGTTGGCATCGAAGCTTTGAATGATGTCGATCTTATTATCTATGCCGCGGGCATATTCCTGGTCATAGTAGGGATTGGAGGAGTTGATACTTAAGAAATCGCCGCCTTGCACGTGATTGGCGTAGGAACCCGGGGTATTCGGACTGCCGTAAATAGTGGGCACGTTAGCCATCTTATACTTCAGGTCGAAGAAGGGTGAGGTATTGAGAAAGCCAAAGATAGAGCCGACATTTCCCTGGGAATTGCCATAGCCATAGCCAGGTGCGCCTTCGCCACCTGCAGCCCCTAAACCCGGGACCAGGGTGTTTCGGGTATAAATCAGCTGGGTGACAGACCTTATTTTAAAGCCCTTGAATACTTCAAAGCCCAGGTTAGAAGTGATGTTAGTGCGGTCTACGGACCCGTTCTTCATAATCGGGCTGGTCGTTTTATTATTGCTGATAGCGATGTCGAAATCACTTTTATCATTGGCGCTTGAAATGCTGACGATATTATTCATCGTGTTGCCGGTCTGGAACACTTCTTTAAACTGGTCATAATACTTGATGTTGGCATTATAAGGCTTGTCGGCGTTATTCAGGGGATTCCAGATCCCGGCTCTTGCACCGCCGCCATAGGTATATTCAATACCCTCCAGATTGCCTACGCTATCATAGGTCAAAAGATTGCCACTGCCATCTATGAGGTTGTTGTTGCCGTCCGTCAGATACGGGTGCAACTTTGCTTTGTGAAGATGTCCGCTGTTGATGTAGTCATTGAGGGCATAGCTGGTGGAATAGGTGACCGCGATAGGGCCTTTCCTGCCTTTTTTGGTAAATATCTGGATGACGCCGTTGGCGCCCTGTGCCCCATAGAGGGTGGAGGAAGCCGCGCCCTTGGCCACTTCCACTCTTTCGATGTTACTCAGGTCCAGGGAATTGATGTCCGTGGCACGAACTTCGATGCCGTCCACGATGATCAGGGGCTTGGTGCCACCTTGAACCGTGTTGATACCTCTCAGCAAAATGTTGACCGGGTCACCGGGGTTACCGCTGATGGAGGAGATTTGCGCTCCGGAGATTTTCCCGATCAGCGCCTGATCGATGGAAGCGGTGGGGGCGGCGGGTAAGTCTGCTGCGCCGACTGACTCAATGGCGATGCCCAAATGCTTTTTAGAAGTGGCGGTACCTACCCCGGTAACGACCACTTCGCTGAGCGATTTCGAATCCGTGTTCAGTTGAATGTTAAAGGTGGTGGAACTCCCGATCTTAATTTCTTTGGTTTCAAAGCCGATGCCGGAGATGATCAGGGTGGCATTTTGAGCCGCCTTGATGATGAAAGCGCCGTTGTAATCTGCGCTGGTGCCTCCTTTGGAGCCTTTGACCTTGACAGTGGCCGCGGGAATGGGAGTTCCGGTTGCGTCAGTGATTTTCCCGGTGATTTGTTGAACCTGGGCGTGTAACCCAATGCTGACGAGCAATAGAATGCCCGCCAAAAAATGGCGATGTTTTCTCATGTGTAGTAGTTGGTATTGTTGGTGAAATCAATTTTTTTCCAACGGCAGTCAATCAATAGTCCATTAGAGACGAGGGGGTACTTCTTAACCTGCGTCTGTCTTGGAAGGTCAAATTAGGATTTTAATCGTAATTTAATCCGCTTTAACATTTTTTTAGATAATTTTTAATTATTGGGGCAGGATTTGGAGAAAAAATCAACAAACCGCAAAAAGAGGATGGCGAAGCGAGAGTATGTCAAAAATCGTAATATTAGCGGCCCGGTTCGGATGAATATAAAAGAGCGTGCCCTGGCGTATCAGTTCATCCGTCAGCGGAAAAAGCAGGATAGAATCACCTAATTGAGGCGCGACGGAACGCATTGGTATTATAAATATATTTAATTATTTCCCTATTAACAAATAAAAATATCTGAAAAAACACTTATATGGTAAAATAACAATTTTATAACATGTGTTATTTTAAAAAAAATTGCTGTTTTTCCGGAGCAAAAAAATAGCCCGAATCCGATTTATTTTTTTTGCGGCTTTTGACTTTACGGGGGGTTAGTATTCAATATTTTAGCGTAGCCCGAAAGGGGTGACAAAAAATTGTAAATATTTGATTTTCAAAGCTTTGAGGAGCTAAAATGAGATAAAGGACGTATGTTGCCGCAGGGCTTTGAATTTATTCACACCCCGAAAAATTTATTTTGTTATGTGGCGCTAATTTGTAATTTAGTGCAAGAATTTAATGGGTTAGTAAGTAAGGGGCCGGCGATTTAGCTGGCCCTTTTACTTTTTATTCTATTGATTATTCCTTCTCCATTTTTTTTCTGTTGCCGATAAAATTTTTACTCATCGCTGCGGTGTTGCCGCTGATTTTCGGGCAGATGATTTTCATTTTCCAAATTAGGGAACCATAAGCCGCTAACTTTACCGGATGAGCAAAATTAAAACAGCTTTTTTTTGCAGCAACTGTGGATATGAAAGTGCAAAATGGACGGGCAAGTGCCCATCCTGTAATGAATGGAATACGTTCGTAGAAGAAGTCATCACAAAAGATAATAAGCTGGAGGAGGCCGATTGGAAAAAATTATCGCCGGATAAAAAGGAAGGGCGAACGATTTCCCTGCATGACGTGATCAGTGCGGAAGAAAAAAGGATCGTTACTGCCGATCCGGAATTGAACCGCGTGCTGGGGGGCGGAATAGTAGCCGGCAGTATTGTACTGGTGGCGGGCGAGCCGGGCATTGGTAAAAGTACATTGTTCCTGCAGAATGGTCTTCGGTTACCGGAGGTCCGGACCTTGTACATCAGCGGGGAAGAGAGTGAACAACAGATTAAGATGCGTGCCGACAGGTTGAATATCCATAATGAAGAATTCTATCTGCTGACGGAGACCTCCACTCAGATCATTTTCCAGGAGATCCGAAAGCTAAGGCCGGGATTGGTGATCGTGGATTCGATCCAGACGCTGCAATCTCCCTACATTGAGTCTTCCGCGGGAAGTGTTTCGCAGATCCGGGAATGCACATCCGAATTTCAGCGTTTTGCCAAGGACTCGGGCACACCTGTCTTTCTGATCGGGCATATCACGAAGGACGGCAGTATTGCCGGGCCGAAGATGCTGGAGCATATGGTGGACACGGTCCTGCAATTCGAGGGTGACCGGCATTATGCGTACAGGATATTGAGGACGTTAAAAAATCGTTTTGGTAGTACGGCAGAACTTGGCATCTATGAAATGACGGGGGAAGGAATGCGGGGGGTGACTAATCCCAGTGAACTGCTGATCACGCAGAAAGATGAGCAGCTCAGCGGAATCGCTATCGCTGCCTCTATCGAAGGAATGCGGCCGTTGCTGATCGAGGTGCAGGCGCTGGTGACGCAGTCGGTGTACGGAACGCCTCAGCGCACGGTCAGCGGACTGGATGCGCGAAGGTTGCAACTGCTGCTGGCGGTGCTGGAGAAGAGGGGCGGATTTCATTTCGGGGTAAAGGATGTGTTCCTCAATATTGCGGGCGGCTTAAAAGTGGAAGATCCGTCGATCGACCTGGCGGTGTTGTGCGCGTTGCTGAGTTCTTATGAAGATATCCCGCTGGCTTCACAGACCTGTTTTGCGGGAGAGGTAGGATTGAGCGGGGAGATCCGGGCTGTCAACCGCATTGAACAGCGCATAGCCGAAGCTGAAAAGCTGGGCTTTGAAAAGATCTTCGTCTCGAAATACAATCAGAAGGGTTTAACCGTTACTACTTCGGGTATCGAGGTGGTGCCGGTGGGACGGGTGGAAGAGGTATACAGGCATTTATTCCAGGCGTGATCGGACGCCTGGCGAAACAAAAA
>Ga0182030_10008475_pt1 | contig 21270 bp, 19 predicted proteins | sample 812S3MmetaG_FD_121299 | JGI IMG/M metagenome (GOLD analysis project Ga0182030, IMG submission 121299) | Permafrost microbial communities from Stordalen Mire, Sweden - 812S3M metaG (Illumina Assembly) | ecosystem: Environmental > Terrestrial > Soil > Wetlands > Permafrost | place: Sweden...
GCATCGATCTGGGCGCGGAGGGCACGGCCGGCCTCATCACCTACATGAGAACCGACTCGCCGCGCGTGGCGCCGGAGGCGATTCAAGGCGCGCGGGAGTGGATTGCGAAGCAGTTGGGCGCCAAATATCTGCCCGCCTCGCCGAACCTGTACAAGGGCAAGAAGGCCGCGCAGGACGCGCACGAAGCCATCCGCCCCACCGATGTCTCGCGGACTCCGGAATCGATTGCGCGCTCTTTGACCGAAGAGCAATTGAAGCTCTACCGGCTCATCTGGCAGCGCTTTGTCGCTTCGCAGATGATGCCGGCCGTCTTTGACGTGACCACGGCGAAGATTGCCGCTCTCAGCTCGAAGACCGGCAAGACCTACGATTTTCGCCTTAGCGGCTCGGTGGTGCGCTTCGACGGATTCCTGAAGGTCTATGAGGTTGCCGAGGAGCAAAAGGACGACGACGACGAATCGGCCAACAAGCTGCCGAATCTGGACGATGTGAAGCTGCTGGAGTTGGAAAAGCTGGACGACGAGCAGCACTTCACCTCTCCGCCGCCGCGCTACAACGAAGCCTCGCTGGTGAAAGTTCTCGAAGAACGGGGAATCGGCCGTCCATCGACTTATGCCTCGATCATCAACACCATTCAGGACCGCGAATATGTGACCAAGATCAGCGGGCGATTTTATCCCACCGAGATTGGAGTGGTGGTTTGCGACCTGCTGGTGAAGAATTTTCCGTATATCTTCGATGTGGCTTATACGGCCAGGCTGGAAGAGGAGCTGGACGAGATCGAAGAGGGCACGGAGAAGTGGACCGTTCTGTTGAATGGCTTTTACGACCACTTCGAGGATGAGTTGAAGGACGCCGGCGCGAAGATGGAAGACATCAAGCGCATGGAGAAGCCGACGGACGAGAAGTGCGATCTGTGCGGATCTCCCTTGTTATTGAAGTGGGGTAAGTTCGGCAGCTTCTATGCTTGTTCGGCGTATAACAAGAAGGATAAGTCAAGCTGCACGTTCACCAAGGAAAACACCGCCGGCAAGCCGGAAATGAACACGCCCGAGGGGCAGGAGGCCGCCGAGCAGGAAGAGTATTGCGATAACTGCGGCCGGGTGATGGTGCTTCGGCGCGGTCCGTTCGGGATGTTCATGTCTTGCCCGGGGTTCAACGAAGATCCGCCCTGCAAGACCTTTCGCAAGCTGAGCTCGAAGCAGCAGCAGAAAGTCTCCGCGCCGCAGCCCACCGGCGAAGACTGCCCACAGTGCGGCAAGCCGCTGGTGCTGCGGCAGGGAAGTTATGGGGAGTTTGTTTCCTGCTCCGGCTATCCCAAGTGCAAGTACGTCAAGCAGAATCTGATCGAGGGGATGAAGTGTCCCAAGTGCGGCGTGGGCGACCTGGCCGAGCGCAAGGCCAAGCGCGGCAACATCTTCTGGGGCTGCACGAACTATCCCAAATGCGACTTTACCTCGAATAACAAGCCGGTGGCCGAGAAGTGCCCGGAGTGCGGAAGTCCGTATCTGGTGGAAAAGACGCTGCGCTCGGGCATTTATCTTGAATGTCCCAACAAGAAAAAGGCCGCCGAGGAGGAGACTGCGCCCACCAAACGCGCCAAGAAAGGAGCGGCTCCGGCGGAGAGCGCCGTGGTGTGCAGTTATTCAAAGCGGATCGGCGACGCGCCGCCTTTGCCGACTGCCGAGACGCATGGGCCGGTGGCGGAGAAGGAGTCGCCCAAAAGCGCCGGCGCAAAGGCCGCGAAGAAGGGCGGCAGGAAACAGTTGCAGCCGGCCTAGGATTCGCCCTGTTCGGGCAGAAGAACCGCCAGTCGCGCTCAGCCGGCGGCAGGCGCGGCAATCTCCAGCTGAATCCGTTAGTATGAGTCAGCGGAGAAACTTAACGATGGAACGTATGCTCGCCACCCCGGCCGATGCCGAGATCATTCTCAGGCTCTATGAATTGCGCACTGAAACGGAGATGCGCAATGCCCGCGCGTGGATGACCGGCGAGTTCTGGCCGGAGACGGCCGAGGATTATTTTGCCGTGGCCGCCAACCCGGCCGATCCGCACAACGCCTGGTTGCGCCAGGTGCTCAGCTATTGGGAGATGGCGGCGGCGATGGTGCTGCACGGGGCGGTTTCAGCCGAACTGTTTGTGGATTGCAACGGCGAGGGTTTTTTCCTTCTGGCCAAATTTTCGCCGATTCTGGAGGCGATCCGGGAGAAGAATCCCGGATTTCTGATCAAGACTTCAGAGTTGCCGAACCGGTTTTCGGCCGCTGCCCAGCGCTATGAGGCAGCTCTCAAGAGTGCCGAAGCCTGGCGCGGACGATTGCCCGTTCGACCCTGATGGGGCAAAGTCCTTGCGTTCCTTGAAAACCATGCACATGAAATCTCTTGCCGAATCCGGGCTGCCAGTGCATGATGAGAAAAGTTCGTGATCCTTCCATTCCCCTGGAGGTTTCCATGAAGTCAGTTGCAGCCCTGCTTTTAGCAGCGTTTAGCTTGGCCGCGTTTGCGGCCGGAGCACCCAATCCCACCAAGATCAGCGGCTGGATATCCGACTCGATGTGCGGCGCAAAGCATACCGGGACCGGGCAAGATTGCGTGAAGAAGTGCATCTCGATGGGCGCGGCTCCGGTCTTTGTGGATGCCGAGGCGAAGGCCGTTTGGGCCATCGACAATCCGAACGCGGTGAAGGCCTTCTACGGCGACCATGTGACCATCACGGCCACCGCCGACGCGGCTAGCAAAAGCGTTCATATCGACTCGATCGCCGAGCTGAAGTAGGACTTTGCTCTGTTGCGGCCGTGAATGAAGATTCGCCACGCGCGCGAATCTCTGCTAATGTCGTATCCGACCCCCTCGCCGGACCTGTTTGCGGCCGATGCGGGGAAGACGGATTTGACCGGATAGCGTATGGCACGAGCAGTTTGGAACGGCAAAGTCATTGCCGAGAGCGAGACGACGGAGACGGTGGAGGGAAATGTCTACTTTCCTGAATCCAGCCTCAAGCGGGATTATTTTCGGCCCAGCACCACCACCTCCCTTGATCCTGTCAAGGGGCAGGCCCGCTATATGAACCTGCTGATCGACGGGGAGGATAACCCGGACGCGGCCTGGTACTACCCCGACCCGAATCCGGTGGCGCGCAAGATCAAAGGCTGCGTGGCTTTCTGGCGGGGCGTGGAAGTGGAAAAGTAGCGGCCCGCTTCAAGCAAACAGGTTGGCGTTCACGGCCGGGGAAATCTCCGCGTGTCGTGTGGTACATTTGCGCCATGGGGCTCAAGGGGTTGGCGATACTCGTGGCGATGCTGGCCGTCACGCAGGCGATTCCAGCTGTCGTCGTTCAGGCCAGCGATCAGGGCGGCGCAAATCGTCAGAGTCCCCCTCTTTCGACCTGTTTTGGAGCCGGTCAGCAGAGCGCCGGCGGCAAGCCCCCCGTCAGCAAGACCCCCGGTAGCCAGGCTCCAAGCCTTCCGAATCCGGGCCTTCCGAGTCCAGACCTTACGAGTCCAAGTCTTCCCAATCCAAGCCTTCCGAATCCTGAAGCCGAGAGCGAATCCGGCGATCAGCTTCAGCCGCACATCACCGTTGTCAATCCGGCCCCCGCGCCTTCACCCTGGATGCTGCGCGATAAAATCACCTGGGCAGCCAACCTGGTGCTGGTCATTCTGGGATATGCCGGCATTCTGCTGGCCGTTTCCACGCTGAAAAAGATTGAACGCCAAACCGGATACGCGGAAACTGCCGCCGAGGCTGCCCTGGCCAGCGCCCAGGCCGCCTTGTTGCATGCTCAGGCTCTCACGCGCGCGGAACGGCCCTGGATTCTGATCTCGGTCGAGCCCTCGGCTGGCAAGCACAACAGTTTCACGGTCATGGCCACGAACCGCGGGCGCACTCCCGCCAGAATTGCCGCAAGCTCAAAGCGGATCAAGATCGCCACCGACGAGACCCGCCTTCCCGCCGTCCCCGAGTACGAAAATGAGGAACCGGGCGCGCTGCTGGCCCCCATCCTTCTGTTGCCCGGCGAGTTCGCGGTAATCGAGCGATTCAGCCGCGAGGACGTGAAGGGGCTTTGCGAGTCAGAAGAGAAGTTCAAACGCATCGAGAGCTGGGAAGAAAGGGTCTTTCTCTACGGAAAAGTCGTCTACCGGGATTTGACCGCCTCGGCCGACGATCAAGCTTATGAAACGAATTGGTGCTGCTGGTATATCCACGGGCAGAAGAATAGCGCCATGGCATTTGCCGGGCCGGCCGCATACAATACGCACACCTGAGAAATTGCAGGAAATTGCCCGGAATCAGAGATTTCTCGGAGATTTTCTGCAAAGTTTCAAGTGAAAAGAATCATCGTTTCAAAGCTGGAGTTCGGCCGCCCGCAAGCAAAACTCAATGCCAGAAGTACGCGCTCAAGGTCAGCGCCAGAAGCACCAGGCCGATGGTGATGGCGGTGAACCCCACAACCTTGGAGAAATTGATCTGCCAGATGCCCGGCGCCTCCGCGATTCTGGCTTCGAGCTTTCCCTTGGCTACCAGCCGCTCATACTCGAGCGGGCGCTTTTCCTTGAACTCTTCCTCGCTCTCCACGCCGGTAAAGATGACCATATCCATGGGGAAGCTGTCCGGACGCAGATGGGTGTTGACGAAGTGGATGGAAAAGATGAACAGGATGGCGAGCAGCCCTTCTTCGCTGTGGATCACCAGCACCGCGTTCAACGCCCAGCCGGGCAAAAAGCGGGCGAAGAAGGGAGCAAACCACATGGCATATCCTGAAAACCCGATGACGATCATGCCCCAGAAGACCGCCCAGTAATCGAACTTCTCCCAATAGGCGTAGCGCTCGAACTGCGGCTTTGGCCCCAGTCCCACAAACCAGCGCAGGTGGGCAAACAAATCCTTTACGTCCTTCCAGTTGGCCAGCATGGAAGTCGCGCCCCAGAAGATCCCCTTTTCGTGATGGACCAGGGAGCGGGTGAAGATGTCCTTCACGTGGACCAGGAATGCCAGCGTCAGCGCGACCGCGCACAGCTTGTGAAAGAAAAGAATGGCCCCGAATCCGCCCACGGCCTTGGCCAGGCCGCGCGCCCAAGGGCTCTCGCTGAAGCGCATGGGAAGTCCCGTCGCCGCCAGTCCAAGAAACGTGGTGAACAGGGTGGCATGGAGGTATCTCTGCGCGCGCGTGAAGCGCATGAAATACCGCTCCTTTGCCTGATGTTCAACCCTGCTTTCCTCTGCCGCGTTCTCCAGCTCAGTCATGCTTCCCCCCATTGGTCGATTTTGTCTTGATCTGGTTGTATCGCGAACGGATCAGCCACAGTATGGTGTGAATCATGAAGAATGTCAGCGTGCCGGCCAGCAGCAGGTTCATGAACAGCCGGATATAGTAGAGGGCCGGATTCAGGTGGCGGTTGTAGGCGTTCGCGTGAGGCTGATACTGCACGAAGTTGGCGTTGGCGCCCGCATGGCACTTGCCGCAGGTCTTGATCAGATTTGCCTTGTTGATCGGCGAGTTGGGGTCCGAAGCAGGGAGTATATCGTGCGCTCCGTGGCAGTCCCAGCAGCGCGCCGTCTGCACGTAGCCACCCAGCGAACCCAACTGCGAGTGGAAGGTGTCCCGGTAGGTGGACAGCTTTTCCTTGTGGCAGGAGCCGCATATGGGCGTGGACTGCATGCGGAAGGCATCGGCCGTCGGCTGCAGGATCGCGTGGGCCGTGTGGCAGTCGCTGCAGACCGGAGCCTTCAAATTGCCGGCGGCTACCATCTTGCCGTGAATACCGGCCTCGTAATCCGACTCGATTCCCGCATGGCAGCTTCCGCAGGTCTTGGGAACGTTGGTCTTGTAGGTGGGGCTCAGCGGATTGTTGTGGCTCAGAATGTGATGCGACCCGTGGCAGCTCTGGCAATTGGCTGCCACCAGCAACCCTTCATTGCTGAGCGCAAACCCGTGGATGGAATCCATATACAGCGGGTAGACGTTGGTCAGGCCATGCTTTTTGGCCATCACCGGATTGTTGTGGCAAGTGCCGCAGGTGCGCGGAATGTTCAGGGGATAGACCGCCGACCGGGGATCGCTCTTGGCAAAGATGGAATGGGCATTTCCATGGCAACTGGTGCAGGGATTGGCCGACGCCTTGGCGTGCACGCTTCCGGCCAGCCCCTCCGCTTCGTCAGCGTGACAGGTCTTGCATTCGACCGGCGTCACCTTGTCGGGATGAGGATATTCTTTGATGGTGGTGTGGCAATCGCTGCACGGAAGGCTGCCGTGCAGGCTCGCGGCAAACGTCTTCCCGTCCACGCCGACGCTGTGTCCGGAGGAATCATCGAGGGTCATGTCCCCGTGGCAGGAGAGGCAATCGGTTTGCGCGTGGGCGATGCGCGGCGCGGCGACAGCCAAGAGCGCACCGAGTGCCAGCGCTAAATAGGAAGCAGTCTTCATGTAGGCTCCGGTCAATCCTTCCGTTTGCGGCCTTCCGTTTGCGGCCTTCCGTTTCCAGAACTTTCCCGTCCGGGCGCGGGAGAAAAAGCACTGGGGCCTTTCTCTCCCGTTTTGCGCCGCGTTTTGGAGGCTTGCGCTTCGCGCGTTGCTACTTTTGCAGGGTGCGAATATAGCCGACTACATCCTTGATTTGCGCGTCGGTCAGTTTGCCTTTATAAGCCGGCATCCGGCCCTTGCCGTTCGCCGTGGAGTCGATGAACTGGGCGTTGGAGGCCTTGACCATGGCCGGGGCCTTGAACGACAGAACCTTCATATTCTTCGCCATCGGTGTGGCGGCAAGCCCGTCGGCTCCGTGGCACATGGCGCATTTGGCCTTGTAGGTGGCGGCACCGGACGTCTGCGCAAAAGCAGGCCCCGCAATGGAAGCGGCCAGCACGATCAAGCCTGCCGCTCGGATGAGTTGGTTCATGGTATTGCTCCTTGTCCGGAAATTGACGGTTTTCCGGTCAACTATCTTTCATACCTCCTGCGTTGCCCCGCTGGAAGTGATGCCGATCACTGATCGACGTCCTCCATCCCGCTCTGTGGAGAATCGTCTGCTGCTGCCTCAGAGAAGAATCAGCCTCTCTTTTGAGAAATCATGCGCCGTTTTCCGCTGCTATGGCCGCAGAGCGCGGTTGTCGCTTCAAGGTGATAAAGGTCACAACCTGGAGCACCCCTCGTCCAGCACAATATGAGCGGGCTAGAGGACAAAATTCATGAGCACGGTTGCGGTATCCGGAGAAAAATGTATGCTCACCCTTCCTGGGGATGCGGTGCGCCAGATTCAGTGGCGCTTTGCCGAGCGTTTCGATTTGCAAATGCTGGTGCAGTCGGCGCGCGGCGTGGCGCGGGGAACTGTGGCGCGGCTGGTGGCGGCCGGAGAGCGCAACACCCACGAATGGACGCCGGCCAAGAACGGGATGATGGAGGAGTTCGACCGCGCCGGCCTCACGGCGGTCTTCATGGAGCCGGAAGAGGGCGGTTTCATCGCCGGGCCGAAGAACCTGGCGCTGTCTCTGACCGCTTTTGAGTTGGCTTGGGTGGACGGCGGCGCGGCCACGGCCTCGCTGGCCGGCTTTCTGGCCCTTTCGCCGATTCACGAACGCGGCACCGCGGAACAGTCGCTGCGCTACAAGAGCCTTTCCGCGCCTCCGCAGCCGGGTGAGGACAGAAAGCCCTGGCGCGGGGCGTTTGTTTTGACCGAACCCATCCCTTATGTGGGCATCGATACCGGCATGTTAAGCGGCAAGCTGCGCGTGGCCGAGTGGAAGGAGGGCGAGGAGCCCTGGCTGGAGGTGGACAAGCGCGGCCGCTTTATCACCAACATTGCCTTCGCCAACTTCGTCACCGCCGCGGTCGCCTCCGACGATCCGCGCATCAAGGGCAGTTGCGTGGTGATCCTGGAAGAGACCGACGAGGGCATCTTCGACCACGGAACTCCCACCAAGAAGCTGGTCCATCAGCTCTCTTCAACCGGCGATCCCATCTTCAATCTGAAGGTTCCGGCCAGCCGCATCGTGGGCGGATACACCGTCAAGGACGGGGTCATCGTTCCCAATTACAGCCACGGCGAGATCATCGAGGCGGTCTTCCGGCGTACCCGCGTTCCGGTGGGCCTGATGACGGCGGCCAAGCTGTTGTCGGCCGTCGAGCCGGTCATTCGCTACCAGCGCGGACGCTTCCGCGGAGCCGAGGGCACGAAGCCCGGCACGGTGCGCTACGAGCAGGGCATCCAGCAGCGCGAAGACGCCCTGCACCGGCTGGTGGACGTCTGGGCGACGGGCGAGGCGGCCGCTTCGTTGGGCTTTTCCACCGCGCGGCTCTTCGACGATCTCGATCCCATTGAAAAACGCAAGACAGCCCTGCTCAAAGAGCTCGGCATCCAGGGCGGGCGCGCCGAGATGAAGGCGCTCAGGGAAAGCGAGCAGCGGGCCATCGAGTTGTTGTCGCTCACCGCCAACGATCCCCGCCGCGCCGCATTGGAGGCCGATCCGCTGGTCCAATACGTGCTGCTGGACGCCGCGGCCAACGTGCTCTGCCCGGCCACCAAGCTATGGAACACCGGCCACGGAGCCAACCTGCTGCGCGAGGCCGTCAGCCTGATGGGCGGCTACGGCATCACCGAGGACTGCCCCGGCTACCTGGGTAACAAGTGGATGGATGCCCAGCTGGAGGCCACCTACGAAGGCCCGGAGGCGGTGCAGCGCCGCCAGTTGACCGTCACCATGACCTCGGAAGTTTTCCTGGCCCAGTTCCGCGTCTGGACCTCCGAGATGCGGCGCATCGCCTCCTCGCATCCCGGCACCGGCGCCTGCACCGTGGCCTCGGCCATGGAGCTGTGGCAGTGGACGCTGCACCACCTGCAAACCGCGACCGACCCGGCGGGGAACAAGCTTTATCACGGGCAGCGCCAGGGGGTGACGTTTGCGCTGGGCGACGCGCTCTGCTGGCTGGTGGCCTCGCGCGCGCAGATTCTCGACGTGCTCGAACTGGAGACCGGAGGCGCTGCCGATCCGGTCGCCTCCGAGGGTCTGGAAGGCACCGTGCAATTCTTGAGCGACCTTTGCCACACGCAGGCGGCCTCGGCGGCCGGCGAGGTATCCCGCATTTGCGCTGAGCTGGTCTTCGGCTACAACCGGCACCCCTCGTGGAACGACGAGGAGCACGCCAACTGCTTCATGGCGGGCGAACTGGAGGAGTTCGAGGAGACCATGCCGGGCATCAGCGCCATGGCCTTCGACGTGCTCACAGGCGACGGCAGCCACCCCGAGAAGGCCGGTCCCTGCGTCGCCTGCACCGGAAACGAAGCGTTCCTGCGCCTGCAAAACAAGCTGCTGCGCTGCCTGAGCGGCTCGCGGCTGGCCAAGGACCGCGCCGCCGACACCGTCAGCAAGGTCATGATTCCCGAAGCGCTGGATTATCCGGCGTAACCACCTGCGGTGGGGCCAATAGTTCGCTATTCGCTCGCTTGGCTTCACCGCGCCTGATGGTGGGTGCCCCAGGTCTGGATTTTCGGACCTGGGAAGACTCAAACTGGGTGCCCCATCCTGCCGCGTTCTTTGCGGAAGGGTGGGATACCAGGAACCCAAACCTGCAACGTGAAGTCGCGATTTCCGTGCGGCGGAAGCGAACTTGCTGTCCGAATCAAAGGATACGGATCGATTCTGAGGAGGCCCGTTTGAGCGCGGAAGATAAAACAGCAGAAACCATCGAGATCGACCGTCCGGCGATGGAGGTGGACATTGCCTGCGCCGGTTTTGGTCCGGCGATGGGCGGCTTCCTAACCACGCTCACCAAAGCCTGGACGGAAAACCCCGCCGATCCTGCTTTCGAGAGCAAGGCCGCGCCGGGAATGCCGCTGCAAGTCCTTTGCTACGAGCGCGCCGACGACATCGGCTCCGGGGTCAGCGGCGTGGTCACGCTGGGCCGAAGCATCCGCTCCAGCTTGCCCGACCTGAACCCGGCTGAGATTCCCATGGCCGTCGAGGTCAAGCGGGAAAAGGTCCTCTATCTGCTCGATCCCATCGGCGCCAGTCGGCGCTCCGCGCTTTTGCGTTTTGGAGATTTTTTTCTTCGTTTTGGAGGAAAGCTGATCGGCGTGAAGGACTCCGCCTTCGAGCTGCCCTGGACGCCGGCCTTCCTCAACAAGCACGGCGGCCTGGTGCTCGGAATCGGCCAGTTCAACCAGTGGGTCGGCGCGCAACTGATGGCGACTGGGCTGGTGCAGATCTGGCCCGGAAGCCCGGTAGCCGGGCCGCTCTTTTCCCCGCAATCGGAGGGCCCCGGCAAAAAAGTCGAAGGACTTCGCCTGGCCGACCAAGGCGTCGAGAAATCGGGCGCTCCGGCGGAGGGATTTCTGGCCGGAATGGACGTGCGCGCGCAACTGACCGTGGTTGGCGACGGCCCGGTGGGCGCGGTCGGCCAGGCTCTGGATGAAAAGCTCGGCTTGCCGGAAGGCCACGCCCGCCGCGAGTGGGCGCTGGGCATGAAGTTCGTGATCGAGCTGCCGCCAAACGAATCGAACGACGCCTCGCCGCTGGAGCCGGGAACCGTCTGGCACTCCTTTGGGTTTCCGGAGCCGGAGATCTTCGGCTTTCTTTACGTGCACCCGGAGCGGCTCGTCTCCGTGGGCATTTTTGTTCCCTCGTGGCTGCACGATCCCTCGCGCACCGCCTACCGCTATTTGCAGCACTACATCCAGCACCCCGCGCTGTGGAAGTACCTGAAAGACGGCGCGCTGCGCTCGTGGGGCGCGAAGTCGCTCGAAGAGTCGGGCCGCCATGGCGAACCGTTTCTCTTCGGCGACGGCTTTGCCAGGATCGGCGAAGGCTCCGGATCGACGAATATGCTGACCGGCTCCGGAGTCGACGAAGCCTGGGCCACGGGAACGCAATTGGGCGAGGCGGTGGTCGAACTGCTGCGCGCCGGAAAGCCTTTTACGCGGGAAAACCTGGACCAGACCTACGAAAAACGTCGCCGCGCAAGCTGGGTCGAGCGCGGCGCACGGGAAGCGGAGAACGCCCGCAACGGATTTCACGACGGAGTCGTCAAGGGCATGATCGGCATGGCGCTGGCGGGACTCACGCACGGAAAATTTTCCTTCGGCGCGAACATTCCGGCGGCGCACAAACAGATTCGCCCCTTCGATCCGGATTCCGCCGATGGGCTCACGGTGAAGGAGGCGGCGGCGCTGGCCGTGGCCGATGGGCGTCCGCTCCACGATGCTCTGCTGAGCGCGCGCGGCTGGCCGGAGATTGACTTTGACGGCCGTCTGCTGGTCACGCAGCAGGACGCGCTGCTGATGGGCGGCAAGGTGCAGGCCATGCCCGGCTTTGCCGATCACGTCGTCTTCCGCAATGCGGGGCTGTGCATCGCCTGCGAGGAAAAAACCTGCATCGCCATGTGCTCCGGCCAGGCGATCACGCTGGGCGCGGACGGCGTGCCCTCCTTCGAGCGCGAAAAGTGCGTCCACTGCGGCGCCTGCCTGTGGAACTGCGGCCACTCGCCGGACGGCGAGCACAGTAACATCGCCTTCAGCGCCGGCTCGGGCGGGCTCCATTCAGCGGAAAACTGAGTTTTCCGCTTGTTTTATACTGATCGTTGTGGCTTTGAAAAATCGTTGTGGCTTTGTAACAGGGAACGACTTCAGTCGTGCCGCAAATACCGTAATAAAGATGCGGGCTTTAGCCCCTGAGGAAACCCCGAGAGACAAGGGTTCTAGAAGGGCACAGTTCCAACCGTGACACAACTGAAGCAAAGAGCCAAACGGGGCTTTGCCTTGGAGGGTATGACATGGAGAAGGATTTCTCGATCAAACAGATGAAATCAGCTCTCTTGGCAGTTGACATCAAGATGACGGCAGCACAAAGGATGATGCTCACTGGGCACTACCAGCATCGAGTAGCGTCGACAGAGAAAATCGCGAGATGCGGGGGCTATAGAACTTACAGTGCCGGAAACCTCCAATACGGGATATTGTGTGGACGGATAGCGAGTGAACTTGGCTTTGTTCCTCCCCGTAGCAAGATATATGCAATCGCTACCGTGTCAAACAAGCGGGACGACGAAGGACATTTCCAGTGGCGCATGGATAGCATAGTAAGGAAAGCAATAGAGGAACTTGGCTGGGCTGAGAAGAGCACAACTTAATTGCGTGACCTGAGAGACCTTGAAACAAAAGAGAATCAGAGAAAAGGATGAAGATGCCAAATCCACTGCACATCGTGGTTTGCGCGGGGATCGTTCCCGATCCGCTGCAAACTCTGGAGCCTGTGACCGGACCAACCGGGCCGGGGCTGAAAAATGAGATGGTACTGCCCGCGGTGCTCGATCCCTGGGCCGCCTGCGCGCTCTACGAGGCGGCGGCGCTGGCCGCAAAGAACCCCGGCTCGAAGCTATGGCTGGTCTCGCTCGGCCCCAAGGCCAAGCTGCAGCAGGTGATGATGACCGTGGCCCAGAAGGCCGCCTTCGAACTGGTGCCGATCGACGGCCCCATCGGCGGCTTTCCGGATGCGCACGCGACGGCGGCGGTGCTGGCCGAAGCCATCGCCGCGCTTCCCGGTCTGGACCGCAGCAAGTTATTGCTTTTCGGCGGCTGGGAGTCAGCTACGCGCGGCGCGGGAGTTACCTTGCAGTTAGTCGGCGAGCGGCTGGGAGTTATCGACCAGTTTCAGGGCGTGGACCAGATTGATGTGCGCGAGGACGGCAGCTTTGAAGTGCTGGAGCGCGTCGAGGGCGGCAAGCACCAGGTGTCGGTCTGCGTCGCGGCTCCTGCTGTTTTGGGTTGGGCCACCGGCAATCTGGCCGAGCCGCGCAACAATCCGCAGGTCGGAATGGCGAATATGCGGACGATCATGCCCGCGCTTGCCAAGGCCAAGTCCGCCAAGCTCGAAGCCAATGGATTGAGTTACCTCTCCGCCGCGCTGCCCAAGCAGCAGCGGACCACCCGCGTGGTGAAAGACCTCACGCCCGACGAGATTGCGGCCGAGCTGGTCGAGTGGATTGGAGCCGAATAGGCCGGTCGGTTTTCCCCTCAGGGGCTAAAGCCCGCATCGTTTTTTGGCTGAAATTGTACGGGCTAAAGCCCGTACCCTTCACTGAAGCCCGTACCCTTCGATCAATGCAAAGTTTTTGGAGCAAGGCAGAAAAATGGAAACGATTCTCGTACTGACTCATGCCGACGAATCCGGCGCGGCGCTCACCAAAGCCTCTCTCGAAGCCGTCACCGCTGCTCTGGAGCTGGCCGCGCGCCTCTCGGCCACGCTCACTATCGGCATTGTGGCTGCTGACGCCACAGCAGCCGCCGCAGCCGTGGCCGGAGCAGGAGCGCGGCTCGCGGCTGTCTCCGGCGAGGCCTTCTCACAGGCGCGCTATGCCACCGACGCAGCCGCCGTCGAAGCGCTTTGCCGCGCCGCCAACGCCACCATCGTGCTCGCTCCCGGAACTTCGCGTTTTACGCGCATCGCGGCGGGCGTCGCCCATCGCCTTGGTGGCTTTATCGATACTCATATCACCGCATTGGGCGGCGCGGAAACCATCGAAGCCACGCGCTGGTTTTATCGCCAGCGGGTTGAAGCCGTTCTCAGCCGCGATCTTCGCCCCTGGTTTCTGCTGCTCGACGCGGGTACCCATGCGGCTTATTCCGGCCAGTCCGGCGCCGCTCGGATGGAGAAGATCGCCGTTCAACTGCCGGAGATTCGCACCACCGTCAGCGGCTTTCGCTCACCGGCGCAGGACGCGCAAACCATCCGCCCCGACGCCAAGCTGCTGCTTGTGGCCGGCGCCGGCTGGACCAAAAAGCAGCCCGACGGTCAGGTGCACGTCGAGGAGGCGGGCAAGCTGATTCTCGGCTTCCTGCACGCGACCGGCGCTTCGCTCGGCAGCAGCAAATCTCTCGTCGACCAGGGCGGGGAAGGGAACTCCGTTCTTCCTTTTCTGACGCATATGAATCAGATTGGACAGACCGGCGCGACACCGCGCCACGCCAAGGGATTGTCCACCTGCTGCCACGGCGAGGAGCCGCACGTGGTGGGCTGGAGGTTCATCGCCGACCGGCGCGCCATCAGCCTGGACCCCAACTGCGGCTGGACGCGCGGCAAGGCCGACGTGGTCTACATTGCCGACGCCTTCCCGGTGATCGGCAAACTGAACGCGCTACTCGAAGCCAAGAACTTATTCGTCAAATGAGGAAGGAATAGAACGCCGGTCTCTTGACCGGGTGTGCTGGCGGCGTCTGCGCGTCGCGGTCTCCCGTGGGTCAGGAGACCCACAGGACAGCCGACCGGGAGGTCGGCGCTACCACCCGCGGTGGGCGCAGCGGCCTTCGGCTCGGAGTACGAACGGCTTCATCCCAAGGTTCCAGAAAGCGGGACCTGGGGCACCCTCACGACATCCGCGCATTCATTGAGGTTTGACCCGTATGTGGTAGCTTAAATAGTGGAGAAAGTGTAGAGAATATGCCTACGATTGCGTCGTTTATCAAGCACCATTATCGTCATTTCAACGCCGCCGCGCTGATCGATGCGGCCGAGGCTTACAACCAGCTGCTGGCCTCGGGCGGCAAGATGTTCGTCACCATCGGCGGGGCCATGAGCACGGCCGAGCTGGGCCTGTCGCTGGCCGAGATGATCCGCCAGGACAAGATTCACGGCATCTGCTGCACCGGCGCGAACCTCGAGGAAGACGTCTTCAATCTCGTGGCCCACGATTTCTACGAGCGCGTGCCCGGCTACCGCGATCTGACCCCTTCCGACGAGGCCAAGCTGCTGGCGCGCCACATGAATCGCGTCACCGACACCTGCATCCCGGAGATGGAGGCCATGCGGCGCATCGAGAACGAGGTCTTGAAAGAATGGGTGCGCGCCGATCAGGCCGGCGAGCGTTTCTTCCCCCACCAGTTCATGTACAAGATTCTTCTCTCCGGAGACCTGGAAAAGTCTTACCAGATCGACCCCAAGAACAGTTGGCTGCTGGCCGCGGCCCAGAAAAACCTGCCCATTTTTGTGCCCGGCTGGGAGGATTCTACGCTGGGAAACATGTATGCCGGCCATTGCATCACCGGAGACGTAAAAAGCGTCCACACCGTGCGCACCGGCATCGAATACATGATGGAGCTGGCCGAGTGGTACACGAAAACCACCGCGGAAACCCCGCTGGGCTTCTTCCAGATTGCGGGCGGCATCTCCGGCGACTTTCCCATCTGCGTGGTGCCCATGCTGCATCAGGATTTGCAGCGCCCGCACGTGCCGCTGTGGGCTTACTTCTGCCAGATCTCGGACTCGACCACCAGCTACGGATCGTACTCGGGCGCCGTGCCGAACGAGAAGATTACCTGGGGCAAGCTGGCCGAGAATACGCCCAAGTTCATCATCGAATCGGACGCCTCGATCGTAGTTCCTCTGGTCTTTGCTTACGTGCTGGGCTGGTAGAGCGTACAGCCGGCTGGTTTCGCCGGACGCCGCGCATGATCTTGCCGAAATCGTCCTCGATCCAAACCACAGAAACATCCAACTGACCTGCCAAGGAGCCCCTTTCCCCGATGAAACTGAAACTGCCTGATGGAAACTTCCGCGCTTATCTATTTGACTGCGACGGCACGATCGTCAACTCGATGCCGCTGCATTACATCGCCTGGAAGACCGTGCTGGCGAAGTGGAATTGCGTTTACGATGAGGCTCTTTTTTATTCCTGGGGCGGCAAGCCGACCCGCGAGATCGTCTCCGATCTGAACAAGATGCAGGGGCTGAATATGCCGGTCGAATCCGTTGTGGAACAGAAGGAAAACCTCTATTTCGAGCTGCTTCCTCAGCTTCACGCGATCCCCGAGGTGGTGGAGCACATGGAAGCGCAGCAGGGCCGGATTCCTTTCGCCGTGGTATCGGGCGGAGGGCACGAGGCGGTCGTCCGCTCGCTCACCGCGGTAGGCCTGCTGGAGAAATTCGACACCATCGTCGGTGCGGAACACTATGCGAACGGCAAGCCGGCCCCGGATCCATTTCTTGTGGCCGCTGAACGGCTCGGCGTAGCGCCCGGCGACTGCCTGGTTTTTGAAGATACGGACATGGGCATTCAGGCGGCGACCGCCGCGGGCATGGCATCGGTCAAAGTGCCTCGCCCCACGATCGACGCCGAGGAGCAGGTTGCTCAGTAGTAGAGCAGTACTGCAATGTGGTAAGCCATGAACCCGTCTTGCTGGTCCTCCGGAGGGCAGCTTCCGACGGCCGCCTCACGATATTCGCCCGATGCCAGCTTGTCCACCAGCGCCTGCGGCAGGCGGTTCAGTTCAGGGCCCTGCCAGCGCATGATGAACCCCAGGTGCAGGCCGGGGGAAGCGGAGGCGGGCACGCCCTGGCTCATCGCACAGGCGGCGCGGGCAGCCGGCGTCCCGCGCACCACAGTGATTCCGCTGACGCGCATCAGGTTGGCAATCCCGGCTTCCACTTGCTCCTCTTTCAGCGCGGGCACGGCGTGCGCGTAGTCGGTCACGGCATACAGCACACCGTGGCTGGCCACCACGGCCGCTCCCACCCGGTTCACATTGGGATTCAGCAGGTTGGCGCGGTGGCCGGGCGAGTGCATCCACGCATCTTCAATCGCGGCCGGGTCGGGACCGACCGCTACGTTTTCCTCGATCAGACTGAAGCGCGCCCCAGCCTGCGCGGCGCGTTCCGAGAGGCTCGGCTCGTCGTCATAGCGGTGTGCAATGGCCCCTTCGGCCACCATGCGCAGACAATGCCGTCGTGCGGCTTCGGCCAGCGCCGGATCCCACTTCAGCGGCGCAACCCCCTGCGCGGCGCGGTCCTGGTTGATTAGCACGCTGAGCTGCCACGCATTGGCCTGGTTTGCGCCCGAACCTTCACTCTGCGCGGCCTGGAGCTCGGGCGTCTGCGCCAGAATCACGGATGCGGCCAGCGCCAGAGACACAACCAAACCCCGCCGAAAAATGCTCATATCCTATTAGACCCGGCTTGGCTTGCTCTGTCGCGGTATTCTGGCTGTGCAGATGCCTTTTTTCTCCGCCAAAACGCTTTCTTCCCTGCGCAACCTCCTCCGTCGCCAGCCGCTGGCTGTGGCGGGCGTGTTGCTGCTGGTGGCCTTCGTGCTGGGGGGGCTGGGTGCGCCCTGGCTCGCGCCCTCGAATCCGGCCAGCATCGATCTGCCGCATCGCCTGGAAGGCCCATCGGCCGCGCACTGGGCCGGAACCGACGAGCTGGGCCGGGATACGCTCTCGCGCCTGCTCTATGGAGCGCGGCTTTCGCTCACCGTCTCGGTCAGCGTGGTCGCGATCTCGCTGGCCCTGGGGCTGGCCGTGGGCGGGCTGGCCGGCTACCGAGGCGGCTGGATCGACATCGCGCTGACCACCTTCGCCATGAACACGTTTCTCGCTCTTCCGGGCATCTTGCTGGCCATCGCCTTCGCGGCATTTCTGGGGCCGGGCTTCAGCAACCTGGTGCTCGCCCTGGCTGTTGGCGGATGGGCCGGCTATGCACGGCTGGTGCGCGCGCAGGTCATGTCGGTGCGCGACCGCGAGTACGTGGACGCGGCCCGCGCGCTGGGCGCCAGCGGGATGCGCATCTTCTTCCGCCACATTCTGCCCAACATCCTGCAGCCCATCCTGGTGCAGGCGGCCATCGGCATGGCCGGCGTGATCCTGGCCGAGGCCACGCTCTCCTTTCTCGGCCTGGGAATCCCCGCGCCTGCGCCCAGTTGGGGATCGATGCTGAACGACGCCCGGCTGCATCTGTTCGACTCGCCGCACCTGGTGCTGTTTCCCGCCGCCGCGATTGCCGGCGCGGTGCTGGGCTTCAACTTTCTGGGCGACGCCCTGCGCGATCAGCTCGACCCGCGCACGCGGCTGGAGTTGGGAATTTAAGCATGAAGATTGGCGTCATCAGCGATACGCATGGCCTGCTCCGCCCAGAGGTTGCGCCCGCCCTGGCCGGCGTCGAGCGCATTCTGCACCTGGGAGATGTGGGCAAAATCTCTATTTTGGATGAGCTGAACAGGATTGCTCCGGTCACCGCCATCCGCGGCAACACGGACCGCGAGGGAGCGTGCGGCGAGCTGCCGGAGACGGATGTGGTGCTGATTGCCGACCGCTACGTCTACATGCTGCACGATCTGGACACGCTGCACCTGGACCCCGCTGCGGGAAAGTTCGCCGCCGTGCTCTTCGGCCACTCGCATGTGCCCAATTTCTACCGGCGCAAGGGCGTGCTCTATTTCAATCCCGGCTCCTGCGGCCCGCGCCGGTTTGATTTGCCGGTGACTGTCGGCCTGCTGACGGTGGGCGAAGACGGGGAGTTCGAGGCGAAGATTGTCCCGCTCACTCCAGCTTAGCAGCCTGTGGCGAAAGTCGAATATGCCGAAAAACGTCCCTCAGGGGCTAAAGCCCGTCGTTTGTAATCAGGTATTTGCGGCACGACTAAAGTCGTGCCCTTTCAAAACCTGACTTTCACCATGGGCTGTTAGGGCGTTGATTTGGCCGTTCACGGAAATGATCTGCAAGGTTTTGGGAAAATGATACCCCCGGGGGGTAGGGGGAGGGGGGGGGCAGAAAACAGGGATCAGGAAACAGAAAACAGGGATCAGGAAACAGGAAACAGGGATCAGGAAACAGGAAACAGGGATCAGGGACTGCGGCGCACTGCGCTTCTGGTCTTGGAGCCTGGGATGATTGTGCGCCGGCGGAGGGTAATCTTCAGCAGCCACCACCTGCCACCTGCGGTGGGGCCGACTGCCACCTGCGGTGGGGCCGACTGCCACCTGCGGTGGGGCCGACTGCCACCTGCGGTGGGGCCGACTGCCACCTGCGGTGGGGCCAATTGCCACCTGCGGTGGGGCCAATTGCCTTCGGCTGCGCTCCGGGAAGGTTTTCGGGCGGCGGGGCGTGTGAATGCCGGATGAGGTTCGCTGATGCTCTCCAGATTGTTTCGCTGCGCGGGTTGGGGTGTTGGCTGCTGAGGACGGTTTTTCCGTGGGAATCGGTGAGCACTGGGAGACTTTTCGGGATTAATATGTGTTAGCTCAAGCTTTTGTGCTTTCCCTGGTCTCAGAATCGAGACCTGGGGCACCCGGATTCATATGTGGATCGTCGGATGTGGGCACCCGCCTGGGGTCTGTGTTCTCCCAGGTGCCCAAAGGCGAGGCACCTTGGGCACCCATCTTCATTGGTTGTTCTCACTTCTCCCGACACCTGGGCCACGCGCCCTCCGATAATCCGCTGCTCACACGAGCTTGGCTCGTTTGGCGGTTCGTTCTGGACTGGGTGCAGGGTCGAGGAGTTTGGGCCGTGAGGCATTCTCCTCTGGTAGCCGGTCGTGCAAAACCGCGTTGAGTAGCGACTTGTGAACCCGAATCTCGCCGTTGTAATCAATGTAGCCGAGCTTCCTGAAGCGATTCATGAAGAAGCTGACACGTGATCGAGTTGTACCGATCATCTCCGCAAGAGCGCCCTGCGTTACCGGTGGGATAAGCGTCTCCGGCGCACCCGGTTCACCATATTCGGCCATCAACAAGAGCGTCCGCGCCAACCGCTTCTCGCTGGAGTTGAAGAGCTGATCGATGAGGTCCGCCTGGGTTCTCATGCCCCGAATCACGATGAACTTCAGGAAAAAGGTGGAGAACTCATGTTCCGCATGGACGACGCTGAGTATTTTCGCGGTCGCGATCTTGAGCACCGCGCAGGCGGTAATGGCTGAGGCCGTGACCGTTCGCAGGGTTCCCGCTCCGGTGATCGCCTCCTCGCCAAAAAAATCTCCGGCGGCGAGCAGCGTAACCGTCGCTTCTTTGCCACCCTTGGAAGTGACGGTGAGCTTCGCCCGGCCAGCCTGAAGGTAAAATACGGAGTCGGCTATGCCTCCCTGGGAAAAGAAAATCTGCGTTGCCGTGTAATTGCAGATACTTCGTCCTGGCCCTTCGGCCGCGAGGAAGGCAGCGGTATCAAAGGGCGCCCGGTTTACTTTACCCATCTAAACGGCCTCATCCTGACTGTGGGCTGGTCGTGGATCATCTTCATCAAAGCTGCGGGCGGGCGGCGATGGGGCAACCATTCCGTTCCAGAGCCCGGAATTCTTCTCAGACCGAAGATAGCATTGCGACCGGGAATGGTCTGTTCCGTTCAGCACACTCATTGCATCGATCGGACAGGCAGCGGGAACCGGCCTCTCAAGGGTCGATCGAATCGGGCGGGTCACCGCCCCTTGTTGGCCGCCTTCGATCGAACACGTGGAGTGGCCGAACCGGGAGGTCTCTCGGGATTACGCTCTGAGAATTGATCGTGCAGAACCACGTTGAGCAGCGACTTATGGACCCGGATACAGCCATTGTAATCGATGAGACCGAGTTTGCGAAAGCGATTCATGAAGAAGCTGACGCGGGACCGGGTGGTGCCGACCATCTCTGCCAGAGTCTCCTGAGTGATCGGAGGAATCATGGGTTCCGGTGCCCCCGGCTCACCAAATTCGGCCAAGAGCAGGAGAATTCTCGCTAGACGCCTTTCGCTGGAGTCGAAAAGCTGAGCAACAAGATCGGCTTGGGTTCTCATGCTCCGGGTCAGCAGGAATCCCAAGTACATTTCAGAGAAGGCGTGCTCCTTGTGCATCAGGCGGATCATTTCCTCCCTCTCTATCCTGAGCGCTGTGCAAAGGTCAATGGCGCTGGCAGTGGCCATGTGCAGCCCACCGATGCTCGCCAGCGACTCCTCTCCAATGAATTCCCCGGCGGCGAGAAGCGCGATGGTGGCCTCCTTCCCGTCTTGCGAAACGACGGTGAGTTTTGCGCGGCCCGTCTGAAGATAGAAGATGGAGTCAGCCGAACTTCCCTGCGAAAAGAAGGCTTGCCCGGGCTTCAATTGGACCATTCTTCGTCCTGCTCCTGCTGTTGCCAGAAATGCGGCGAGGTCAAAGGTCATGCTTCTGCCCCCCTCTTGAGTGCCCAATCCCGGATGCGGTCTTCACGGGAGCGGTTCGGAAGGGTACGTAGCCGCTTCAGATCCGAGGTAGCCGGGCTTGCAAAGTTGCCTTCTCAGGTGTGTGTAAAATTATACACTCTGCCGTTTTCGTGGGGGTGAATCTTTACCTTCGGGTAACCGGGCACGCAGGATCTGTATCGGCAAACGCCTCAGGGTCCAGGATTTGCATTGCGCCCGGATCATCCCCTCATGCGCGGATTCACCCAGCTGTAGACCACGTCGGTCAGCAGGTTGACGAGCACGTACGTCAGCCCAATCGACAGCAGGCAGCCCTGCACCAGCGCGTAGTCGCGATTGGAGATGGCGCTGACCGTCAGGCGGCCCAGGCCGGGCCA